>Ga0114938_1000267_pt1 | contig 41958 bp, 50 predicted proteins | sample AshMeaBigSpring_FD_88675 | JGI IMG/M metagenome (GOLD analysis project Ga0114938, IMG submission 88675) | Groundwater microbial communities from Big Spring, Nevada to study Microbial Dark Matter (Phase II) - Ash Meadows Big Spring | ecosystem: Environmental > Aquatic > Deep subsurface >... | reverse complement strand
TGCCAGCTCATCCGTTTCGCCGTTCAGCTTAACCAGTTTGCCCTGTTTGGATAGGTATTTCATGGATAGATCTTTCTTGTATGCTGCCAGGCGTTGATAGCTCTCATTTACATTGTCATTCCATTGGCTGCCATACTTATCCATCATCTTATCATACTCATCCTGGAGGCGTGCAATCTCCATCTTTTCCTCAGTTGTGGCAAAGAGATCTATTGTAGATCCATCGGATCCGTTTTTCACTATCTTTATAAGCCGTGCCTTTTCTATCTCCTGGATCTTTGCTGTTGCCTGGGCTGTGAGAGCTTGAATATCCTTTGCGGATCCATTGGCAATAGCTCCATTCAGATCTCCCAGGATGGCATTTAATGGCTTACTCTTACTTTTGTATGAGAGAATGCTGTTAGCAGCCTCAACAGCCTGCTGGATCTCATATTTACCCTCCACTGTTGCCAGCTCCTGCTTTAGCATGTTCACCATCTCTGGAGATGTAGGAAATTTATTTTTGTCAGTAACCCAGTTTATCTCAAAATTGAGTTTTTTGATCTGATAGGGTAAATCCCCAGTGGATATTTTTGTTTTGAAAGCATCAAACGCTCCATAAAGCTGCTGAACGCTCTCCTCTCCATACTTTTCAACCAGATCCTGGTGATGTTGCTCCTCAGGTGAAAGAGGTTTGAGGATCTTTGTAATATCTTTCTGGTTATCCTTGACAAAATAGGGTAATGTACCTTTGCTTTTTGCCTTATCCATCCGCTCCTCATTGTCCTTTACCCAGTTGTTGAACTCATCAGGTGTATCCTTGACTTGCTCAGAGCTTTCCATCTTATCCGTTTTCTCTCCAGAGAGGATCTTATCAATCATTTTATCCATTTCGTCCTGGGTTGCCAGAATAGGGATCATATAACACCTACAGTTTGGATGCCATCCCGTCCATTTGAATGTTTTCGGGTACCTGCCTTTCAGATCATCGCAAATATCTGTTACAGGATGGTTATTGGATAGCTTTATTTCAACACCTACAACAAAATCCAGTTGCTGCCAGCGTTCAAAATCAGCTGATCTGTAGGCAATATTTGTCTCAGTGCGTGCTAAACGTTGTGCATTACGATAAGAGGAGCGATAAACACCCTGCCCAGACTTGTATTTCTTTGGATCCTCATCAATCCACTTGTATCCCCCTATTTCTTTGTCATATACCCTACGTTTCCAGATCCTGCCATAAACAACCTCTCCATTTTCATCCTCACCGATCTTAACCCTAAACTTACGATAGAACCTATCAGGTTCCTGGAGATACTTCTGTATGGTACCAGCCAGTTTGTCGGCTCCTGTTCCCTCTCCAATAGCCAGATCCAAAGAATCCTCCAGCTCTGTTTTATACTGGTTGGTGTACTTCCATACCTTTTGAGATAGATCCAACCCCTCAGAGCCTGATTTGCGGTTAAGGAAAGCATCCATTGCATCCTTATTTCGTTGAAAAAAGCGTGAATAGTGGTGATCCTGAATAGAGTGTTCGCCAAACACACTTTTAACCAGCTCATCATTGTTGCTTTCGGATAACAGCCATTCCTTTTCAGAGTTTCCACGGATCTCTTTGTACACAGAAGCATAAAGGTTACGGAGGATCTTGTTTGCCTCATCCCCATAGCCATACTCATCAAATGAGAAAGGTTTGCCGTCCTCCAATTCTGTACCCTTTACCAGGTTAATTATCTGGGTTAGGGAATCCACGTACATTTTACGCACATTATCAGCATAGCCCTCAGTGCGTTTAAAAAGTTCCTGCTGGAGTTTCTTTGAATTGATATACTTAGCTGCCATTAATATCGTTTTTATATCGTTTTTAGCTCAAATTTATCACACTGGGGGCTTGATAAGAATTTGCTCCATTGGCTAAAATTGCACCGACACATGAAAAACTCCCCTGTTGCACTTTTTTCGTGCCAGTCGTAACTATTTTTGCAGTCTCTACAGGAGTACTGAGACTTTTCTTTAACTTGCTTCTTTGCCATCCTTTACCCCCTCTACTATCTTACAATCCATCATGGTTACATTTGTTATACTTCCATCAGGTAGAGCCACAACAAACTTAGGTGTTCCCCAAAATGTGTGATACTTATCGACTACCTCTCCCTCAAAGGTGTGCTCATAATCTCTAGGATCTGCATCATGATACAATTCACGAGCTATACGATAGCCCTCATGGTTAAATTCAGTCCACTTTACTCTCATGGTTATTATTTTTATAGTTATTAATTAGATAACTTCAAATCATCATCGCATGCAACCCCTTTCAAGAGCTTGCCTCCAACATTCACTCGATAAACAGTGCAATATCCCATCTTATAGCTGTATGAATTGTACACCTTGCTTATTCTGCCTATCCTGCCAACAAATTCACTTTGGATCTCATTAGCCAGGATCTCTACATTATCACCTACTTTAAATTTTGTTTCCATATTACTCAGCATTTCCAAATACATCCATCTTATTCAATTCTTTTTGCCTCTCAATAGCCTCAGTTTGCTCCTCTTTGATACGAGCCAGCTCTGTTTTGGCATTCTTCACCAGGTAACTCATCTCTAAAGTGGTTTGCAATGACAAAGCACCAGCACCAAACTGCTTTAGTATGTCGTTAAGAGCATCAGAAACATCCTCTCCAAATGGTTCTTGGAACTCATGCCCCAAAACAAGAGCATCATATTTAGCTTTATTAGCGTAATCTATAACATTACCCATAATAGCACGCATTAGGTTGGCGTGTCTATTCATGTATCCATCATGAGTCTCTTTTCGCTTCTCTGCCTTTATTACAGCTAACATCATCATTTGCTTTAACGCCTTTGCCGACAAATTACTTAGGCTTTTCATATTGTCAAAATCTACATCTGGAGTAAATGATTTATTGAGTATATGCTTATCCAAGCGATCATACTCATTCTTCTTAGATTCGCTGGCATCATCCCATGTAAGATACTTAATCTCGCCTCCATCTTTGAGTATATATAGTTTCGCCTCTTCCTCAGCTTTAGGCAAAGCATTAATGATATCAGCAGTTGCGACCATAGCAGGATTAGCGAAGCGGTCATTAACATCTGCATCTGTACTCTCCATTGATTCAACACGTTCAATCATATGCTGTACTCCAGCGTGTTCCACTTCCTGCTCAAAAAGTATAACAGGGATTTTACCTATTACATTTTGCATGCTCATAACCTCCCATCCCATAGTAATACGTTTGCATCTGTATATAGATTCTGCTGTATAAATATCTATGTGATAAACTGATTTTCCACCTGCCTCTGTCAATGTATAACCCCATCCGAAAGCCATAAGGCGTTTATACTGATCTTTGATAGTGTAAATATCATCATCCTTTGATTTAGCCAGAACATTGAGCAGCAGCTTTGGCTTATTATCCTGATCCTTGTAGGTATGATAGAGAATAGCAGCCGATCCCTCAGCCCCAGCCAAACGTTTACACTCTCTCACGTGTGCATCAAATCGGATCTCTTTCAGCAGGTTCTTATAAGCATCAAACGCATAATCCGTACCCTCCGATTCTTGTAGCCATTTAACAGGTCTTCCATAGAGAAACACAAGGGCAACCTCATTGATAAACTGCTGGTAGGGAATAGGTATCCTCCAGCGATTTTGATAACGCAGGAAATTGCCCTTTTTATCGAATATAGGTTTATCCTTACGCTGCATTATCTTATGAGTTTTCACATTGTACTCCTCTAGGTTCCTTTGCGCTTCATCGCAATGCGATCTCATAAGATTCATAGCTCTTCCTACATCCTTTGACGCAAGAAGCTCACCAAAGCTCTGTTGATAACCTACAGCAGCTTTGACTTCGTTCGTTATAACATTAAATAGTCCCATAACTTTGAATTTAGTTAATCCGTTAATCCTAATATTCTCTCTATATCATCTGGTATATCATACTCATTATAATCAAACCAGCATCTCATCAAAAACATATCTCTCCAGTCTGGAGAGCATCCAATATCCTGCTTAATCTCCTCTTTGGGCTTTATTTTAAGCCTGCCCTCATCATCTGCTTTCCATGTCTGGATCTGCTCCAGCTCAATGGTTATCTGTTCAACATCAGCAGGGCTAACCAGGTCAGGATCCACACCAACCTCAGAGGCGTTAATATGGTCTGCCAGTTTGTATGCACATTGGGCTTGTAAGTTCTGGTAGTTCTCATCATTGAAAGCCCTGCTATTGTTCACAAAGCCCTGTATGTCGCAATTATCTACAACTCCACCACCTACACCATCCTCATCCGCTATACATTTATGTTTCGGGATCCTATATTTTTTCTGTAGATGGGTAATACACGTTTGTATGTCGGTGGTTTTGCTTATCGGAAAGCATCTAATATCAATCAGCTTGTAACCATCCCAAACGCCAATACGGGCGTAGTCAGATCCAAAGCGTGCTATATCTGCTGTGAGGTAATGGGTACCAGTTGTAAGAGCCAGGATATTGCCAAAGATTGCTGTGATAGAATCATGTGAGCAAAGTGCGTTCGGGTTATCATCATACTCCCAGTTACCTTTAAGCAAACGCTCTCTTTTAACTTTGTCCTTTGTTGTTTTGAGCCCCTCTATGTAGTCAGGATCAATAAATGGGTTTTCCTGAACCAAACAAGCCAGGTAATACATATAACCTGGCAGATCTCCCTTTTTGGCAGGCTTGTAGAATGTTTCATACATCCAGTTTTTTTTAGGATTACAAGTGACAAAGAGTTTACGCTTAACTCCCAGCTCAGCGTTTAAATGTCGCCCGATACGGGTTTTCAAAGTATCATAGGCTCCAAAATTGACCTCACCGCCCTCCTCTATCCAGCCTCCAGTGTACTCAATAGACCCGTAACGCTCATATAGTGGATCCCCTGGCTTATATTGGAGATCCAAAAGGTCAATACGTGAACCATTGTAGAACTCAATGTAATTGTATTGCCCGTTATACTTGTATAGCGTATCATCTACACCGTACTGATTGCAAACTTTATAGAAAGTAATAAGGGTTGACTGTGTGATACGCTTTAACTCAGCACGCCCGATAAACCACTTGGATCCAGGAAAGCATAAGCACATAAAAAGAAGCCAGGCAGCACCAGTCCAAGACTTAGCACCACCAGCAGCACCACCATACAAAAACTCTGCATGTTCATTGTCGGTAAGGATCCGCAAAGCCTCATCCTGCTTTTCGTGCTTTTTCCCATCACGACAGGTTATGAAGTCAAAGCAGCCACGGCTGAACAGCTCTATTTTGACTGCAAGTGCTACGGGTATAGCTACCTCTTTCTTACTTCTTGCCATAGATCTTATCCAGTAATTCGTTATACTTCAATAGATCATCAGTAGAAAGAGCGGATAGATCTGGAGCAAGTGATCCCGATAGGCTTGCATTTATATCCCCCTCAATGGGCTGGCTCGCTTTGCCAAACAACCGATCAAAAATAGAATCTATGGTAGTAGTGCGACCATAGCGAATATCTGAGTTAATAGCAGATATTACATTGATAACCCAGACAGGAGTACTACCATTGGTATCATCTTTGGCGTTCTCCAGGATCTTCTTTAGTTCACCTGGTGTACGCTCCATCAGGTAACGGATCACCTTGTAATAATCCTCTTTGCTCAACTCATAATCAACCTTTTTACCTGTGAGTTCCTTTAGCTTTTTGTATAGGGCTGGCTTCCTGCCTGAATTTTTAGGCTGGTTTTCAGAGGTGAATCTGTTACCTACTTTATTTCCTTTTTCAAATAGTGCCATCCGTTGGTTATTCGTTGATTTACGTTTATGTGTTCCACAAACACACTTTTAGTTAAAAAGAAATCAGATAGGGAGCCTACCTGATCCTTTTACTCTCAGATTACTGTTGTTCTTGCTTCTGGTATTGTTTCCAAAACCATTTAACAAGATCATCGCCCGATTCATCATAGGCATCAAGTTCCTCCTCCAGCTCATTAGCCATGTCCAGCACCTGATTCATTGCTTCCTGATCTTCTGTGCTTGAGAAAAACGGGCTATAGCTTCCATCAACATACTTCTGGACAACAGCCATTTGCTTTGCGTTTAATACAATTTTATTCATATCAATACTTTTTGCGGTTACAGTTTATACTTTTGGATAATATCCTTAACAGCTTTGGTATACTTATCAGCTTTTCCATGTACAGCCTTTGTACTTACCTCAGCAAAGAACTCGTTCACATTGGATGTTGCATACTTTCCATAGCCAGATTTGGATTTATCCTTTTTCCATTTTTTGTAAAGAGTGTTCACACTACTGGATGCTGCCTTTGCATTAGGTGATGAAAGATTCGAGTTCCAGGTAGCGTGTGCCAGTTCATGTGTTACAATGTGAGCAACGGGTTTATTTGTTTTTGTTAAGTGCCCAGACTTATAACCAGCCTCAGCCCATTTTGCAATGCTTTGAGTAGTAGTACCCTTTCCGTTAAACACCTGTTTATTCAGAACCACCTGCTTTGATACTCCATTAGCTGTAAGGTGAACACCGCCCACACCAGCATCTAGTGTAGCGATCTTAATATCTTTCTGCCTTACGCCAAGAACAGAGTGGAACCGTGAAATACTTTCCTTTACCGTTTTGTACACAGCAGGGTTACTGATTGAAGCCAGAGACTCCATTTTCCCAACCTTACCTTTGTAGTTGGAATCATTTTCTTTCAGTCCACCGCTTTTAGGGGGCTTACTATTGCTATTACTTCCGCTTGTTTTTGCCATACTTTTTATGATTATCGTTGTTAATGAACTGCTCAACATATACCAGGCTGTTATCAGCGCAAAATCGCCTGGTCTCATCACCTCCACCATAAACCAGCAAATTAGGCGTTTCTAAACCTGAGATCTCCCTGGCTACTTCCAACTCCAGCTTTAGATATTCCAAACGTCCGTTATAGCCCCTTGTAAAAAAAGCATTGTATCCTTTCGGCAATCCCATTTTGTTGTATTCCTTGAATTTTACCGATACATTGAGATCTGCATACACAAGAATACCGCACTCCTGGAAATAGCGACTGATCCAACGCTTTTTGTAGATCTGCTGTAACCCATAAGCTACTGGAGTAGTATCATACACAGAAAGGTTTGGCTCAACAATAGCCTTGCAACCGCTGGTTAGTATCTTAATTGGATCTTTCCAGATAGCCTCAAAACGGTAATCATCAACAAAGAAGTGGTAAGTAGCAACATCTTTCCTCAAACGACTATCAGCTCCCCATGGTGCGAATGGCAAAAGGAGCTTACCAGCCTGCTGTTCCAGTAAGAGGTTAGGAATATCAAAAATATTATTGCTCTCATACAGGCAATCATTCAGCATCGAATTGTAGAAAGCCTCTTTATCATCAGTTTCCTCCTCGATTTCCTCTCCATCTGGATCCTGTGGTTCCTCTTTGGCTTTCTTTGACTTCTTTTTTTTCGGCTCCTCATCATCACCACCAAAAGATGGAATTTCAAGCCCCATAAAATTGAAATCAACCTCAGCAAAGTAATCGCTCAGTAAACCCATTGGATCCCACTGACCATTATTGATATTATCCCTGAGTATTATTTCTTTCTCATCATCCTCAGTTAAATTCTGATAGAGCACGGTTGGTACCTGTTCAATTTTTAGTTTTTTTGCAGCTTTTAGACGTTGGTTTCCTGCCAGAACTACCATTTTGCCAGTTCGATCCGATAACACGACAGGTCGATGTTCCCAAAAACCGTTTATACGGATAGAATCCACCAGTTTATCAAGATCCTTGCTGGTTATAGTTCTGGGATTTTCTTTCAAAGGAACCAGTTCACTGATTTTACGATATACAACGTTAATGATCTGTTCCATATTCTAATCCTCATCTTTATTGCTACTTAAATCACCTATAGGCAGGTTTTCGATACATTCAGTGATGCCAAATATTTTTCGCACAGCCTCAGCCAATACAGCCAAGTATAAATACTTATGCTGAGGTACAAAAATGAGCCTTTCTCCGCCTCCAAGAACCCCTGTAGCGTAGAATCTTCCCCTGTATTCTATTTCTAACGGTAATTTGATATATATATACAACAACCGTCCGCTAACTTGAGATATAGTAGCGGATCTATTGTACACGTTATTTATATAGATATGTACCTTATCGCCAGCTTTCATTGGCTTGTAAGGAAAGCATTTACTAATCATAAAACCTCTATCCACGTATTTCAAATAAGCAAAGAGGACAAATAGCAATATTGCTACTATTACCGATAATATTACCATAATCAAATTTACTTGGTTTATATTGCAAATATATAAAAATATGCGTTCAATGAACGCACTTTTAAGCAAAAAATAAACTAAAAACCAAACACCAACATAGCAGCATCTCTACCATGCTCGTTTGTTTTACTATTCCAGCCAGTATATCGCTTAAAGGAGTCCTGAGTTAACTTTGTAACGCTTCTCCTAGGAGCAACCATTTCATATTCAATACCTAGATCTTTCAAAAACTCATCCCATATAGAAGCATCACGCTTGACAGATCCAACCCCCTGGAGCTTTTTACGTTCCTCATCTCTGCTCATTCTTTCAGTTCCGAACCATGTTCTTTGTCTAGGATCCTCAACCCTTACAACCAGCTTAGTGCCATTCTCCTGGGCTTTCATCTGGTGAAGTTTTACCACATCCATAGCTTTGTGAATGGGCATTGAGGTTACTAATTCCAGGGATCGCTTACGGTTATCCCATAAAGCAACCCCTGTATGTACTCCTGTGTCAATACCAATATAGATCATTCCTTTTCTTCCTGGTTAGGTATCTGATACAAAGTAACAATTTCATTGGCAGTGCGTTCCTTTCTGCTTGGTAATAGCATAGCCATTAGGCAATCATTGGGAACAAACTTGTAACGGATCTCCTGGGGTAAGCTCATAAGAGATAAACATTTGCTTACGAAAGCAGGTGATTTTTTGAACTTTTCAGCTATCTGCACCTGGCTATATCCAAACTCATCTTTAAACCGCTTGAACATGATACCGCTTTCGTATTCAGAAAAACGCTTTCCCTCATTTCTCATCATCTGCTCAATGTATAATTCCTCCATAGAGGCATCCTTTGGAGCTTTGAGAGCTTTTACAAAAGGAATTTCAGCACCCTCACCGATTGCCAGCATTGTAGCACGGTAACGCCTCTCTCCATCTACCAGTTTATACTTTTCAGTTCCGTTATCCTTGAATGGGATAACAGTAAGAGGATTAAGCACTCCTTTTGCTATGATTTGCTCTTTCAATTCGTCCAGATCAAAATCCCTACGAACATTAAAATCGTTCATCACCACGATATTACGGGGGTCAATCAGAAAAATGTCCGTTCTTTTTGTTGCATTAGTTTCCATTTTATTCTTTCTGTTTTTCTATTTCATTAATTCCATATTTAAGCCCATCTTTATATCCCCTTGCACGTTCTCCAGCTGTATAAATAATCAATGCTAAAATCATAAATACAATAGCGACAGGTCTATACCAATGTACTATGCTTATTTTAAAAGGCTTAAGTTGGATGGTTGTATCTCCAATAATTAAAAACAATACCACCCAAACGACAATAGTTAATACTGCTTTCATTAATATCTAAAATCTGTAAAGTGAATAACAACGCCCTCAAATACATTGGATTTGCTGGATCCAAAGAACCATTCTACAAAGTCCTCAGCACTCAACCCGTCTCCCTTTGCCACTTCCTGGATAGATACCAGTTTCCCATCAATCCAAGCCTGAGGATAAGCATCATCGGATCCGTATGTCATGGTTATTTTTTGCAGTCCTATCTTTGGAAGCTTTAACCACTCAACCTGATGGGAGTTATACGGTTTAGCACTCCAGGATCTCAGGGATAAGTACATCTCACCTTTATTGATCTTTTCCTCTTTTGATTTCCACCAATCATAGTTTGCCCTGATTGTGTGCCTTTTATGAGTTCCAGGTCTCATATAGACTTTATTCAAAACCTTTTCCTGGAAGTTTGTCGGTTGCCCAGCCTTGCTATGAGTAGCAGGGAACACCCTGGATAGGGTAATAGGGGCTTTTTTAATTCTTGTTTTCATTTCAAAAGTGTTTATTGAACACACATTTACTTAGTTAATTATTTACGCCTGGTACCTCCATGTAATTCAATTACATTGAAGCTTTTAAAACGATCTATTAAACGCCCCTCAAACCTTTTCTTTAAATCTGAAACAGTCAGGTTGCTGGTAATATGGAAACGTTTGTTAAATTGCTGGTATATTTCATACCTGGCAAATAGGAACTCATCTGTAACCTGAGTTAAAACTGTACCGAAACTTTTTTGATTCTCTGTAAGCAGCCCTAAATCATTAAGGCATACATTGAAAGGAGATCCATCTGAAACTTTGGAATTTTCCAATTCATTGTACGTGTATTTATCAATGTGCCCATTTATCTTATAATAATTCATCATTTGAGTAACACTGATATTTTTAAAGTAGCTCTCATTACTAGTGGCTTTGAGATAATCAGAGAATATTTGCATTATCATAGTTTTGCCTGTACCAGGTTCTCCAAGAAGTAAGATGTTTTTATAGATCTTATAATTCTCATTTGGGAACACATTCTCAGCAAGCTTACAACCATTAAAATAATACATTAAGAATTTCAGCACTTTTGAATTATGTTCATCTATCTGAAAATTAGAAAATTCTCTTAACATATAGCTATTGCCAATCTCCTTAATCATTGAAGAATGAATATGGTATTGTTCTGAATCTTCCAGATCATATTTAAAACCTTTCAGAGTAACTCTTCTGTGCTTCTGTATCTCCGCCAAAGCCTGCTCTTTGGTCAGTTTGCTGCTTTGATCTTTGAACTCCTTGATAATTCTGAGTGCTTGATCCTCTGTCAGAGTTTGTCCACTTACTTCCATTGCTTTGTACCTCCTCATTATATCTACCTACAACCCAGTTAAGAATTGCCAGGTAATCAGATTTATACTTTTTCCCTTTTGATCCCTTGTAATTATTCAGGATCTCAATCATTCTCTTAGCACCAGCCTCTGTATGCTCATCTACCAGTTTAATATATTCCTCCCTGGTTAGGGTTACATTATCGGAATACTTATACTTTTTAGCTTTTTCAATCTTTGTTTGCTCATCTGGAGTTAATGGAGGTGGCGGTGGTATTTCAGGTATGTTTTCTACTGTTTTAGATTGAGGTTTCAGGATTTTAGCCTTTGTAACCTCACCACCTCTCTTACCTGCCTGTTGGCGTTTTTGGCGAACATCTTCATCCTTTACCATGCGTCTGCTGTATATAGCACCATCACTCTCTCTAATTGCGCACACACCGTTATCAATCAGAACATCCAACCAGTGCCCCGTATCACTACAATCTCTTCCGATCATGTTCACAATCTCATTTTTCGTATATGGTTTGTGATTTGGCTTCACCATAACACCTCTCTCAACATTTTCCCACATATAGCAGATCATATCGAACCATAGCCCCCGAATATCAGGAGGCAACACTTTTACCTCTGGGCACTTCAGCCAGTCTCCTACATAAAAGGGCATTGCTGGTAAGTCTTGTTTTTTTGCCATTGTTGTGAGTTTTTAGGATGGAGGCTAAATTAATAGCCTCCTTTCCTGATAGGGTTATACTTCTAATATTGCAATTTCGGGAGCTATTGCACGGATTTTGTTAAGAACATCATCTAAACATTTATCTCTGTAATCCTCCATCAACTCGTTGGCTCCTGGAGATACAAGCTGTAGTGCAACATCTCCATCTCTCAAATAGTGGTCGAACTCAACTTCGATAGGAGTTTTTGCAGTACCTTTGAAAATGGCTATATTAATAGTAAAGCTCTTTGGCAAATTACTCTCAACCTGAGAGCGGTAAACCTCAGCCATAGATCCAGATGGATCACGCTGTTTTTGAATTTCAGTTTTTGCGTTGGCTGTGAAGTTTTTAAGCTGAGATACCAATACCATACATTGCTCCTTTTCAAGGAATACTCCTCTATTCAAGCGTAGGAATTGACCTAATTTAGCAGGGATCCAGCCTTTATCACCATCGTTGATACCGAATTTTTCAAAGATCTCACTTACCTCAACAGAACCCTTAATTACTCCTTTTTTGTAAAAATCATCCTCGTTGACTGTAAGCGTGATACTCATATCCTCACGGTTTACAAGAACGTTAGATGTTTTCTGGTTGATCTCTGTAAGTCGTTTTTCTAGCCAATCAAACGGAGTAGAAATAACACCAGAGATATTTACCTTTTCAGGAGCTTTAGTCTCCAATGGTTGTACTGGGCTTGAAGCTCTTCCCTCTCTGTATTCAATAACGATAGGTTTTTCACCTTTATACTCACCGATGTTTACTGTTAAGCCTTTTTCTTGATTTTCCATTTTTTTGAATAAATTAAATTGTTAATAAATTAAGTTTGAAAATAATTAATCATCTGTTCCTGTTCTCAGAGCACGGAACACGTTGCGCTGTCTCTCATCTGGTGTCATTGATCTCTCTTCCAGCAGATACCCCTCTGGAGAATAGAATCCTACCTTACCCTCATCCTCATCAACGAATTTGAAACAGTCTGCTTTAACCCAATCACCTCCTGATTTAAGATCATCACGAAGTTTCACAATTCTTTCCTGGAGAGGTTTGATCTTTCCCTTGTAATCAGCTCTGATCTCAGATAGTTCCTGTTCAAGATCCGCAATCTGAATAGATACATTTGCCAGATCAGCTCTTCTTTCGTTTATCTCCATCTGGTCGAATTTACGTGTGTAACTTCTTTCCACAATTTGATCACAGCTGTCTCTTAGAATCTGCTCCCTCTGTTCCAGGGGGGTATCAGCTAACATAATGTCTTTCATTTCTAATTTTTTTTGTGAGTGAATATTATTTTAACTTATCTCCTACAGTGAAATTGAACTCCAGATAATCAGCCCATAACTTGGTGAATTGTCTACCGAAATAAGTTGCTTTCTCATCCGTTTCCTGGCACAGGCGGAACCCAATGCCCGCAGTCGCAGACGAGGAGCGATAATTCGTATGGAGATAACCGAACCCCGCACCCGCTCCATCACCCGCATTAGCAGACAAAAGGGCACCCTTATCATTATCATCCATTTTTTCTATTTCATCCTTTGTGTAAAGAGCAAACCAGGGATAGTAATAGATGTTGGATCCCTCAGCATCTGGTTTTGGCTGAAACTCTTTGCCCCAAAGAGCACGGCTGATAGTTTCCAGCTTCATAAGAGCAATGATATGTGATGGTAATTCCATTCTTTCGGAGAAATGAGTGTGCATTTCTGAGTTCTCTGGGTGCTTTTCGCAAGCATACATATTTGGACAATTTAGAATAGGAGAAATATCCAGTGCCTCACAAGCATCCTCATAACTCTTTATCGACTTGTAATCATCCAGGGATGGTTTAGCTTCTGGCTTGCAAAATAAAGCAGCCAGCACATCTTTAACCTCATTACTTTTAGCTACATCAAAAGCAGCTTTAACTTCTGTCTCAGTGATTTGAAATGTTTTCATCTTTCAATGATTTTAATTTTTTAATATTCAATTTCGTTATTCTTATCGCATTATCAACCCTAGTGCTTTGACCTGGAGGAATGTGTTCTATCAACACAGGCAATAGCCTTATTAGCTCTGATACTATCTGGTTAGGAATCATCTTCATTTGTAGTCCTCCAATTAGGGTCAGGATCTGGTATTTCCAGATTTAAATATTCTTTAGCGTATTCTCTTAACTTCTCACAATACGTTGAGAATGTAAGAGTGTCCATAGAGGCTGTAGATCCTGGGAACTCTATTATCTCGCCAGTGTGTTTATTAACAACCTTATCAGCTGTCATTTGAGACTTAAAGAACTCATGCACCTGTTCAGGGCTTGTAAACTCCCATCCCTCATTTATCAGAGCCTCTAAAAGAAGCGGATAGATACATCCGAATAGCCACCCGTTTTGATCTAATGACCTGGGTTTTCTAACAATTTTAACCTCTATCATATACTTTCCATCCTTATGGTTATTCAGATAGTCATACACTGGTTTAAGGTTAAATAATCCTCGATTCTTTTCTACCAGTACCTTAGCCATAAATTAAAATTTAGAGAGATCAACTGTAAGCCCAGGCTTAGCAGCATAAACCACCTTTCCTGTTAATTTCTGAATCTCAGATACAAAGCGTGGTTCATCTCCATTATTTTCTGACAAGTGTATCAGAATAATGTTCATTACATTGCTCATATCATTAGATCTCAGCATTTCCTTGCAGCTATTCAGCTCCATGTGGGAGGTCATAAGCCTGTTCCTTTGTGATGGGAGTGTTCGCCCAGCGTTGATACTCTCAATCAGTTTGGAATCCGAATAATTGCACTCTATCAGCACATTGTTAAGCCCTGGTACCATATACTCACACATACAGCTATCTGTGAGGAACATTATTCTGCCAGTCTCAGGGTGATCTATGATAAATCCACAGCAGGGAACATCATGGCAGGCAGGAAACGGCACTACTCTGAAATTGCCGAACTTGTAACCCTTTCCCAGTTCTATAGATAATGCTCTGGATCCAGTCAGATCTTTTGCAGTCCAAACCTCTGGGAGTGCCAATGTGTGAATACCACTTTCCACCACTGTTTTGATATACTTAGCGTGATCGTTGTGCTGGTGAGAGATCAGGCAGCCCACCACTCGCTTGATCTGAAAATCCAGTGCTTTCTTTACTTCCAGGAATCGGATGCCAGCCTCAATAATCAAAGCCTCTTTTCCGTTATCCAGGATGTAACAGTTTCCGCTGGATGAGCTGCCTAATACCTTTAGTTCCATATCAATATCCTGGATCTGGTTCTGTTGCTCCAGCTACAGCCTGGGCGGGCTGTTGGTCTGTTACATCCTCATATTGAACATTTCCAAGATCTATCACCTGGGTATTGCCGTGTTCATGGATAAGATCATCACGTGAATCCCCATCCGAATCATCCGCAAATGCCTGTTGCATTTCAATTGATAGATAGCCATATTTGGAAAGGAGGATCCTGATAACGGTTTTCAAAGCCATTCCGTGGAAATTACCCATCCATCCTACAGTTTTGCTATCAGCAGCCACTGGGAGGTTAGCCAGGTTCATAAGGCTTTCGATTGTAGTTTCTGCTTTCAGCCCCTTGCTATAGCGTTTTGCGTGAGTAGCCATTTGCTCAACAGTCATGTAGAGGGTTTTGCTGAATCCGTTCAGAAGCTCGAAGTAACAGAAGTAACCTATCACTTTATCCGATACCTTTTCACCATCAAAGGCGATCTCTCCAGTCAGCTTATTGACCTTTCTCAGCTCTCCCTCATACACCATGTCAGCATTCAGTGTACGGTATTGTCCTGTACGCATAGCCAGCTGAATGTAGCCCTTGTAACCAAGCTGAAAGGATGGCTCCATTACCTTAGTCCAATTGCCTCTCTCATCTTTCTTTGAATTGTTGAAAGGGATGATGTAAGCATAACCCAGGGCTTTGTTGATAGGCAATTTCAATACAGCAGCTTTCAGAGCCTCCATAACAACCGCCTTAGGTTCGCATAGCTGGAGTTTACTGTCAGTATTGTAGAGATCAATTACAGATGCAATAAATGCAGGTGCATTCTTAGAAAGGGCGTTCTGGAACTGTTCCATTACTGAGGGTGCATTCATTACACTTTTCAGTACATCCACTTTCTTTACTTTTGCTGGAGCCTGAGCCTGTGTTTGGGCTACTGGGGCTGGAGCTTGTGATGCTTGTTGTGTCATAATGATATGTTTAAATAGTTGAATCAAAAGATTTTCCCTCTATCTCTCTTAACTTTATTGAGCCTCCACTTGATCTATTATATTGATCTATTTTGACAACAGTTTCAGCTCGTTTCAGCTCATAGTTTAATAAGTTATTAGCTTGCTTAGCAAGATTAGCCTGAGATTGAGCAGTTTGAACATCAATTTCATTTTTGTCCAATTTATCCATTTGTCCACAAATGAAGTGGAATAAGCTTTTTGCATTAGTTGGTTCCATTTTTTTTATTTATTAATATTTGAAATAATATTGTTATTAATTGTGATTGAAATAAGTTTATAGTATCTAAAGTTTGACTTTGATTGTATTTCTTAATAATATCATCATATACATATTTATACTTTGCATATCTTCCTATATACCTGATACATAATTCGACAGTCTGACTATAAGTGTGCAATGAAAGATGATTTAGACCTTTTGAGTTGAAATAATCTAAAAGAGATAAGGCATCTACATATTCAGCCTTGAAAGGGCGATCTATCAAGACAATATTAACATTCCCAATTTTTGATTTATATTTAGGCATATTACTGAAATATCCACCAAATAGATCTATTACTATCTCATCCACGATCTGGGATGCAATAAGACTGTTGTACGTTGCCTTTCTTAAAAAGCCATATTCTTGAATCTGAATTTCATTAAATCTCATATTAAACCAGTCCTTACAAATACTTATAATTATTGGCTCAAAATCAATGCAGACTTTAAAATATCTCTTATGACAAGCACATTTACTTTCGACAATATCTCCTTGCTGATAATAGCATTTTTTATAATCTATTATTTTCATTTTATAAAAACTCTACAGTTGTTGAAAATCAGGTGCCTCATCCGCAAATAGAGTATTGGTTTGCATAACCAGGCTCTTATGTTTGCTTACAGATAGATTGATAACCTGGGATAGAGTAGGGAGTAGATCATTCACGCTCTCACGGTTATCAATGAAAATAGGTGCTACAATGCCCTTTGATTTGCAAATAGCATTGATTATATCCAGACCAGCGTTGATCTTACCTGCGTTGTTTACATCGGGGTAAGGAGTGCCATTCACGGTACATACGCATGTTATTTTCTCATTTCCGTTCAGCTGCTCAGAAACAAAGTTGAATGAAACAAGCTGGAACATACCATTGATACGGTTCATCAGTTCATTATCCTTTGCTTTCTGGAAATCAGTAGCAATAAATTCAATCCTCTCCAGATCGGATAGAGCCTGGTTATTCTTTGCTCTAATATCCTCCAACTCATTGATACGCTTATTGCTTTTTTCAATTGTATCACGCTTAGCCAGGCGTTTTTTCAGATCATCAATATTCTGGGAGAGTAAACGTTTGCCCTCTTTGAGTTCCGAATCCTCAACAGGTGCAGATTCAACATTCAGCTGGTTCTCCAGGTCGGTGATCTCATTACCAAGTTTGATCCAGTTCTCATCAGCCTTAACCAAAGTATTGGCATCCTGAGCAGCTGGTAGGTTTTCCTCCTGGTATTGCTTTTGTCCTTTCAGAGTACTAAGCTGGTTCTCCAGGTCGGTGATCTTAGAAAGCAACGTATCTTTTTGCTTTTGCAGTTCTTCCTTTCTTGCAACCTTTCCCTTGCCCTCTTTCTGGTTAGCCTGTAGGCGTTCAGATTTGCGTTGGTTAAAGTTGGCTTGTAGTTCGTTCTGCTTAGCTTCAATATCAGCTACATCCAAAGGACGTTTACAGGTAGGACAAATAAATTCACCCTCAGGGATATTCAGCTGTTCAGCATTGATTTCCTTGTACTTTCCACGTAATGCAGAGAGTTCGTTATCAATTGTAGCAATCTGGTTATTGATAGATTGCACCTGGCTGTTATGATTGCTTATGTCAGTAGTAGTGCTTTGGATCTTGTAATCAAGATCACGGATAGCAGCACGGGCTTTGTTGTTAGCCTCATTAGCTTCATTCTGGATCCTGTTCTCAATCTGAGAACGTTCCAGGCGTTTATTGCCAATCTGCTTTTGTATGCCTGATTTACGTTCATAATCAGCCTGTACTGTTTTTGATTTATCCAGGAGTTGGTTATCAATTTCCTGGAGTTTACCCTGTTTTTCTCCAAGTTCTTTCTCCAGGGCTTTCCAATCCTCTGCCTCAGGCATTGCACGATTGACCTCATCAATACGTCCAGGAATCCCAGAGATCTCATCTTTTACAGCTGCTTTCTTAGCAGAAATTTCCTTTTTGAACTGAGCCAAAGATCTGCCAGAGATCATACTTAGCAATTCCAGATACTCAGGCTTTAAAGATGCTATATCCTGGTCTGATACATCACCTGCCATATCCAGCAGCATAGCCTTTTGTTTTTCAGCTGCCAGCGATGGAAAATAAAGAGGATTGGTGAGCATTCGGAAAATATCCTCAGGAATGATAGAGGATACCTCTGCATCATATTCCTTTTTTGTTCCCAGTTTTACATCATTAAGATAGTACTCTGTGAAATGACTTAGCAGTTTACCAGCATTGGTACCAACTCCCCATTTTTCACGATAACAGCGTTTCAGAGTAACCTCACCACGTCCACTAACAAGCAGAACAGCTGTAACTTCGTGATCCAGTTTAAGAATAGGCTTACCATCTTTATCAAGTGTTTTGATATTGAAATTGGTATCCGAGCGATCAGTACTATCTTTTCCAAATAAGCACCAGATGAAACCATCAAGAATAGTAGTCTTACCCGTTCCATTTTCTCCGAAAATTTTTGTTTCTTTTTCATTGAAAGAAACATCCAGATTTCTAACTCCCTTGAAGTTTGTTAGAATTAATCTTTTTAAAATCACTTCGTTCATAATCATATATTTAAATTGTTATTTAGAGTTTCTCTTATTCATATTTTGATCCTTGTAAGTAGCCCATCTACAATTAGCAGGCTCATAGTTGCCATTTACATCTATTCTATCAATTGTAAGATTATCAGAATAGCCATGAGAAATAGACCAGTCATAAAAAGCTTTGAAATCATTAACCCATTGGCTGCTCATCGTTACACCACGCCCACCATAGTTAAAATATTTATTAGCTTTTGGATTGAAACATCGACTTTTGATATTGATCCATGTTCTGTATAATCTGGGCTGTGATTCTCTCCGAATATTAGCAAAATCATATTTTTTGCATGTAGAAACTATTTCTCTTTGCAAACATCCGCAACTCATTGTACTTCCATTAATTAAATTTCTGCTTTCCACATTGCAATTGTTTCCACAATCACAGACACACAACCAAATCAGATTACGAGATTTTGATTTGCCACTGACAGATATAGCTGTCAGCCGACCAAATTTTTTTAGTGTTAAGTCGTTCCTCCTCATACTATAGATCATCTGTTTATTATTCCATTTATCTTCTCAGAAGTTTCAACAGCCAGAAGCTCAGCAATAGAATAGATCACCTTTGACTTTGTATGTGATCCGCTCCTTACGGGATTCACCAAGTTTACAGACACCCATCTTTTTACACGAGCCTCACCAAATGACCTGTAAGCCTCTCTTTGGGATATTGCATCTTTTCCAGGAGTAACCCGCTTTGCATAATTTGCAGCCCCAAGCTCTGACATCTGCATACAGATGTTTTTTAGCTCATATAGTTCCAGTTGAATCATTTCCTTTGTTGTTAAATTCTAATTCCGTCATTTCATCATACGCTTTGTTGCATTTGCCCGCTCCGTAAATGAACATGAATGTGAATAGATCAAACATTGTTATCAGTATTGCTACAATTGCTATCATAGACCACTACTATTTAAGCCATCCAGCGTATTAGCATCAATAGCCACTTTAGAGAGGAATTTTTCGTATTCAGAGATAGCTGGATTCTCAACTGTTGTAATTACATCACCATCACGAAACACCTTTACAATGCCTGTTTTGATGTTAGATACTACCTTTACACGGTCAGAAAATGTGTGAATCATCAAATCATTTGATGTATCAAATGAAGTTTGCCAGGATAAGTTTTTTGTTTCCATTTCGATATTGCATTAGATATTACTTGAAAAGATTATTTTGCATAGCATACCTCATAAACTCAGGCATTGAGTGTATTCCAAGCTTTTTAAAGCTGTTTTTCCTGTGATTATTTACGGTATTGAGAGAGATAAATAGCTTATCAGCTATTTGATTATCAGATACTCCTTTATAGAGCATTTCCATTACTTCCAGTTCCCGATCAGATAAGGCAGAATTGAATTTAGGAGAACAAACCACCTTGTCATATTTGCATTCTCCACGCAAAGGGCAGCCAACAAACTCAAATTTAAAATTCCAATTTGCATCAAGATCTATCGTGTTATCATACAGGGAAAAATTGCATTTGATAAATCTGCGAACTATCAGAAAATCATAGTATGATTTTGATAATCTGCTCTTTGAATAAATATCAAGCAGTGCAGCATAAGCCTCAGGGTAAAAATCAGAAAGAACCGCTTTGAATTTTTGTATAAATTCAGTGTCCGTTTCGAGCAACTGCCTTTCTGGTTTATCAAATTCTCTGATGGTAACATCGCCCTCAGGAGTTATATAAAATTCAATCTGCATTGACATCCTTGTATTTATTTGGAAATAATACACTTACACTTTCTCCTAACTCCTTTTCTATCATTGATGCTGAAAGTGGATCTGGTGTTTGAGTTCCAGCTAACCAGCATCGTACAGTCTTAGTAGATTTCATAGTGATTTCTGCTATTCGTTCCACAAACACAGTTTTAGGTGCTTTTACAGCACTGCGTTCAGGCAGATTGTCATATATTTGCCTGAAAGTCAATTGGTCTTTTTCTGCCATTTTATCCATTTTGATTGTTATTTGTTTGTTCAGCAAACACACTTTGTGTATATTTGCATGTAATATAATTAATCACTGTGCAAATATAGGCTATATATCCATTATGACCAAATATATAGGCTATATTTTTTAAAATAATTTTGTGTTTATATGCAAGTATTTGATTTAAAACGATTTAGAAAGGATAAAAATCTTACTCAGGTGGAAGTTGCTGAGCTTTTTTTATGCAAACAGAATTTTATCTCGAATATTGAGGCAGGAATAAAGCCTATGCCACAGGATAAAATTGAATTATTGCAATCAAAATTTGGGGATATATCCGATTATATAATCGAAAAGGAGGATATTGATTTTAAAATAAAAAATACTACCCCCTATGACATAGCAGTAATGGGCGGGGAGGTGTATGCTAACTTGTTGAACAAACTGATTCGAGAAAAACAATTAGCACCATTTGCGTTGCTTGAACAAAAAGATCAGGAAATCAAAGAGTTAAATAGGGAAATCGGCAGGCTGGAGGAAAGACTGGAGAACTCCAAAAAAACGGATGCCCAGGAGGAAGGAAATGCAACATGTGCCGTTGCAAAGTAGTATTTGGAGTTAAGCAATTGTTATACTGAATTTACTAAGTGAATGAATATGGAAAAATATTACAGAATAGTTTTAGACTTATACAAACAAAGTTTCAGCGACTATGTGAATAAGTATCCCGTGAATGTAGATGCTATATCAGAAGCTCAGAAATGCCTTAATTTTGCCATAGATAAGGCTAAGATAGACAATGAGCCATGTGATGAGTTGGAGGCTCTAAAAAGCGATATAAACCACATAAAATACGAATTGCTATGAAAAAATACATTTCAATTTTTTTTGCACTAATATTGTTTATCAGTTGTTCTAAAGATGATGAACCAATATCTCAAACATTTTTTGTGAATGCGTATTATACATATTCCGATTATGCAAACTATGGAAATAAAATAGCATCACCATCTATGGTTATGCTTTACCAGGATAATGATAAAGTGATTGATTCAACAAAAATAAATTCTTTTGATCCAAAACTTTATGATATTAATGGAACGGAATTAAGCCTAAAATACACATCTACTACTACAACAGGTATAAATACATTTGAGAATATTCCAAATGGTAAGTACGTTGTATTGGTGATTTATTATCCATACACTTATGTAAGATATTACTCTTTCAAAAAGATAACCGTTAATTATAACTATAGAGCTTCTACAGAAAAAATATTATTTGATTGTAGTAAAAATTCAGGTTATCAAAGCTGGAAGGCAAATAACTAAGAATATGAATACCCAGGTGAGTAAGCAAATAATGGAACGGTTTTATAGTGCATTGGATGCACTCATAGCTATGAAGAAAATTAGGGGCGTTGCTACCTATTGCCGTGAATGCAATATTGACAGGAGAAATTTTATTGCTCAGCGAAAAGATCCAGAGCGTGGTTGGTTTCAATTGTCCTGGCTACAGCCAATGGTGAAAGACTATGATGTGAGTGCAAAATGGCTGCTCACGGGATTTGGAAAAATGTTTGAAAAATAAGCGATCATAACTGGTCGCTTTTTTTTATTCAAGTTGTTTTGTTTTCTCTCATACTCTCTTTCTATATATAGTTAATAATAATATTATAGTTTATATTTAAATACTATATATATTCCGCCTATAACTCAAAACTATGTTTTTTCGTGTTTTGCTTGAACTTTTGCTTAAGCAAAATCGGCAGCAAAAGTGATAGTTCAAAATATTGAGTTTTTATATATCACTACATATTAGCACGTTATGTTTTTGCTTCAATTTTGCTTGAACTTTTGCTTAAGCAAAATCGGCAGCAAAACGTAAGCAAACAGGGTAGCAACACGTATAGCAAAATGCCAAGCAAATTTACATTTTACATTTATAAACATTTGTAATTCATTGATATTATATGATTTATGTTTTTGCTTCAATTTTGCTTGAACTTTTGCTTAAGCAAAATCGGCAGCAAAGCATGTAAAAAGAACAAAAAAACTCCAGATTTTCACATTTTTTCAGAGGGTTGTAGCTTATAATAGACAGATCAATAAATTTTTGCTGTATATTTTGCTACTACTTTTGCTACATGTTTTGCTTAAGCAAAACTATATTTTTCATTTTATCACTCATAGGTTCCTCTACAGATCCAATATCAAGTTTGATAAAATCAAGAACCTTTCTGTTTGCCTGGTCGATTGGATCCCATGATTTTTTCACATAAAGATCGGTTACTTTCATTTTTTCATCTACATGGTTGAGTGCTGTATGAACAGCAAATTTATCCACTCCCACAAAATTTATGGCAATGGTCGCCCAGGAGTGCCTGGCTGAATAAAATTCCAAATCAGCTACACCAAGTAAATAACCTATCTTTTTAAGTCCTACGATATGTCTTTTTCCTTTCTCATCTATTCGATCATACCCATTAAGAGCAGCCGTAAAAGCATCCACGCTGGAATAGTGATGATAGAAATTAAAGATCCGTTCACCCTTTGGATCCCTATATTTATCAAAGATGGGTTTGATTTCTGGCTGAATCTTAATTGAGATTTCTGCCTCATCAGCACGCCTATTCTTAGTCTTAGTCCTATTGTATGTCAGTCTGCCATTCTTATAGTCATTGCAATAGTATAGATCCACAGCATTCATCCCGATTAAAGCAAAGCTTAAAAGGAAAACATCCTTAGCCTGGTTAAATCGGTTATTACCTGGCTGCACTACTTTGGCATAAGGCAAAGCTGCTAAGGATCTAATTTGCGCAGGATCCAGGGCACGCTTTCTGGAGATAGGAACCTTTGGAAGATCTATTTTGCTGAATGGGGAAAGCGGGATTCTGATTATTCCAGCCTCCTCATCATTAAATTCTTTTTTTGCTTTGTTGTGTATAGTTCTGAGAGTGCTGGGGTATAATGATTGAGCACGACCGCCTTTCTCCTTTTTTTTGGGAGCTGGCTGTTCCTGGATCCATTTTATCCAGGCTTTTATAAAACTAACAGTGATCTCTTTAATGCTGACCTTTTCTCTACCAACGAACTTAACCAGGTTGTTTATTGCAATCTCATAAGTGAGTGCATTCCCATCATGTCCTGATTCGTGCATGGACTTAGCAATATCTCTGCCATACTTAACAATATCCAGATCAAAATAATCCTCCTGGGCATTGAGAATATAATTAGAAACCTGTTCAACATCCATTTTATTGATCCGTTCACCAAGTCGCTCACACACCGATCTGTATTTGCGGATCATTTTATCACACTCATCAATGTAATGCTGATTTTTCAATTTAAAAGTTCTGGTAAGATCTTCCTTATATACATAGTAAGGAGTAGCCAGATATTTCTTTCTCTTTTGATGGGTAACTCGGATCTTTATGTTCCAGGTACCGTCTGCTCTTTTCTGGTGAGCATATACCTCAGCTTTGAATGTTGCCATATTTTGTAGAACTATTGTAGAACTTTTGACTGCAAAGATATGTTTATTTTGCGGATTTTGAGGAAAAAGAAAGCCCACTCTTTAATGAGCAGGCTTAAAAAAAGTACCTCCGATGGGAATCGAACCCATATTTACGGTTTAGGAAACCGTTGTTCTATCCGTTGAACTACAGAGGCTTATGAGTGTTTTTGGATCAACCTATATAAGGATCTATTTTCTTTTACTATCTTTGCGCTTCATTTTTGTGTTTGTGGCAGCACATAGGTTTAGGAAACTTCTATTCTATCCGTTGAACTACAAGACCTCAATTAATAGGGTCACAAAGATAACGGTTTCTATCGATTCTGCAAAAGCAAAAGCACAGTATTAATCGCGATCCATTCAATTCCTCCCCTCCAGCTTTTTAATAAATGAGCAAAATCTTTTGAAAAATCGATTAACTTTACGACCTTTGTGCGCACTGACTAAAAGCAATTTACCTTTTAAATAAAATCTAGTTAATAAAGTTATGACAGACGAAATGATGGTTAAAGAATTGGAGGAAGTAGTAGTACGTTTCTCTGGCGACTCTGGCGATGGAATGCAATTAGCCGGTAACATCTTCTCGAACGTATCGGCTACGGTAGGAAATGACATCTGTACATTTCCCGACTACCCGGCAGATATACGTGCCCCGCAAGGTTCACTAACAGGTGTATCAGGTTTCCAGATACATGTCGGCGCAGGACAAGTCTACACTCCAGGTGACCGTTGTCACGTGTTAGTTGCCATGAATCCGGCAGCACTCAAAACACAAATCAAGCATTGTAAACCACAAGGTCTGGTGATAACCGACTCAGACTCATTTGAGGCAAAAGATCTTGAAAAAGCAAATTTCAGCACAAACAATCCATTTGAGGAATTAGGTATCAAACAAGATATACTCGAAGTCCCTATCTCTTCGATGTGCAAAGAGAGTCTGAAAGACTCCGGATTAGACAACAAATCAATCTTACGTTGCAAAAACATGTTTGCCTTAGGCTTGGTATGCTGGTTATTCAACCGCAACCTCTCGGCTGCAGAAAAAATGCTGCGCGAGAAGTTTGCCAAAAAGCCGGAAGTAGCAGAAGCAAACATTAAAGTCCTGAATGATGGCTTTAACTATGGAGCCAACACTCACGCATCTGTTTCTACTTACAAGATTGAAAGCAAAGAGCCTAAAGCAAAAGGATTTTACACAGATATCAATGGTAATAAAGCCACTGCTTACGGTCTGATCGCTGCTGCAGAGAAAGCCAATATGGAACTTTATCTAGGTTCATACCCCATCACTCCGGCTACTGATATTTTGCACGAACTTTCCAAACACAAATCATTGGGCGTGAAGACCGTTCAATGTGAGGACGAGATTGCGGGATGCGCTTCGGCTGTTGGGGCATCTTTTGCGGGCGACTTGGCAGTAACCACCACTTCCGGTCCGGGAATCTGTCTGAAGAGCGAAGCGATGAATTTAGCGGTCATCGCGGAACTTCCACTGGTTGTGATCAATGTACAACGAGGAGGTCCATCAACCGGTCTGCCTACTAAATCGGAACAAACAGACTTACTCCAAGCTCTCTACGGCAGAAACGGAGAAAGCCCGATGCCTGTCATCGCTGCCACCTCTCCTACCAACTGCTTCGACTCAGCTTACATGGCTGCGAAGATCGCATTGGAACATATGACTCCTGTGGTATTGCTAACCGATGCTTTCGTTGCTAATGGCTCTGCTGCATGGAAATTACCCGATCTACAAGATTACCCGGCTATCAATCCTCCTTTTGTTACTCCTGAGATGGCGGGAACTTGGACTCCTTATCAGCGGAATGAGCAAACCGGAGTACGTTACTGGGCTGTTCCAGGAACAGAAGGATTCACTCACCGCATCGGCGGATTAGAGAAAAGCAATGAAACAGGGGTGATCTCTACCGAACCGGAAAACCACGATAAAATGGTTCACCTCCGTCAAGAAAAAGTAGAAAAGATTGCTGATTACATCCCTGAACTTGAAGTCTTGGGTGATCAAGATGCCGACCTGCTGATTGTGGGTTGGGGTGGTACTTACGGACATCTCCGCCTAGCCATGGATTTCATGCGTGAAAAAGGGAAAAAAGTTGCTCTGGCACATTTCCAATTTATCAATCCATTGCCTAAAAACACAGCAGAGGTATTAAAGAAATACAAGAAAGTAATTGTTGCTGAGCAAAATTTAGGTCAATTTGCCGGTTATCTACGCATGAAAGTGCCCGGAATCAATATCTACCAATTCAATCAAGTAAAAGGACAACCATTTGTCACCAGAGAATTGATCGATGCATTCACTAAATTATTGGAGGAATAAGAGATGAGCGAAAAAGTATATACTATTCAAGATTATAAATCAGGTCAGCCACGTTGGTGTCCGGGTTGTGGCGATCATGCCTTCCTGAATTCTCTGCATAAGGCAATGACCGAACTAGGGGTAGCACCTCACAATATTGCTGTCATTTCGGGTATTGGTTGCTCTTCACGTCTGCCTTACTATGTGAACACTTATGGGTTTCACACCATCCACGGACGTGCAACAGCAGTGGCAACCGGAGCAAAAGTTGCGAATCCGGATCTAACCATTTGGCAGATCTCAGGCGACGGCGACGGTTTGGCTATTGGAGGAAATCACTTCATACATACAGTTCGTCGTAATGTGAACCTAAATATGATTCTACTGAACAATCGCATTTACGGTCTGACTAAAGGGCAATACTCCCCAACATCCGAACGTGGCTTTGTGAGCAAGTCGACACCTTACGGAACAGTAGAAGATCCATTCCACCCTGCCGAACTGACATTTGGTGCACGTGGACGCTTTTTTGCCCGTTGCATAGCAGTCGACGGAGCAGCTTCCGTAGAAGTTCTTAAAGCAGCAGCCAACTATAAAGGAGCTTCTGTAGTGGAAGTTCTTCAGAACTGTGTTATCTTCAACGATGGTACTCATGCATCAGTTGCTACCAAAGAGGGACGATCGAAGAATGCAATCTATCTGGAACACGGCAAACCGATGTTGTTCGGTGAGCAGAAAGAGTTTGGATTGATGCAGGAAGGTTTCGGATTGAAAGTCGTTAAACTGGGAGAAAATGGCATCACAGAGAAGGATATCCTGATCCATGACGCACACTGTCAAGACAACACTCTGCAACTGAAACTTGCCTTGATGGAAGGTCCTGACTTCCCTATCGCACTAGGAGTCATCCGCGATGTAGAAGCTCCAACCTACGATGAAGCAGTAACAGAGCAGATCGAAGAGGTAAAAGCAAAAAAGAAATATCATAATTTCCAAGAATTACTGATGACTAATGATACTTGGGAGGTGAAATAACCCCTCCTAAATGTAAAAGCCCCGGAAAAGTTCTTTCGGGGCTTTTTATATCTGATAACGATTGCTCAAGCATAGAAGAAAAATCGTTTGATACCGCTTTTTTAGTCCTTTAGTAAGCGTTTACTCAGGTAACGTACAGGATACCATACCGAAAGGAAGCCAACAGCCAATACCGTCACAAAAATCAGAACGATATCCCATCCGTGGATACTTACCGGGTATGCATCGACTACAAATGTTCCGTTTCCACCCCCTAAAGAGATCAGACCGAACTTTTGCTGAATAAAGCATAAACCAACTCCCAGAACAATTCCGATGATCGCGCCAAAGAAAGAGATCAATCTCCCTTCAAACAAAAATATGCGGGAAATTAAACGATCGTCAGCTCCTAAGTTACGCAGAGTAACCACATCCTCTTTCTTATCCAAAATAAGCATAGAAAGGGAACCGATCACATTGAAACAAGCAATCATCAGGATAAAAGTCAGGAAAAGATAAGAGATCAGTTTCTCAATCTCCATAATCCGGAACACATCCGCCTGCTGTTGATAACGGTTTTGAACCACAAAGTTAGGTCCGAGAATCTTTTCTATTTTCGATTGGAAAGCAGAAACATCACTTCCAGGCTTCAGTCTCAGTTCGATAGCCGAGACCTCTGTGGTATAATCAAGAAGTTCGCGCACAAACGACAAGGAAGTCAGTACATACTTACCGTCGTATTTCTGCTGATTCACAACAAAGACCACTCCAGGCGAATAAAGATAATCACGGCTAAAAGATGCTGCCGGATTAGCCATGTTCACCTTGGCATTTCGTCGGGGGACATACACCTGCAAAGGATCGACAAACTCGAGACCTGTGCCCAGAGTTGCAATCAGTTCCACTCCCATCACTCCATAGTTCACCAGAGTATCTTGTAGCAAAAAATGTCCGGAGCCATACAGAATACTATCGATAGCCGTGAGCTTCTCAAAGTTGTTCTCCACCCCTTTCAGGACGATCATTGCCTGACGGTCCTTATATTGAACCATTGCATTCTCCTCCAACGTTTCAGTGGAGACCTCTACTTCAGGGAAAGCCCTGACAGAACGGATCGGCTGACTTTGAGCATCAAACACCTTACCCTCACGGACAGTAATTTTCAATTCAGGATCAAAAGCCGTAAAAAAGCTGGCGACCATATCCTGAAAGCCGTTAAACACGGACAAGGTACAGACAAGTGCTAACGTAGCGAGAGCCACACCGCACACAGAGATGCCCGATATAATATTGATTGCGTTATGTTTCTTTTTAGAAAAAAGATAGCGGCGCGCTATGTAAAATGGCAGATTCACTTCAATAAAGAATCAATCTTCTCAATATAATCCAAAGAATCGTCCACAAAAAATTTCAATTCAGGAATGATACGCAACTGGTGGCGGACTTTCGTACCCAGTTCATAGCGAATAGATCGCATGTTATCATTGATATTCTTCACGATATCCTCACTTTTATCTGAAGGAAAAACGCTCAGATAGACACGAGCGATGCTCATATCCGGGCTAATTCTAACCGCACTAACCGACACGAGCACACCGTGCATCGCTTTCGTTTGTAATAAGAAAATTTCACTTAGCTCTTTTTGCAACAAACGAGCTATTTTATTTTGTCTAGTTGTTTCCATAACTACCTTTCATTTTTTCGATTTTACAATTTATTTCTTTTTCTTACGTATAATGGTAAGTCCATCACGTAAAGGCAATATCACCTTTTCAACCCGGTCGTCTTCAGCTACCAAGTCATTAAAAGACTTAATCCCAATGGTTTGCAGATCTGTATGATGAGGTTCTTCAAGCACATGCCCATCCCACAATGTGTTATCAGCAATTAGATACCCTCCGTCAGAAAGATGCGCAAGCGTCATCTCATAATAATCAATATACTTACGTTTATCGCCATCAACAAAAGCCAAATCGAATGTAATTCCAAGTTTGGGAACAAGTTCCAAAGCATCTCCGATATAAAATCGGATTTTATCAGAAAAAGGAGAATTCTCCAACCATGGTCGGGTAAAATCCTCCTGCTCATCATTAATTTCGAAAGTATGCAGCATTCCTCCCTTTTCCAATCCCTCAGCGAGACAAAGGGCAGAATAGCCGCTATACGTACCTATTTCGAGAATTTGTCGAGGACGAATCATTTCAACGAACATCTTCAACATTCGTCCCTGCAGATGACCCGAAGCCATACGGGGGCGTAATAGTTTAACATGAGTATCCCGGTAAAGTGACTTTAAATAGTCACTTTCCGGGTCTATATGCTTTAAAATATATTCATCTAAAGATTCAGTCTCTTTCATCCGAACTGATTACAAATAACGATTTTTGTTAGGTAATACAGTTTCTTCAGCATTGTTCAGTACATCTTCAACCACGTTGATTTCGAAGAATGAAGTTTGTGTACCTGCCTTACCGCTACTCAAGTATCCTACCATATCTTGAGGGTGTAAACGTCCTTCTTTCAACAAACGACGTAAAGCTGCGAAGTAGTATTCCTGACCGTTAGCAAGTTCTGGCATGTAGATTGCATCTACACCATAAGAAAGAGCTAGGTGACGCATTGTTTTTTCTTTGTAACAGATAGCCAATACCGGATATTTACCACGGAATGCAGCTAAGTTACGTGCAGTACGTCCGCTGAAGCTATCAGTGATGATCGCACGGATCTTCAATTTAGAAGTAGCTTTCACAGCTTGTTTAGCAAGGAATGCAGTTACATCGTTGCTATCTTCAGCCAAAGGAATACGGATGTCGTTTTCTTCCATTTTATCCTTTTCAGCTTGAGCAGCGATCTTAGCCATTGTTTGTACAGCTTCGATAGGGTATTTACCATAAGCAGTTTCACCACTAAGCATCAAAGCATCAGTACGATAATAGATCGCATTTGCGATATCAGTAACCTCAGCACGAGTCGGACGAGGGTTATTGATCATTGTATGAAGCATTTGAGTAGCAACGATAACCGGTTTCTTAGCCAAGATACATTTACGGATCAAAAGGCGTTGGATACCTGGGATTCTTTCTTGAGGTACTTCAATACCCAAGTCACCACGAGCAACCATTACACCATCAGCAGCTTCAATGATCTCGTCGATATTGTCAACACCTTCTTGGTTTTCAATTTTCGCGATGATCTTAATGTCGCTATTGTGAGCGTTCAAGATTTCACGGATATCATTTACGTCTTGTCTGTTACGAACGAAAGAGTGAGCGATAAAATCGATATCTTTCTCAATAGCGTAAAAAATGTTGTTACGGTCTTTTTCTGTTAGAGAAGGAAGGTTGATACGTACACCCGGTACATTTACGCTTTTGCGGCTGCCCAAAGTTGCATCATTTTTCACTTCACAAAGAAGATAATCGTTTGTTTTATCGATCACTTCCAATTCAAGATCGCCATCGTCGATCAACACTTTACCACCAACGTTCAAGTCATGTACGAAGTCTACATACGAAACAGCGATACATTCACGAGTAGTAGCCTGATCAGGGTTACCAACAATTTTCACCTTTTCACCTGTAACATATGGGATAGGTTCTTCACTAGCAGTAGTACGAACTTCCGGTCCTTTAGTATCGATCAAGATACCGATACGGTTGGATACAGTTCTTACATTTGCAATTAACGTTTCAAAACCCTCACGGCTTGCATGTGCAGTATTCATACGAACAACGTTCATTCCTGCATCGTACAACTTTTGAATAAAATCTACATCGCAACGTCTGTCTGAGATAGAAGCGACAATTTTTGTCTGTTTCAATAACATAGTCTTCTTACCTAATTAATATATATATACTTAAATATCTGTCAAAGATTCGAGAGCCAAACGGTACGAGTTCAATCCAAAACCGCAAATCACCCCTTTACAAGCACAAGCAATCATCGATACATGACGGAACGACTCCCTACTATGTACATTCGAGATGTGTACTTCAACAACAGGAGCGGTAACCGCACGTATAGCATCCTGTATAGCAATAGAAGTATGAGTGTAAGCTCCGGCATTCAAAATAATACCGTCTACTTCAAAACCGGTTTGCTGAATACAATCGATAATTTCGCCTTCAACATTCGACTGAAAATAATCAATTTTAACATCAGCATAACGTTTACAAAGTTCACCTAAATAGTCTTCAAAAGTAACACTCCCGTAGATAGAAGGTTCACGCTTGCCTAATAAATTAATATTAGGACCGTTAATAATCTGTATCTTCATCGTGCAATCCTGTTTTTTTTTAATACATTTGTATTCAAAGAACAATGTTTCAAGGTGCAAAGGTAAAAAAAAGAATGGAAATCAACGAAAAAAAGGCAAAGAACGATGAACAAGTGCTTATAATTAAAAAATATAAGCAGTACTTAAAACTAGAGAAATCGTTATCAGCCAACACACTCGACGCCTACCTGACTGATCTCGACAAACTTCTCAGCTTTTTGATGCTCGAAAAGAAACCGATTTTAGAAGTCACTCCTTCCGACCTGCAGCAATTCGCGGCTGGCCTGCACGACATTGGCATTCACGCCCGGTCGCAGGCTCGCATCCTGTCGGGTATCAAATCATTTTTTCATTTCCTCACTTTAGGCAATTATTTAGAAGCCGACCCCAGCGAATTACTTGAAAGTCCCCGAATCGGCTTCAAACTTCCCGAAGTCTTATCCATCCAAGAGATAGATACGATTATTGCCGCCGTGGACCTTAGCAAAGCAGAAGGTCAGAGAAATAGAGCGATTCTGGAGACCCTTTATAGCTGTGGACTGCGCGTTTCCGAACTAACGAATCTCAAACTATCCGACCTCTATTTCAAAGAAGGTTTTATCAAAGTAGAAGGCAAAGGTAACAAACAGCGGTTGGTGCCTATCTCTTCAAGGGCCATTGAAGAGATCAAGCTCTACTTCCTCGATCGCAATCAGATTGATGTTAAGAAAGAATATGAAGATTATGTCTTCGTGAGTCAACGCAGAGGCAAAGGCCTTTCCCGCATCATGATATTCCATCTGATCAAGGAGTTGGCAGACAAGTGTGGAATCACCAAAAACATCAGTCCGCACACTTTTCGCCACTCATTCGCTACCCATCTTCTAGAAGGAGGTGCCAATCTGAGAGCTATACAAAGCATGTTAGGGCACGAATCCATCTCAACAACCGAAATCTATACACATATTGATCGGAATATGTTACGAAGCGAAATCATTGAACATCACCCACGTAATATCAAGTTCAGAAGCAAGAAGTGAAAATTAATTCATTAAATTATGATAAAAACGGGGGTTTATTCCTATATATATATTAAGAATATATATCTTTGCGTTACTATTTCTGTATTAAACAGAAGCTTGATTATATTAAACAAGAAAATATTTCAATTACAAACATTTAATTTATACCTAAAATGACTAAGAAGTTGTATTTGCCTTTACTCATGGCAATGGTAGTTGCATTATTCTCATCGTGCAGCAAGAAAATGGGTGAATTGTCAGCTGATTATTTTACTGTAACTCCACAAGTGTTGGAAGCAGTAGGTGGAAAAGTACCTGCAACCATCAATGGTAAATTCCCGGAAAAGTATTTCAATAAGAAAGCAATCGTTGAAGTAACTCCAGTTTTAAGATGGAACGGCGGAGAAGCTAAAGGACAAACAGCTGTATTCCAGGGAGAGAAAGTAGAAGGTAACAACCAAACCATTTCTTACAAAATGGGTGGTAGCTACACCTTGAAAACATCTTTCGATTATGTTCCTGAAATGGCTAAATCTGAACTTTATTTAGTTTTCAAAGCAAAAATCGGCAAAAAAGAAGTAACTATCCCAGCTGTGAAAGTAGCTGATGGTGTCATTGCTACTTCAGAATTAGTTGGTAACACTTTAGGAAGCGCTAACCCTGCTTTGGGAGAAGATGCTTTCCAACGTATCATCAAAGAGAAATATGATGCAAACATCATGTTCTTGATCCAACAAGCTAACATCCGTTCTAGCGAATTGAAAGTTGCTAAAGAATTCAACAAAGAAGTTGCTAACGTAAACGGTGCTCAAAACAAAAAGATCAGCAACATTGAAGTTTCTGCATACGCATCTCCTGATGGTGGTTTAAACTTGAATACAGGTTTAGCTGAAAACCGTGAAAGCAACACAACTAAGATGTTGAACAAAGATTTGAAGAAATCTAAAATCACTGTTCCTTTGGATGCTAAATACACAGCTCAAGACTGGGAAGGTTTCCAAGAATTGGTTTCTAAATCTAACATCCAAGACAAAGAATTAATCCTTCGCGTATTGTCAATGTACCAAGATCCTGCTCAAAGAGAACAAGAAATCAAAAACATCTCTTCTGTATACAAAACATTGGCAGATGATGTTCTTCCTCAATTACGTCGTTCTCGTTTGACTTTGAACTACGAGATCATCGGTAAATCTGACGAAGAGATCGCTAGCCTTGCTGCTTCTGATGCTTCTAAATTGAATATCGAAGAGCTATTGTACGCTGCTACATTGACTAAAGATGCTGCTAAGAAAGAAGCTATCTATACAAAAGCAACTCAACAATTCCCTAACGATTACCGTGCATACAACAACTTAGGTAAGTTGGCTTACCAAGCTGGTGATCTGAATAAAGCTGAATCTTTCTTGAAGAAAGCTAATAGCATCAAATCTGCTCCTGAAGTAAACATGAACTTAGGTTTGGTTTCTATGATGAAGGGTGACAAAGCTGCTGCTGAAGCTTACTTAGGTAAAGCTGCAGGTACTAAAGAATTGGGCGAAGCTATGGGTAACTTGTACATCGCTCAAGGTCAATACGAAAAAGCTGTTAACTCATTCGGTGATACTAAAACAAACAGTGCTGCTCTTGCTCAGATCTTGGCAAAAGACTATAACAAAGCTAAGAACACATTGGCTAACGTAGAAAGACCTGATGCTTACACAGACTATTTGATGGCTGTATTAGGTGCTAGAACAAACAACTCATCTATGGTAATGAGCAGCTTGAAGAGCGCTATTGCTAAAGAACGTTCATTAGCTAGCAAAGCAGCTAACGATCTTGAGTTTGCTAAATTCTTCACTAACTCAGAATTCACTAGCATTGTTAAATAAGCAGCTGCTTATTTATAACTAGAATATTCAGAATTGCTCGCCAAACAAAATGGCGGGCAATTCTTTTTTTTTATCTATAAAAGCCGTACTTTCGCATAAAAGTAAACAAAAGTATGAAAAAGAGTAGCATTCTATTGATCGTCCTACTTGCCCTTTTCGGTTGTAAGAAGAACTCCGACAAAGTAGCTTTGGAAGGGAATATTGAAGGTCTGACCTATGATACATTATATTTATATGGTACCGACGACATCTTTGATGAGATAGATACCATCGTGGCTAAAAACGGTAAGTTTACGCACACCGCAAAGGTCGACACCTCCTGTATTGCCCTATTATACATCAACAAACAGAGAGAATATCCCATCTTCCTCGATAAAGGAACCCAAATAACTATAGAAGGGAATGCTGCCAACCTTAGTTCTCTGGAGGTGAAAGGAAATGCGACCAACGAAGAACTGACAAACTTCCAGCACTCTATTCAAGGAATTAAGCCGGAAGCCAAAGAGAGTGTGAGAAAGAAAGCGAAAGAGTTTATTTCCACTCACCCATCCTCATTCGTGAGTTTGTATCTGATCGAACAATATTTCGTGAGAGAGAAGTCAGTCAATGCTGAAGAGACCAGAAAGTTGCTCGAGAGCTTGGCTGGAAATCTGCAGGACAACTCCTATTACGAGAGAATCAATGAATACGTAACTGCCGAGTCGACCGATCAGGATGGAAGATTCTTGCCCTATTTCAGTCTGCCCAACCCAAAAGGAGAAAAGATCAGTCGCACTTCTTCAGCCTTCAGCAATAAATACTTGTTGATCAACTTCTGGGCTTCCTGGGACGGGCGAACTGACAATCAGAAGAAACTCCGCCAGCTCTACCGCGAGTTCAAAGGAAATAAGAATTTCGCCATGTTGGGTATTTCATTGGATATCGACAAACAGGCATGGAAGGAGGCAATCAAAAGAGATAGCTTGGGATGGGAACAAGTGTACGACCGCATGGGGTTGAACTCTGAACTTGCCAAGCAATCGGGAATCAACGATCTACCGATGAACCTACTTCTCAATTCGGAAGGAAAGATCGTTGCGCGAAACATACCAACCGACAGTTTAAGTAGCAAGATAAAATCATTTATCGGAGCATTAACCACTCAAAAAACAGATAAAAGTAAAAAATAGACGTGTTAGTTAAAGTTTTCGGAGCAGCTGTACAAGGAATTGAAGCAACACTCATCACCATTGAAGTAAACAGCTCACGTGGCTGTATGTTTTATTTAGTAGGCTTACCGGACTCTGCCGTGAAAGAAAGTCATCAGCGCATTCTTTCCGCCTTACAAGTCAACGGTTATAAAATACCGACCTCCAACCTAGTAGTCAACATGGCGCCGGCAGATATTCGCAAAGAAGGATCTGCCTACGATCTGCCATTAGCCATCGGATTATTAGGAGCCAACCAAGCCATCGCTTCCGATCGCTTCACCCGCTATCTGATGATGGGTGAACTGAGTTTGGATGGAAGTATCCAACCCATTAAAGGAGCCCTCCCCATTGCCATCAAAGCAAGAGAAGAGAACTTTGAAGGACTGATCGTCCCCAAGCAAAATGCCCGCGAGGCTGCGGTGGTGAACCATCTGAATGTTTATGGGGTCAGCAACATTAAGGAAGTCATCGAGTTCTTCAACAACGAACGTGAGTTACTACCCACCACGGTCAACACACGCGAAGAGTTTTATGCTCAGCAAGCAAACTTTGAATACGACTTTTCGGATGTGAAAGGACAAGAGAATGTGAAGAGAGCATTGGAAGTGGCAGCTGCCGGCGGGCATAATCTCCTGATGGTTGGAGCACCGGGCAGTGGAAAATCGATGATGGCCAAACGTCTACCCTCTATCCTACCCCCTTTATCGTTAGGCGAAAGTTTAGAAACGACGAAGATTCACTCCGTCGCAGGAAAGTTAGGGCGCGACTCTTCCTTGATCTCCCAACGTCCGTTCCGTGATCCTCATCACACCATCTCACAAGTAGCCATGGTAGGTGGAGGAAGTTTCCCTCAACCCGGCGAGATCAGTCTGGCGCACAACGGGGTACTTTTCCTCGACGAACTTCCTGAGTTCAACCGGAGTGTATTGGAAGTCCTGCGACAACCGTTAGAAGATCGACGGATCACCATCTCAAGAGTCAAAAGTACAATCGATTATCCAGCAAGTTTCATGCTGGTTGCCTCCATGAACCCCTGCCCTTGCGGTTATTACAACCACCCCACCAAGCCGTGCGTCTGCAGTCCCGGTCAGGTGCAGAAATATCTGAACCGCATATCCGGTCCGTTACTCGACCGCATCGATATTCAGATAGAGATTGTCCCCGTGCCGTTCGATAAGATCTCCGACACTCGCCGCGGAGAGTGCAGCAATGCCATACGGGAGCGAGTGATACAAGCCCGGAAAATACAAGAACAGCGATATGCCGATTGCCCCGGAATCTATTGCAATGCCCAAATGAGCAGTCGCCTACTCGACCAATACGCTCGCCCCGACAACCAAGGATTAACCTTGCTCAGGAATGCGATGGAGCGACTGAACCTTTCAGCCAGAGCATACGACCGTATCTTAAAAGTAGCTCGCACCATTGCCGACCTGGAGAAGGAAGAGGTGATCTTACCCGCTCATCTCGCAGAAGCCATCAGTTACCGCAATCTCGATCGAGAAAATTGGGCAGGATAAGAGTCCCGCCCTTCTTTAACCTGTAGTCGGTCGACAAACGCTCACAAAAAAAGATCGGAAGTGAATCGATCTGAATCAGATCTCCTCACCTCCGACATCCTATGTTTGGGAAATATTATTTTTCGATACGAATACGTGCATCCACAGCTACCACGGTTCGTTCGGTAGCCAGAAGCGGATTGATATCCATCTCTTTGATCTCCGTAGCAAACCGCAACAGAGTAGAAAGACGGACGATGATCTCAACAAACTTAGCCTCATTCACCCCTTTCTGTCCGCGTGTACCTTTAATGATCTTATAGGCCCGAAGAGAACGGATCATAGAAGAAGCTTCTTCGCAAGTGAGCGGAGCCAAACCGGAAGAGACATCTTTCAGCACTTCCACAAAGATTCCACCTAGTCCACAAAGCACCACATGACCGAACTTAGGCTCATATTTAGCGCCGATAAACAGTTCGGTACCTTTCAACATCGGTTGTACCATCACAGCCGTAGCATCGGGAATCTTCATCATCCGGTCGAACTCCAAAGCCAAGTGTTTATCCTCTTTAATGTTCAGCACTACCCCACCGACATCCGACTTATGAACCGGTCCTACCACCTTAGCCACAACAGGGAAACCACAGCGGCGAGCAAAAGCAAGCACCTCTTTCTTATTACCCGAAACAAACTCATCGACCACCGGAATACCGGCAGCATTCAATAAAGCATTCACGTAATGAGGTTCGAGGTAGCCATTTTGCGGAATGGAATCAATGATCCGACGAATACGGGGCACATCAACCCCTTGTAGTTCGATGTGACTATTCGCCGGACGGGGTGCGTTCATGATACGCGTAAGTGCCGTACCCAGAGTCACCTCATCGGCAAAGTTCACGTGTCCCTTCTTTAAGAAAGTCTCCACCTCCTTACCGGCAGTATGAACAGAAGGCAGAACGGGGAAGATCGGTTTCTTACAAGTAAGCATTTTCTGATGCAGCACTTCATAAGCTTCGAACACAGTGACCAATCCCGGTGTTCCGAAGATCACAAGAATCGCATCAATGTTATCAAACTTCTCCTCACAATAATCGATGGCAATGCCCAGATGTTCGGGCGTTCCGGTTGCCAGAATATCAATCGGGTTAGCAACCGATGCACCGGGGAAAAGTAACTCTTTCAGTTCGGTAGTCAACTCACCCTCTAACTTAGGCACATGCAGTCCGCCTTTCGATAGCGCATCCGTAAGCATCACTCCGGGTCCACCCGCATGAGTCACGATGGCAAAGTTACGCCCTTTCAGTTCAGGAAGTGTGAAGATACATCCTACCGTAGTCAGCTCCTCTCGAGAGAAACAGCGCACGATACCCGCCTTACGGAAAAGAGCCTCTACAGCAGAGTCCGAGCTTGCAATCGCTCCCGTATGTGAGGATGCCGCACGACTACCACTCTCCGAACTTCCCGCTTTGATGGCAGCAATCCGGCAACCTTTGCGGATCAACGATGCGGCATGTAGCAACAAACGATCGGGATCAGCGATACTCTCGATATATAATAATTTAATAGGTGAATCTTTTTCAGGATCAAAATTTTCATCCATATGTTGCAACACATCCTCCACTCCGATCTGTTTGGCATTACCAACCGACCAAACCGAGTTGAACTGCAACCCTTTCGTGACAGCCGATTCCAAGATAAACACAGCCGTAGCACCGGAACTGGAGATCAGATCCACTCCCGAAGGGTTCAAGTTAGGGATGGGTTGAGTGAACACACTGTGATGACAGGTATTCATCAGACCGATACAATTAGGTCCGATCAGAGAAGCGTGATACTGATTCACAATCTCCAAAATACGATCTTCCAGCAAAGCTCCTTCATGTGTCTCTTCACCAAAGCCAGCCGAAAGAATAATAAATGCACGAGTTTGTTTCTTCGACGCTAAGATCTCCACCGTATCCGGGCACATAGATGCAGGGATGGCAAGAATAGCCAAATCAGTATCCGGCAACTCCTCCACACTGGGAACAGCCTTTATGCCTTGGACTTCATTTTCTTTAGGATTAACCGCACGAAGCTCTCCGTTGAATCCTCCATTGATGAGGTTCTTCAAGATAGCCCCACCGGGCTTATGAACATTATTCGATGCCCCTACAACAACTATGCTCCGGGGACGCAACAATTCAGGTGTTATCATAGAATGATTGGTTTTAATTCGATCACAAATATATCTTTATTTAAAGAAAAAAGAAAGAAAAAACCAAAGATATTTCAAGAATATGCAATAGCTAGCTTACTTTTTGTCAGATCGTTGAGACCGATTATAAATTGGGAATCATGAATGTTCATTGGTTATTAATAACTATATATTGATAATAATAGGAAAAGATAAACCGAAGGTTACTCGAAAATTATGAGATTGACGTAGAAAAACACCAAGATACTACATAAACAATACTGATAAATCAAACGTTTTATCCAGCATTCCTGATTAAATAATTTCCATTTGTTCTATATGCGGTCTTTTGGTCATTTTTATGACCTCAATATATTTTTTCAAATTAAAATCTTCAAATTTCAATTCTGCATCTAAATTAAATAACCAATAATTATCTCCTGAAGGAACAAAACCTTTACTTTTTAAGAAGCAACTATTGCAGGCAGTTGGAGGTATTTTGTTTAAGGAAAACAGAAAAATATTATTTTCATCATGTAAAATAAGATAATCAATTACAGGAAAATTTGCGACATCACGTATTGCACCTGAACGAGTTCCTCTACGAATATAATATAAATAATTCTTTCTAATTTGTAATAATTGCTCGTTGCTTTTGCAATACCCAATGAGAACAAAAACATTTGAAACTTTATCGAAACACTTTTTCAATGATAAAGCTAAACTTCTTCCCATTCTTGGAGGGACAGCATTACCCACCATTCTATAACCGTCTAAAATATTTGAATATAAAAATTGAAAACTATCGGGGAAAGTTTGAATTCTAGCACATTCTCTAACACTCAATCTTCTATACAAATATTCATTCCCTCTACTAAACGAACGCAAATTACCTGATATATAATCCATTTTAGGAGCTTGGGGATGTAATGGAACATTAACCGCTGTTGCAGGTATGGTAAATGAAGGTTCATCCCATCCCCTAACTCTATTTCTACTCATGTACCGAGCTGAATAACAGCCATCAAAGACATCATTATTTAAATATCTCCTAAACTTTTCCTTCTCAAACAAAACAATATCTGATTCTCTATATTTGATAGGGGGTTCATTAATATCCCCAATTGCTTCCTTTAATGAGACATATTCACCGAAGTTACATTCAGGAAACGAGTAATCAATATGAATATCATTCCTTATTCCAACAATAAATACTCTTTCTCTATTTTGTGGGACACTAAAATTTACAGCATCTAGTATTTTAAAATAAACTTTAAAACCTGCGTCTTGAAGTTTATTTAGAAAATTGAAGAAAACGTTTTTATGTTTATCGCTAACTAAGCCCTTGACGTTTTCTATTAAAAAGAATTTAGGTTGCTTCTCGTTAATAATTCTAATATAATCAAGGAAAACCTGACCACGAACATCTTTCAACCCCAGACCTAATCCTGCCTCACTCCAAGCCTGACAAGGCGGACCACCTATAAAACCATCACACGAAGGAATATCAATTGACTTTATAGTTCTAATATCAGACTTACATAAAAATGTATTGGGATGATTAAACGCATATGTAGATTGAATCTTTACATCAAATTCATTTGCCCATACAATATCAAAACCAGCTTGTTCAAAACCTAAATCTAATCCACCACATCCCGAAAAGAAAGAGACAACTTTCATTTCTAAATTACTTTTTTTTCCTTAAGCGTTTTTTTTATTTGATTAGCTACGTGATAAGCAAGATTAACAGGTACAGCATTACCAATCATCTTATACCCATAGTTAACATCTTCATAAATAAATCTAAAAGTATCAGGAAAACTTTGTACCCGAGCAACCTCACGTACAGTCATACGACGATAAAGATGTTCCTGCCCTTCAACAAATTTTTGCAAGTTTTTCTCTACTTTAGTCATCTTTGGAGCTTGCGGATGAAGCTGGCATTGCCGCCCACTTGCTTGAACAGTAAAACCTGGCTCATCCCAACTCCTTACACGGTTTCGAGACATGAACATTGGAGAATATGCTCCTATAAAATACTCGTTATTGGAGACTATACACTTATCACCATTAGTACGGTTTTTTTCTTTAGCAGGGATTGCTGTGTCTTGCAAATCCCATATAGCCTCACGTAAAGTGGGTTTATGCTTTAATGGGGTAGGATACTCAAAATTATGAATGTTCAAATCCTTACGAAAGCCAATATAAAATACTCGATCACGATCCTCTGGCACATCAAAATCATTCGCATTTAGCATCTTCAAATTTACATCATATCCTGCTTCTTCAAAAAGTTTCATAAAGCCACTAACTGCATCTGAGTGACGCTTTGCCAACATACCAGAAACATTTTCAGCAACGAAAAAAAGAGGTTTTTTATCTCTAAGTATACGAATATACTCATAAAAGAGTTGCCCACGAGCATCCTCAATTCCTTTCAATGAACCAGCTTCACTCCATGATT
>Ga0114938_1000266_pt1 | contig 41998 bp, 28 predicted proteins | sample AshMeaBigSpring_FD_88675 | JGI IMG/M metagenome (GOLD analysis project Ga0114938, IMG submission 88675) | Groundwater microbial communities from Big Spring, Nevada to study Microbial Dark Matter (Phase II) - Ash Meadows Big Spring | ecosystem: Environmental > Aquatic > Deep subsurface >... | reverse complement strand
TTTGCCTGTGGGTGGATTGGCTTATTGATTTTTTTGAGGAACGAGAAAAAGCAATGTGCCAAATGTGCGAGGATTGCAAAAAGTGTGACAGAAAAAAACAACAGCAGGGTTGATTGTGCGGAGGCAGGCAAAAAGACTGTGCAAACCCAGCGCTTCGACAGGCTCAGCGAGCTGGCAAGAAAGGGTGAGGATTTTTACCTGCCGGGGATTTTGCCCTGCGGAGCTGCCCGTGATGAACTTTCAGGCGAAGCCTGACCGCTTCCTGCACGGTTTTTTGAAATAAAACCCTATGGTTGCGGAGTTGCGATTGCGGAGAGCATCAAAGCCTTAACAGTAAGAGGTTCTAGCGATTTTGCACCGCAACTAAAATTATTGGTCAATTATTTATATTCCATTTTAGTAACGCAAATTTCTACAATTGATTTCGATTTGAGCTATAACTTCTCAATTAAATTCTTCTTAACCAACTCCCAAGCACCCAGTGGACCATAAGCTTCCCCATTGCGTAGCAATAATTGTGTATCACCCAAGAATTCGGAATCTAACATTTTTTCTTCCATATTTAGTAAGAATTCTTTTTGTGTGGGTATATTGTTGCCCACAACAAAGTTCATGTATTCGCGATAGCAAGTAAGTATCTGGTCGAAATTCAAGTGATTTTGGATAATGGCCGTATAAAGATCTAAATTTGCTGATACCGGTATCATTTTTTTAAATCAATTTTTTATGTATTCCGATTATTCATCGATTTCAATTTCTGTATTAATCCTGATTTTCCACTTCTTATCTATTAGTTTATCTACTGTTGATTTACCAATTTTGAGTGGAATTGTCTGAAATATACAATTTGCTTTTAATGCTTTTTCGTATAGTTGATTTGCTAATTCAGGTGATTCGACAACATTTTCTAATAAATATCCCAAGCGTTGAATCGTTGCTGTACTAACTGCATTAAAAAAGCTATCCGGTGTTTTCGTAAAGTCAAGCACTTCAATCAAATCATTCAAAACCGTACATGCTCTGTTCAACCCTCCAATTTCTTTCTCGTATTGAATGATATCAGCAGCTGTAAGAGTAGGGGAAGATATCTTGACGTAGCCGGTTTGAGTTTTACGATTTTCAAGCAATTCATCTACCGGGAACTTACGTCGCGTTACAAACTGTAATCGAACATTTTTTTTTGTATTATCGCGAAGTGTGGGGAATTGAATAATTACCGAAAACACCTGTGGCTGCTGGTGTGCAGCACCGTAGAATGCAGCAGCATTTAGTAATCCAATATAATAAGGACGTTGGATATGTTTCATTAAATGGTCGATATACATAACCGGAGGTAGTATCCCTGTGGCTGTATACGATATTGGGACAATCACATAAAACCCTTTCCAGACCGATATTACGCTGTTTTTTGAGGAAAGTCGTGTAAGTGCACTACGAATTCCAGTAGTTTGCAAATTGGGGAATGCCTGCGTAACCTGCTCCACAGAAAAATAAAGCTTACCATTTTGCTGGAGCTTATTTATCCATTCTTTTATACTAGATGCAGCATTCATTTTTGCAGATTTAAGATATTTTGACTGCAAATATAATCACTTTTCGGCTATTATCGCAGACAAAATATGATTTTTTGTAGAAACTGAGGAAAAATGGACTCAAAAGACAGAAAAAACTATAGAATTAATATAATTCGTAGAGTTTGAAAATGTCATCGCCGATGTTGGCAGTGAAGAAGAAGTTTTGAACGTCGGTTTCGAATTCGTAGATTTCGCTAATTTGTTCGACAAATGCTGGTATTGCTGATTCTTTAATGAGGGTAATGGTATTGCCTCCAAAACCACAGCCTGTCATGCGCATTCCTAAAACACCGTCAGTCTTTTCTGCTTCTGCTATTATAAGCTCAATTTCGGTTGGAACTAACTGAAGTTTGTCGCGTAATATTTGATGATTCCGGTTAATCAACCACCCTAATGCTGCTGTATCCGCTAGTACATTAATAATTAATGCGTCTCGTGTTAGCTGATTTTCTAAAAACAGATATTCGTCAACAAGTGAACTTTTTTCCTTTATAAGCATTGCAAGTGATGATTGACTAACCACGTGTGGCGTGTGGGTGTTTGATATTACCAATTTGTATTCCGAATCGAATTTAGTTTCTGTCTGTGCTGAATCGAGTTTAAGTCCTAATTGCTCTGAAAGGGCATGGGATATAAGGGCTTCAATTTGAACACCGGCATCTTCTTTAACTGACAAATTGCCCCAAATAAATATATCGAAACCACAGGGGATATCTATACCCCTGTTTATGTATTGTGCAAATATATCCAATGCATGTTTTATCCAGGATTGCTCTTTGTTTCGGTTTAGTTGTTTTTTTGTGAAATACTTTATTCCATATTGACTTAAAGACCAAAACCGGTATCGTTCTTCCTCATTTTTAGAAATCAACAGGTAAACACCATGCGATAACACATAGGTATCTGTAGATTGAATCAGCGATTTCATGTTATCACCAATCAGGCTAAACTTCTCCGGCTTAAAATAGGAAGCTTCAACCCTTTTTTTGAAAATAAAACGAAAGGCTTCTTTAAGTTCTGTAATTGTCATAGAGTTTAAGAAAAATGACTATTGCTCAAGATTGAAGAATTTGCTTTGTACACAATTGAAAATAATAAAACACCCACAAACATTTAGCCTAACGTATAAATTTTGAAAGAATGATAATATCAAAGAATTTAATTCATTTCCTTATACGTTATACTGTATCTTTTTGTAATTAACATCATTGGCTATTCTATTGATGCGATCTCGATTTCATTATGAGCAGTTCAACTAGGTTTTTTGCAGTCTTTAAATTATCAAATTCTTTAGGTAATACCCAATGATCGATGTATTCATTATACAACCATGGGTCGCCAACCGCAAACACAAATCCTTTTCCAACCCTAGCTTCGGCCATTATGATTTTATTATTTTCCTTTAAAACAGGTTTTGCAGGTCCCACACACTTTATTGGAGCAATCTCCTTTAAGAATATCTTTGAAACTCCATCAAACAAAGGGTGATTAGGTAGATTAATTGAAGCACAACTATCGAAATTTCTTGGTTGCCCATACTCAGATTTTTCAGGATGCAAAAGTTCATTTACGAAATGCATTCCGAACCTTTCAGCAAGGATGTTAAATCTTTCAAGTTCTGAATTTTTCGAATCATTAGTTAGTATTAACAAAACACCGCCTTCTTTTACCCAATTCTCTATGGATTTGGCAGCAATATCATCCATATAATTAGGATTTACTGTCTCTAGTTTTGTATCTGGATCTACGATAATATATATTTTGACTTTTTTGAGGTTTTTATTAGTTGGTTTTTCCTTCATCGTGGAAATAATTGCTCCTTTTTGAATAAATAATTCAGCAAGTTGTGAAAATCCACTCATTGCTGTATCTGCCCAAAGATAATGGAAAGGTTTTCCAATTTTAGTATCAATTTCATTGTTGTAATAATTATCCAATACAACCCTACTTTGCCCAAAAGTAATTGAAATAATACAACTCAAAACCACTATAACTAACACTTCTTTAATTTTCATTGTAACTTGCTTTAATTAAAACAACTATCATTTATAACTATCTACCAACGACATCAATTCTAACTTTGAAATGGAGATTGATTTATTGCTGGGGGCAAAAGTCGCTTTATATACTTTTCCGGGTAACATATCAAAATAATTATCACTAAAAAAACCTTCTATTCTGGGAAAGTTCAGATAGATGTTTTTTACCAATACATCGGATTTCAATGTAACAACCCATTCTTCATTTTTTTTCTCAACTGTTGAAATAATGTTAGGTTTTGTCAATTCCAAATTTTTAGGTTGAGTAAAGAAGTACGTTTTTTCCACCAACTTCCCAACTTTTGATTTCAGTGTAAATGATAAATATGTTCCACCCATATTATTCGTAAATTTAGAAGTTGGTTCATCTAAAACTGATGTTACTCCATTTGCTTTAACAGTGATTTCAAGATTTCGGGTTTGAAGTACTTTACCTGCAAAATCACAGACTTTCATTTCCAATTGAGCCGGCATATCTTTCTGTTTATCCGAAACAATGGCAATAGCCGTATTTTCACCCTTTACCCAAGCCGAAATAATTACTGGTTCAAATGAACGTCTAATTTCATATTGCAGGGCTTTCCAACGGTGATAATAATCACTGCTAGACCATGAAGCAACTGGCCAGCAGTCGTTAATTTGCCAGACCAACGATCCCATATTAAATGGCATAGCTCGGCGATGTGATTCAATAGCAAACTGAATACCATAAGCTTGTAAAACCTGACCTGTGTAAATAAATTTTTCAAAATTAGACGGTTTACGATAATACATATCCATGTAATTCTTTATAGTAACATTACCAATGCTGCTACGTTGATGGTGTTTCATAACATCCGATTCAATATAAAAATCTACTGGCAATGAATATTTTTTAATAGACTCAAATTCAGGAAAGGATTGAAAACCATACTCGCTCATAAACCGTCCGATATTGTCGGCATATTTTTCAAACGGATGTTTATCCCACCAAACACCCCAATAGTGCACATCACCATCATTATTATTATCTGTAGCATGTTGTTTTGGTACTACAGTAGCCGGTGAAGAATGCCAATATGGCATTTGTGGCGAGTGAGTTTTGACTATTCCCGGTAGAATTTTGTTGAAAATTGTGTCATAAGCAGTCCAGACTTTTTTAATTTGTTCATCATTATAATCATTTTTCCATCCCCATCCCGAACCAGTATAATATTTAAATGCCACATCTATTTCGTTATTACCACACCAAAGAGCCATACAAGGATGATTTCGCAAACGACGAACCTGATAATTGGCCTCCTGGGTTACTGAGTTTAGGAACTTTTGGTTACCTGGATATAAACTGCAGGCAAACATAAAATCCTGCCATACAAGTATCCCATTTCTATCACAAAGTTCATAAAAATAATCGTCTTCATAAATTCCACCACCCCACACACGAAGCATGTTTAAGTTCGATTTTACGGCAGTCCCTATTTCCCAATCATACACTTCTTTTGTTACCCGATCGGCAAACATGTCATTAGGAATATGGTTTTCACCTTTTGCAAAAACAGGAACACCGTTGAGTTCAAAATAAAAAGTATGACCGACACTATCTGGTTTTTGAATTAGTTTCAAGGTACGTAATCCAATCTCTGTTGTTTTAGTTGCAACTGATTGGTTTGATGTAATGTGTGCTGTAATTTTATATAAGTAAGATTCGCCCAATCCATTGGTCCACCAACGTTTTGGTTTTTTTATTTCAAATGGAAGTTCAATTTGATTGACACCCTTTTTTAAATTGGCAGTAAAAGTTGTAGCTACTTTTCCATTAATGGCTATTTCGATGTAGGAAGTTTGTATTTTTGATGACTGAATTTCAATCTTCGAATTTAACTGAGCCAATTTATCTGAAAGTGAAAGTTGTTCAACATAAAAATCATTCAATTTTACATTGTCCCAAACACGGATAAATGCCGGTCGCCAAATGCCCGAAGTAACAAGTCGAGGTCCCCAGTCCCAACCGAAATGATAAGGCGCCTTACGCAAATACGAACTCAGCAATTCATCTTTTTTCAACCCGCCATTTTCGGCTTGATCGTTAGATGCTTGCAGCTTGAATCCGTTTTCTTTGTTAAGTTGTAATCCAATTTTTATGGGCGAATGAAATAATATCCGCAATTCGTTTTTTCCAATTTTAAGTGATGGTTTTACGTCCACCATCCATTCGCGAAACATATTATCGGCGCTCAATATTTGCTTATTATTCAAAAAAACATCGGCATACGTATCTAACCCTTTAAATACAATCTCTAAGTTCTCACTATTTAATTGCTCTTGCGAAATCTCAATAACCGTTTTATATTCCCAGTCTTTTTTATCTATCCATTGCAAATCTTTTTCATTTGTACGGTAAAATGGATCCGGAATTTGCTTATTTCTTAGCAAATCGGTATGAACGCAACCTGGAACAACAGCTTTGTTCCATTCGTTTGTTCCAACTTCCCGCATTTCCCAGTCATTCGAAAGTGAAATTTCATGAACCGATTTTTGTGCACTCATAACTGGCGAAAAAAGTATAAATAATAACAGAAATAGTTTTGGAATATAAACTGTAAAACTAAGTATAAGTTTCTGATTCAATACATTACTTGAATTTTTCATTGAGAGGGGGGATTTATTTTTTTAATTTATATTTCAGTTGAAAGTTGACCAATTTCCCGAATAATAAGCAACATCTAATTTGTGTTTTAACTCTGAATTTCCTTTTAGCAAAGCCTTATGACACATATCTTTATACAAATAAAAAGTGAGCCAAAAGCCGTATTGATATTTCTCATTCAAAGTGCGTGGTTGCTGCCAAAATGCATACCAATTCGTGTTTACATCTTGTTGATTAGCAACAGAAACAACTACTTTCGAACGATTCCAGATCTGATTTGTAAGCTTGATAAAATGTATATTTAAACTTTTATAATCAGATTTTCCGGTATTAATTATTGCGGCTTTGTCATCAATTCCCAAATCTAATAAGGATACTTTTTCTTCAAAAATGGTATCTCCGTTCAGATCATATTCAATATAATCGGCAAAACCGTTTTTATTCGTGTCGGTATATCTGATTGTAGCCAATTTTTCCGGATCTTTTGCTAAGCGTTTTGCATCCTTCACAGGCGGATATTGACCGCCGTAACCCTGATATACTGCCGCGTTCATATCTATTCGCCAAGCACCCCATTCGGCACCGTACAGGTGCAAACGTCCATCAAACGGAGCGATATAAAGCTGTCCATTGCCCGAATTGTCAGTATCAAACTCAGCTCTATCACCAACAGCATCAGCCTGACCATTGTTATCGAGTCCACCATTTCTCATTCCAATTTTCCACAAATCTTTTGGTTCGTAGAATTCTACACGCTCCCAACGGTTGCAGTCGTCATCTTCATCAAAGACAAACCAGCAATAATCCCATTTTCCATCGTTAAAAATCTTGCTATACGACACTTTTTCGTCAGGATAAATAAGTTGATCATTTTGTCGCCAGCGAGGGTCGTAAAAATACTTATCGGCAGCAGGTAAACCGCGCATGTTTTTGAAGGTATGCACTTGGTTGGAATAATCAAAACCTTTACCGGCAAACTTAAGCGACATATCAAAATCGAATTCATTCCCTTGTCCGTTATCATTATCTAAATCCCAGGTAACTGCTACATAATCAATCTTTTTAGTGAAGTCGACATCGTATTCGGGATGAATAGCATCGAATTTGGACGGTTTATTTTCTTTTGGACGAAAATCAGGCGTATCTACCAAACGGATAGCCATTTCTGATAAATTATCCTTATCGTAATCGTAAAAAATAAATGGATTTTCCCAGCTATAACGAACATCATTGATGCGAAATGTGGAGCCGTGCATTTTCAAGAAAAGCGTATTCCCGTGATAATCTGTAAAAAAATTAGCATGTCCGTTGTGTTCCCAAGCCCTTAATACCAAATCATTCCAATTGATAAAGTTTTTAATACCATCTTTTTCGCCAAAGTCGATAATATACATAAAGTCAGCACTCCAATCGAAAAAATTTCGTGTTTTCAGTCCACCATTCAAAACCACTGCCTGCACTTCAGCAATACCATCATTATCCGTATCTGTCCAATCAATGCATAAATCTCGCTCACCACCAAAAATTCCATCCTTGTTAATGTCCACACACAAACAATCATTATCGGTATCGCCTTCTAAATCTCCAACCTTCATATCATCATCATCGTCAATCCATATAATTGGAATTCCGTCCAAAATGGTAGTTTTCAGAACGTCAGGGTCACCATCATTATCCAAGTCAATGTATTCAATATTTTTAGTGTCCGAAACGAATGGTAAACGCCAAGGTATAAGTTGCGTTTTTTGATTCCAATATTGAGTTTGTGCAAAAAGGGATATTGGAAAAAGCAGAAAGAAAAACATGATTTTTTTCATTTTCAACACGATAACAATTGGTTGTGTTTGATAGATTTTTTGTTATTTAAAAAAGCAGTCTGACTTTATAATTGGCCAGACTGCAAAAGTATTCTTCGATAAAACTTATCATTCCCCTTTAGGCTTCGACATAAGCTCAGCTGAACAGATTAGGGGTTTTTACCAGAAAATAATGTATTCAATAATGGCCGCAATAACTAAAAGAATAGCCAATACATAGAAGTTCTTATACCAAGGCGTACTTTTTTGTTCTTTGTAATCGTCTGTCAACAGCTTTACATTCCATGTATTTTCAGCAACTTTAGTTTGATCGGGCATTCCGGTTGCATAACTCACCACTACATTCACCAAACTGCTCATTATTAATAATATTGGTGCCCACATAAGGAAGTGAATCGGCACTGAAATATCAAATCCAAATTTCAAAGTCATAATAATTGCTGCTGTTGCAATACCAACCATCAATCCTGCAAATGCACCATGCGCATTGGAACGTTTCCAGAAAAGTCCGAGTAAAAATGCACTCACAATTGGAGGTGCTAGATACGAAACAAACTCCTGATAATAAGAAACTAATGATGCAAATTTACCAATCAGCGGCGACCACAATACCGCAATAATCAATACCACAAATGAAGTAATCTGACCCACTCGAACCAATTTTTGACTATCTGCTTTTGGGTTCATTTTGCGGTAAAAATCCATAGTGAAAAGTGTGGAAACTGAGTTTAAAGTGGCACTCAAAGCGGAAGTCAATGCAGAAACCATGGCTGCCAAAATTAAGCCCATCAAACCAACAGGCATCAATTTCATGATCAGGCGTGGATAAACTTCGTTGGTATTTACATTATAAGTTGTTCGCAATGTGTCACCCGAAATAATTTCGTTGGGAAGTTCAACACCAAAAAGATTGATTCCTCGGGCAATGATTCCAGGCATAATAAAAATGAACAAGGTAAAAAGATAGATAAATGCCACAAAAAGAACACCTTTACGACCTTGATCAATTGATTTTGCTGACAAAACACGTTGCACCATTACCTGATTGTTTCCCCAAAAATAGAATCCTAAAATTGGTAACGAAATAAGAATTGCCACCCAAGGCATTGTTGGGTCTGCTGCCGGACGAATAAGGCTCATCCAAACACCATCATCAAAGCGACGCATAAATTCGTCCCAACCACCAATTTCGTTTACGCAGAAGAATGCCAAGAATATTGAACCAACAATAAGCACAATGGTGTGAATAATATCGGCATAAATGGCCGATGACAACCCACCAACAATAGTGTAAAACCCAGCAATGCCAGCCATAATCCAGATTACATACATTGTATCAACCTCTGGAAAAATCACTTTTAGAATCAACGCACCCGTGTAGAGAGCAGCAGCAGCATCTAAAAAAACATTTCCAATAATAGTGATAAATGAAAAATACACACTTGACCTACGATCAAAGCGTCTTTCTAAATATCCAGGAATGGTGTAAATTCCTGTTTTAATGTAGAATGGCAAAAAGAAGAGCGCCACAAAAACAATTACAAAAACAGCTCCGATATTGTAATTAAAAACAGCAATTCCACTAATAAAGCCTTCGCCCGAATGTCCAATAAGCGTAGAACTCGAAACACTTGCAGCAAATAGAGAAAGACCAACCACAAACCAATTTTCGCTTTTTCCAGAAAGGAAATATCCTGCTGCATCTTTATTATTGCTTTTCTTTAACGCATATACAATTGTAAAAACTAAAAAAACTAAAATACTGACAATGTCAACCCAAGAAAGACTATTCATGCTGATTAAATATTATAAACTGTTTGTTATATATATAGAATGTAAATATACTAAATCACAACTAATAGTTCATTATTTTCTAAACTAATTTCACATTCACTTATTTGAGGTTTAGTATTATCTTTGATAAACTGAACTAAATCATGAATGTTAGCAGTGGCAACACAGCACCATTGATCTGAAGCACCATAATAAACATATAAGGTATCATTAACTAATACATTACCTGTTGGAAAAACTACACCCCATTTATATAGACCATTTTTTTCAAATTCTGTTTCTGGTTCCATGATAAAATCCTTAGTTTTATATAGAACCTTGGTCGGATCTTCAAGGTCTAATAAGCATGCACCTATACGATATGTAAATTCATTATCAACACCGTGATAAAGCATTAGCCAACCATCAGCAGTTTTAATTGGCGGTGTATTACCGCCAATTTTCACCTCCCACCATTCTTTTCCCGTCAATAATAATGAACTTGCAACGTTCCATGACATTAAGTCATCAGATGATTTAATCCATATTGCAGGAAAATCTGTTCCATATTCAAATCCAACATAATTTTTAGGTCGGTGAAGCATATAGAATTTATTATTTATTTTTTCTGGAAAAATAATGACATCTCTATCATCCAGACTTGGCTCAGTTAATCTACCAACCTTAATAAAGTTTTTCAAATCCTTTGATAATGCTAAGGCTGTATTTCCAATATTTTCACGCATACATTTTGGAGCATACATATTGTGTTTAGGAGCTTTAACAGCATCATATTCGTATTTCCAATATTGACCAGGCGGGTAAGGTCGAAACGCATAAGTCATATAAAATTCATCTCCAAATTTAACGACACGTGGATCTTCAACTGAACCACCATCAAATCCTCCAATTGTTGGAGACAGTACAGGAGTGTTTTGTACTCTTTCAAAGTTTAAACCGTCGTTACTCACTGCTAATCCGATGTGAATCAAATGTTCAACATCATCTCCAGCAGCCCTATATAAAAGATAAAATTTTCCATTCTCGTACCATGCAGCGGGGTTGCACACTACTAAATTTTCCCATGAATTTGCAGGGTTTGGTGATAAGATAGGGTTTTTTTTGTACTTTTCTAATTTCATTATATATTGTATGTTAATGTATTCTTTTAGATTATTCACGAAACAAAAATAAAGCTAAAATAAAACATTAACAGGTAGTATTTTGCTATATACTGATGATATTTTGAAAAGTGCAGTATTAGTTTCATATACAAATTACGATAAATACTATTGTATAACATTTAATTCAAAGCTAATTAATGAAAATTTGCTTTATGAATGATATTATTATGTGATATGCTTTTTTTTTAAATAACGCATATAAAAAATTAATTTTGGCTATGAGTAATTCTGCGAGTTGATATTTTTTTGCCACAATATATATCTTTCTATTATTCATGCATATACTCATTAAACACGCAATAATCAATATTTTATTAAACTATTAAGTTTTAAATATTGTGAGATGATAGTGTATATTATTACAAAAAAAGATTATATTTGCAACATAGAAAAATGCAAGAATACTAATACTATATTGAATATTTTAAGTATGAAAAACGTAATACGCGAAATCACACCACTTACCAAAGAAGATTTTTTTGTGGTTTTATACCACCCCGATGCAAAATTTGACTTTCCAACTCACTATCATCCAGAGTATGAGATTAATTATGTTGAAGGAGCTAAAGGAAAACGGATTGTTGGAGAATCAGTTCAAGATTATGAGGAATTTGATTTAGTGATTACAGGACCTGATATTTATCATTCATGGCAAAGTGAAACGGGAGGAGCAAATTTGGTAGTAACGATACAGTTTCAAAAGGATTTACTACCCATTAGCTTTCAAAACAAGAATCTTATATCTGCGATAAAAGAAATGCTTGAACGATCGAGAAGAGGAATAGCATTTAGTCAAGAAACAATAAAAACTCTATCTCCACGTATTAAATCATTAATTCACCAAAATGGGTTTCATTCATTTCTTGATTTTTTATCCATTTTAAATGATATGGCCATTTCGGAAAATCAAAAAATACTTTGCAGCCAGTCATTCAGTCCTGAGTTAGATATGTTTAAAAGTAGACGAATTAGGACCGCTTGTGAACATATAAACAGGAATTATCAGAATAAAATAATGATTGAAGATTTAGCAAAATTGATTGGAATGACTAACTCTTCGTTTTGTCATTTTTTCAAAAAACGCACTAATAAATCTTTTGTTGATTATCTGAATGAAGTCCGCATTGGACATGCTTCGATAGAACTGATTGAAACCACAAAAACTATTTCGGAAGTTTGTTTTAATTGTGGTTTCAATAATGTATCCAATTTCAATCGAATATTCAGGGAGAAAAAAAGTTTAACTCCAAGTGAGTTTCGCAAATTCAATCAACAGCAAATTATGAAATTCTAGTTTTCGGCTGTAATTTCGTAAACATTGCTGGTGAGCGGTGAATTTGGAGATACTGACAAACCAATTTTCATTAAATAATCGCCACTAAAGGTTTGTCCGTCTTCTGCAAACTTCGATTTTGTATCGGGGAATAAATTGATTTCCCGAACCGTATAATTTTTTACCGGATTAAGTCCACGCAATTTTACTTTTTGATGAATTTCTTTGAAAAGCGTATTTAAGGTATAGCTAAACAAAATTGCTTTCGTCTTAGCGTCATCAGAATACATAAGTACTGCACGTTCGCCATCGTAAGGCGAAACCAAACGATACAAATCGCCATACCAAACCAATTTACTAATACGATTGTAGTTTTTAACAGCATCTTGACTGAATTTCAGTTCTTTATCCGAAAAGTGAGAAACCATTATGTCGTAACCGAGTTTTCCCATCATAGCTACATCGGTACGAAACTTGAGCGATTGTTTTCCCCAAGAGGTTACATGATTGCAAGTGGCAATGGCTGGCATGTAATACGAATAATTCCATTGAATAAAAACCCGCTCGTAACCATCTGTATTGTCTGTAGGCCAATATTCATTAAAGTATTTGAGTGCACCATAATCAATCCTTCCGCCACCACCCGAGCAAAGCATAATAGGCAAATGAGGATATTTAGCACGAACACGGTCAAGAATTTTATAGAATGCCAACACATAATCGACATACAATTGCGACTGTTTGTCTTTGAGATAAGGTGAATAACTGCTCGTCATCGGGCGGTTGCAGTCCCATTTCATATAGGCAATTTCGGGATTATCTATCATCAATTTATCAAGTACATCAAATACAAAATCTTGTACTTTTGGATTTGGCAAATCCAATACTAGCTGATTGCGCATATAATGTTCTTCACGGTTAGGTAAGCGAATAATCCAATCTGGATGTTTTTCGTACAGCTCACTTTTAGGATTTACCATTTCCGGTTCAATCCAAATACCAAATTTCACTCCTTGTTTGGTAGCTTCTTTTACTAAAACACCTATACCATTGGGCAACTTAGTTTTATTCACATCCCAATCGCCGAGCGAAGTTTTGTCGTTGTTACGCGGATATTTATTTGCAAACCAGCCATCGTCGAGCAAAAACATATCTACCCCAAGTTTAGATGCATCACCAATTAATCCTTTTAATTTATCTTCGTTGAAGTCAAAAGCAGTTGCTTCCCAGTTGTTTAGCAAAGTCATGCGTGGTTTATCTCCATCAAGCAGTGAATATCTTCGTACCCAACGATGCAAATTCTGACTCACCACTTCTTTACCCGATTTGCTATACGCAAAAATAAAAGACGGGGTTTTGAAAACCTGATTTGGTTGTAATTGATATTCTGATGCATAAGGATTTATGCCTGAAATTAAACGTAATGCATTTTGGTTATCTACCTCAAAGGTAAACTTAAAATTACCTGTCCATGCTAAAGTTCCGGCAATAACCTCACCCGTATTTTCTTCGGCTAATTTATTGAGTGACAAAATAAAAAAAGGTGAATGATAGACGTTGGCACGCGTACCTAACTTACTATCAATAACTTTAATTCCTGATTGCAACTGCTCTTCGGCCACACGCATATCTTTTGCCCAGTCGCCATAGAAATGTGTGAGAAAATACTTATCTGCATCGAAGAATAACATGGACGATGCATAATTTTTTAAAGTCAATGGTTTCTTTTCACGATGCACAATTTCAGACCATTGTTCAATAACATCTTCTTGATAATAAGCTTTATAATGAAGTATTACTTCAAAGGGATATTTATCGTCGGTAAGTTTAATCACCGTTTCGGTTACATTATCATTAAGCGTTTTAACCTCTTTTCCTGCAAAATGAAGATCTAATGATGGATTACCATCGTTGTGCGTAGTTTGAATAGCTGATTCGAAAAGATTGCTTGTACCTGCACCAACATAAATATCTTGTGTGCTTTTAATTTTAACATACTCGGAACTTCTTGTGAGTTTTTCACCGAAGTGTATTTGATAGATTTTACTATCGGGTTTTAGTGCAAATACAATTTCACTTTTTAGGGTTTGTACTTGAATAATACTGTCCGATTGAGCATTAGCTAATACAAAAAACATATTGACACAAAGGATAATGATGTATTTTCTCATTCTATATTACTTTTTTATGGATTGTTTTTAATTGTATAATTATTGATAAACGCGAACTCAATTGAGCTTAGAAAAATTAATTCTAATTCGACTTAAACAAATCAAAGATAAAAATTTTTACACATTTATAACTGGAATTTGATATTGAATACCATCAGACTGGTGTATTTTAAATAAATAATAAGCAGGTTTTGATTTTATTTTTAAATCTACACTAATACGATTATCGTTAACCTCATGTATTGCTGAAACCATCTGTCCATGAACATTAAAAATTTCAATACATAAAATTGTTTTTTCAGACCTTATAATAAATTTACCGTTACTTTGATTAAAAAAAACAATCGCTTTTGATTTATTTTCCGTTATAGTGTTAATGGCACTTGTCAAATTCAAAGTACCTGTATATACTTTTTCTACTGCCTGTCCTGTATAATATCCTGTTGGTAATGTACAAGTTATAACTGTATTGTTTCCAACTTTCGAAGCCAAAGACCCAGTCAATGTTTGATTATTAATGGTTAGTTTAATGCTGTTGTTATTTACATACAATGGGTCGGAAATAGTAATGGTATAACTTGGTGCGACTCCACTAATAAGCACAACTGCTGCTTTATCAACCGAAATGACCAGATTATTTTTAAAATCAACCGTACCTGCTTTGTGAAAAACGGCACCATATAAATGCTTGGATTCAGATTTAATTGCCTGAGCTGTAGCATCGTTTGCAACCGACTCGAAAGTTGGATTTTGAATATACGATTTTACATTAGCCAGTGTAGTGCCCGGAATTACAACGTATTCATAAGTGTCGTTTGCGGGCGCAGTACCATGGTCGAACCAAAGACTAAACACTTTATTGGTAATAATATTTGATCCATAGGTCAAGTTAATATCTCTCCAAGATCCAGTTTGATTGTCGTTTTTCACTACAATTTTTCCACTTTTTGGAAACACATAACCCACATTTTCGTGAAAAGCCCATTGTAGCGTGTTGTTGTAAGTGGTAGTTTGATTGGTGTTTATCGTTTTCTCAGCACCATCGTAAATCACAGCATTATTGGCACTGTAACATTGATTTACCGAAGTTACAATAGCATTTGGACGAGCAGCCGTAGTATTAATGCCATTTCCCAAACAAATCATAGCGCCATCGTACACGAAATAAGCTTTTTTGTACGAAATACCACTTTCGGGGTCGTTTTGTCCGTAGCTCATTGAGAATGCTGCAATGCCGTTTGCACCCTGAGCAAGTCCACCAGCAAAAGTATTTTGTGTGGCTTGCACCCAATAGGTAGAAGCAGTATAAGCAGGATTTGGCATAGTATTCAATTCAGCTGTCGTTCCCGGAATGCGATTCCAATCCCAAGTAGGATAAATATTGGCATATTCCGTTCCTTTGGTCATAATGGGTGTTGAACCCAAGGCAATATTTTTATTTTTCAATCCGGCGCTAGTCATACATTCGGTTCCCTCCACGCGCGACGAAACCATTTTTACGTTCAAATGATAATTTGTTCCTGTAGATGCCAGTGTGGCCGATTTGTAGAAAAATTTACTGCCAATAGGATTTAAAAGTTGTTGGTTTGTGTTTGCTACATAATTGGCAAAGTTAGTATATTCAGTGGCTTTAGCCGGAAACACAATGGCAGCATCAGTCAATACACTTGCTGGCAATTCGATATTACTCAGTGTCGGACTGGAAATTTGTCGTCCTGCAGTATTCCAATCGTAGTTTTTATGGAATACAAAGTATTGATGCCCCTCTAATATTAACTTTGAAAACAAATCCATACCAGCAGTGGGGAATGCAGCTTTTAATGTAGTGCCATTAACTAATTTTAAATTAACCAACACATCTTGAATAAAACCTAAACCATATCCAGCCATATATAATTGTGAGCCATGCATGTGATAACTGAAATCGACTTTAATGCCTTCACCATCGTTATGCACTCTATCAACATACATATATGCTAGGCAGCCAGTTATTAGTGAAAATGCATTTTTGATCATATCATAATCTTTAGCTAATACAGCTTTTTTAATTGACACTTGAGCAATCCAAACAGTGTTCGCTCCACCTTCAATAAATTGGAGCGCTCCACTCGAGTTTCTAGTAGTAGCCACATCACGTAAATAATTAATATGTGGAACTAATTCAGAAGGAGTAAGTACATCTCTCAATAATATTAGACATTTAGCATAACGTTCAGGACAATATATATAGGTGTCAAACCAATTGGGCGTCCATGAAAAAATTGATGTATGGGTGCGATTTAAGTAGTTATCGTTCAAAATAGGTTTTAGCTTTGCTAACAAAATAGCATCGTGATAATAAATACTCCCTGGTTTGCTGTATGCAATGGTCATTTCGAGCATACGTTCAACATGTTTGCGCGGCGAATAAGCAATACAAATGTCGTTTGTAGAGCTGTTATAAACGTAATTAACATCGGTAAATCTTCCGGTAGTTACATCAATTTTTATTAGGTACGATGCTATATTTGAAGTGTTTACATTTGATCTAATTGTTTGATCAAATAATCTGGTGTATAGTGTTTCAATGTCGGTCTCCTGTTCCAATATGGTTTGAGAAAACAAAAAAAAAGTATTACAAAACAACATCAATGAAAAGAATATTTTTTTATGGTACATAAAATCAATGGTATTTATAAGGCAGTGATATTATTTAGCATAAAAGTAAATGGTGTATATTATTATCTGAGAATATCCTGTAAAAATATTATACTTTATATTATGCATTTTCATTATTGTAAATTTAAAAAATAATCATCTCCAGTTTTTACGAGAAAAGGCATATTGATAAATACGCCTTTTCTTTATATTAAAGTATTAAAAATATTATTTAATGAATATTTTTTGATATTTTACATCATTTCCAATTTTTGCAGTTATAAGATAAATGCCTTTTTTTAAATGAATTATATTAGCTGATGAATAGTTAGTTTGAGAGAATACCAAAGACCCAATAGTGTTATAAATTTGCAAGTTTTGAACGGGCTTTAAGATTGCGATACCATTAGAAGTTGTATTTATCATACCATCTTCAAATAGATTCTTAATTCCTGTTGCTAACTTAAAAGTAGCAGTTAAAGTACCTGCTTTAGGAATAACACAATTATTTGATGTCGAGATTATATTTGTACCATCGCTCCAATTATCAATCACATAACCATTATCTGGTATAGCTGTAATTGTACTACCTTTTAAATAAGTGCCTGATTTTGGGACAGTCCCTCCAGACCCTGCAACTAATGTTAGGGATACTGGTGTTACCATTAAATTATTAGGAGTTGCACTATTTGATAAATAAATATCATCAATAAATGCATAATAATTGGTTGATAAAATGTATGAACCTCCACCAAATTCATTCATTTTGAAATACCATGAAAAATAATTGATGTTCGATGTTGACATGGCTTTAAGATCAAATACATAGTCGTGCCAAACTCCATCAACAAATTGACCATTTACAAGATAGTTTATTTTTTTGTTTACAGTTGTTACAGCTGAATCAGACCTGCCGTCAGCCTGAAAAGAAAAACCTCCTAATTCAGGTGTTGCAGCTACAGTACCAGTAACGACACGATACATTTTAACGTGTAAATACTGGTACTTGGCATTTGGTCCAACACTTAATTTTTCTATACTCGCTCTTGGTCCAGCATAATTTTTACCTTTAGGATCCCAATTCCATTTACCTGCCAATGCAGATGAATCTCCAGTCAATACAACATTTGGTTCCTGAGGAGTAAAAGTACCATAATTACTCACTGTCCAACTACTCAAATTTGCATCATCAAAATCATCAATTATTTCATAATTTGCACCAGCTCTACGGGTGGTCATTGTTAGCATACCAAGTGGAGTTTCATTACCACCAGCATCAAAAGAAGACACATTAAAAGTGTATTCCGTGTTCGGATTTAAACCTGTTATTGTTTTACTAAATGTTGTTATAGGAGCAACTAATGTAGTTGCAGGTATTGTTGCCAGAACAACATTATTTAATCCTAAAACTTTATAATTTACAGCGAGTGGGTCAGGTGTCCATATCACATCAATTGTGGTTGCTGTTCTGGAGCCTGTAACAGCTGCCTTTACGTTTAAAGAGCAAATTGCAATGCAAAAAGCTGCAAGAGTAAGTAATTTTGATTTCATCTGTTAAATAGAATTTGAAGTTTGTAGATTTAATATTAAGCAAATACAATATAAACACAAAATTAATACCGCAAGTAAATAGAAATTAATTTTATTATGCTAATACTTGATACTATCTTGTCATTTAAAAATTAAAAAGTCATACGTAAAATATTTAATTAAAAATTTTGATATTTAGGACATAATATATATATTCCTTATATACAAACATATTAACAATAAAATATTTATTACGACAAATTATCATAATAAGGATTATTGTTTAAATAACTGTTTTTATTTAGGCTTAATGTTTCACCTGGTAATACAGGCGGTTGGGATTGCAATGCTAATGATATTTCATTATCGAGACGAATATACTGTATAGCAGGAAATGTATATACTTTCTTTTTTATTTTTGAAAACATAATATTTGATTTTAAGTGATTAATATACGATGAACTTTTGGGTAGCAAGTTTTCCATTTAACTGAATAGATATAAAATAAATACCTGGATTAAATGGAATTGGTATTATCGTTTTAGTTCCTATAGCGGGAGTATACACAATATTTTGGCCCAAAGCGTTCATTATGGATATTTTGCCTAGGGAATTCGGGGCAATATCGTGTTTAACAACTATTTGTTTATTTGAATTTTGATAAACAAACATTGCAAGTTTCGACGCAGATAAATATTCATTTTCAATGCCTGTTTCCACGTCTATAGTTTTGAAGATTATACTAAAACGACTAAATGAATTTACAACACCCGATTTAAAAGTATAAATAGCACCATCAGTAATATCCTGCTCAAGACCTAAATCATTATCTCTCAAAACAATCCGGGTATTTCCGTCGAAGTTAGACACTTGAGCAGCCCTAATAGATAAATTATTGCTTGAGACTCCAGAAATAATACCAAGCGGGATATTCAGGTCAGTGTTTAAACTTTTCATTCCGTTAATAACCAAATTTTCGGAACCAACAGCAGTAAAAATTTCAGGAATCGATGTATTGTTATTCATCATTTTAGGCGAATCGTAATCATCAAATTCATTTGATGCATTGTCATTAAACAAGAGAACCGTTTCGTCACTATTCATGCCGTTCGAAACCTGCAACCGTAACACTTTTTGCTGAGGTTTGGTAGCAGGAGCTTTAAGCAAATTAGCTCCAGCACTAAGATCATGCTCACGCATAGCGTTGGTAAATCTTAAAACACCTCCATTGGAGTCTTTTACCCGAACCCAAAATGCCTGCATAGGAGGAATGTAACTCGTCAGGCCTGGAGTGCTTGGAGCCGCTATGTCACTTACTGGATTGTATGTATAGAATGTATATTGTCCAGCATTTTTTGTACGGTACCAAATTGTGGTTAAAACATTGGCATCGTTAGCTGTTGCTTCAGTCCAGTTAATATACGATGGATAAGGATTACCTACTAAATTAAAGCCTGGTTTGGAAGTATTTGTACCACTTCTGGTTAAAGATACAGTGACATCACCAGTATTTAAAGTTCCATTAAAAGTAATATCTCCATTGCTAGTTGTTGATACAGAAACATATCCTTTACCAGCAGTAAGCGCTCCAGTATGAGTATCCCACAAGCCAGTGCTTTCGTTATACCCAACAACCGATGTAGCAGAACTCAACTGACTTACTAGACCCGTGGAAGATGTTATCGGGCTTGAAACATACCAGTTACGGCCAGCAGTCAAGGTTTGATTTACAGTTGCACTTACAACTGGGGCTGGATTAGTAACTGTATATGTATTTTTGTCTACAAAAGTAGCTGTATTTTCTATTATAACAGAACCAGAAGATAAAGCTTGATCGGCCAAAATTGTAACTTTACCTCCAGCCTGAATAGTTAGTTTATTAATCGTAGAAGATTGGTTAATTATCAATACTCCACCATTGCTAACTGTAACGTCGCTATTAATTGTTAAACCTAAACTTGAAGCGTTTGTAAGGGTGCTTGTTACATTTACAGGAGTTAATGGAGTGAAATTCGCAATTAACGATTTAGGATCAGATGCAGTAAATGTATAAATTAAAGCAGTTGAAGCAACAGAAGCATCACTTGTGTTAGTCCAATTCACAAAACGATACCCTGAGCTAGGTGTTGCTGTAAGTGTAACGTTATTACCATTAACATAATTTCCAGCACCAGTAACTGCGCCCCCAGTTCCTGCAGTAGCAGATATAGTAACCGATTCAAATTTTGCATTAAGCGGTGTTCCATCATTACTTAAATAAATATCATCAATATAAGAAAGGCAACCATAACCCGAAGCAAAAGCTAATGCATTAGGTCTTATGGTCATAGAATAAAATGTTTGAGGTGTATTTATATACGGCAAGCTTGATAAATCAAATACATAATCAACCCATGCACCAAGTCCTGCAGAAATTGAAGAATATGATTTTTTCAAACCTGCAGTTTGGAGTTCAGGGTGGTCTTTACAATTTGAAAGTGTAACAATAAAATCGCCATTTTTAAGTGAAAGAGCTGCATCAGCAGTTCTGTACATTTTAACGTGTAGATATTTGTATGGACAGCCAGTACCAGTTGTAATCCCTTCATAAGAACCATTTAAACCAGCATAATCAGCTGAGTTGGTTGCATACTGGAACTTCACGCAATTTGTGGAGCCATTATTTCCGCTCGTTAATGGGTTTGTGAAAGGAATTGTCAATGTTCCATTATTACTTCTACTCCAAGGACCATTTGTATAAACTCCTGATTCAAAATCGTCCAATAATTGATAGTTGACTCCTGCGGTAGTTCGTCTAGTATTAGCGGTAACTTCTGTACTCTTTTGGGTTTCATTTCCAAGCACATCGACCCCTACAATTGAGAAGTTATAAGTTGTATTTGTAGCTAAGCCTGTGATTGTAGCCGCTAATCTGGATGTTAGAATATTGGATATATTAACAATACCTGAATAAGTTGGATTAGCATTATAAGTAAATCCAGCCGCAGGAAAAGGTGTAGTTGTGGTTAATATATTATCCTGTACTAATGTAGAACCAGAATAAACTCTATACTTAACAGCATTAGGGATAGGTCTGAAAAGGATATCTATACAATCTGTTGTTGTTCTAGAGAAAGATGGTTTAGATGGTGTAAAATCTGAAAATATTGAAGCGTCTACAGCATTTGTAAAAAAGATATCATCTATTTGAGTGTTTAAATTACTTGTAGATGAGTTATTTTCAGGATATAAACTAAGTTTAGTATAGGTATTGTTAGCTCTACTGAGATCAAATACATAGGTTACCCAACTACCCGCAACATAAGCATTTGACGGCTCGATATTTAACGGAAGTGTTACTGGACTTGTTACAGTTACTGGATTTTCGAACTTTGCATTAAATGTGTAAGCAGCGTTTCCTTTCTTAGCGCGAATTACCAGATAATGATATTGCGTAGAAGCATTTGCACCTATGCTAACACCTGCACCACTAAATATTCCAGTTCCACTTCCATTAAAAACCAATGGATTTGTTCCAGATACTGTTTTTGCTACATTCAAACATTTTCCAGTGGAAATTGAACTATTAGTTCCAGTAGCTGTGATGTAAGTATATGTAAATCCGGTAAATGCATCGGGCACAATATTCACATCATCAAAGTTTGAAAGTACTAATGGATCAGTCAATGTAGCATTTGCCAAACCTACACTTAAGCCCAGACAAAGTGCCAAAAAAGTAAAGATTTTTGTTTTCATATTTATTAGAAATTAATTGGTTTTAAATTGAAAAAAATGAACGCAACAAAAATAGAGGTAGAAAAGAGCTATTGTTTATAGTATTTTGCTTAGTTGTTGTATTATCTAGAGTTAAGTTGAGAAGAAATAATTACTGCTAATGAATTGTTTATGTAGCAAATATGAAAATTATACTGGAGATAAAGTGTATAGTAACGATGCAATATAATGTATATGTAGCAGGTTTTAACAACATAAAAGCACTAATGTTGATATTAGTGCTTTTGTGTTGTTAAGTTGCAAATATATTAGAAAATGAATATATAAATGCTGTAGCTATTCAAACAGAATCATACTTTAGTTATGTATTAAATCAACTACTTTTGTAGGTGATAAACCTGCGGGGGCAACTCCTTCGTAACCTGCATTAGCATTGCCTATACGGTACTCGTCGTGGTAAATAACGCGTGAAGTGGTGTTGCCTGGTTTTTTTTGTTCGGTGTGTCGCCAGTCCCATTTATACAAACCAAAACGCAGGAATGGACCGAGTGCATCGTTAGTGCAATTTGGTCCCTTTTTGTCGAAAATCAGCACACCATCTTTCCATATTTTCATAAAACCATTTCCTTCATTCGTGTAGCTCCATTTTATATTGAAAACCCAATCTGTCCATTTTTCTTTATCATCGGCTATATTTCCAAACGCATAATGATCTTCACCATCGTGTTTTTTCCAACTAGTAATTTTCGAGTCATCCCAAAAACGGTTTATTTCGTATTGATTCCCCGTAATATGCAAACCAAAATTTGGTACAAACCATGCTTCTCCATCATCGGGGGTTCCATGAAATTGAGCAATAATGTCAGTAAGATTATCGATAATAAAATCGCGCGGAATAAAAGTGCTGAAACCATACCAATATTCTTTATCAATCTCTTGGTAGAGATAGCTTTGACGTGCGTTTTGGTCTTTTGCCACAATCTCGCAACGGTAGGGCGCATTGTCGTCGTAGCGGTCTACTACCGAACGAAGTGCATATTTCCCGGCACGCGTAGGAGTAGTTACCAGTCTATTTCTCAGATTTCCCGCCAGGGTATAATTATCCAAATTTCCACGTTCAAAATCACCTTCAAAAATAAGATTGCCTTTAGGAGTAGGCATTTCATGCTCTTTTTTATACGTTTGCGCTTCGGTTTCGGAGCAAGGTGTCCACTGAATATTGTCGATAGCTATTGAACCTGACTTTTCGCCAAATTGCTCGAACTTAAAACTCACCGCACCGGAAATAAATACCGGAAGCTTTAACATAGATTGCGTTTGTCCGTTTGCTTGGTCGAGGGTAACAACTTTAGTATTATTTACCCAAACCATCACTTCGCAATTTCCACCATCGAGTCGTTTATAATCAAAGCTTAAATATTTACATCCTCCGGCAATTTTTTCAGTTTCAGCCCAACCATATGGGCTTTTTGGTTTGAAATTTATTACAAGGGATTGAGTTCCATCAATTTCAATGTGCGATAATCTTGACTCAAAAGTTTTCCATTTAGTTAATTTATCAACTACTGTATTGTTTTTAAACTTTGCCTTATCAAAGTCAATCATTTTGATTTGAGATGACAAGGAAAAAAATAGCAATAACATTAAAGAAATAATACTTAGTTTTTTCATATTTTTTGTTTTTAAAGCTATCCCTAACCCCAAAAAAGGAGATAAGACCTAGCATTTTTTTAATCACATTTCGTTTTAGCGTATAAGTCTTAGTTCACCTTTTGGGTCAATTTCAAATTTTTTGTTACCTAAAGTGATTTTTACCGGAGAATTTACTTGTTTATTTTTCAATTTAAAACTCACTTTCTCCTTGCTTCCATCTAATTTTATAATGGTAAGTAAAAAAAGTTGCTTCCCTTTATAACGACTTATTATACATGGCGTTGGCTCAAAATCCTGACCATTGCCTATAGCAGTTATCACTGAAACAGCTTTGGAACTTAAGGTTTGAACGGCGATTTCTTTTCCGTTTATGAGGGTAGAAAAAAAGTGATTTTTATTTTCAGAAACATACTCAGCATCTTTCAGGTATTTATAACCAATACTATCCGGGGTTTGCCATTTCACTCCTTTTTCTTTCTGCTTCCACTCACCACGTTGGTGATAGGCTATATCCATCAACGAAACTGTATCAGATGAAATCCAATCTGCAATCAAAACCGTATTTTCATCAGCCAGAACAAATGTTCGTGTTTGTTTTACACCTTTATAAATGCTATCTGTTTCGGCTATAGAATATTGAATTCCTTTTGTTTGACCAAAAGCAAGGCTTTTCACTTGATGAAAGTCCTGACTTTTCTCATTTATTACCAACACATTATGAGCAATGCTGGTTTTGTACCAACCTTCGTGCACGGGCGCACCATATTCGGCGTGTCCTGGATCCATCGAAATTTGCTCTCCATTACCATAAAGCACAAAATCGAGGGAATTCGGGTGCATGTGCCAACCATGTTCGTGATTTTGGTCGTAAACAGATGCAAGCCAAGTCGTTTTATCAGCCTTTCCTGTTGTAAGTATGTCGAAACCAGAACCTGCTAAATGTCTGCTTTGAGGAACAATTGGCTGCACCGTTTCGGGAATAGTAACACCGTATAGCAATGAAAAATCGAAAACATTTACATCGCTCACTAGTTTATTTCCTTTTTCAATTGTTCCCGTATAGGCACGTCCTTTCTCAATAATTGGCAAGTAATCAGGACTTTTGTAACGAGCATAACCGTACTCATAAAAACTTTTGTAAGCTGGCAGATATACTTCGCGGCAATCGTTGAAACGTGGTAAATACATATCGGGCATCATCAACTGAATGGGTGCATCGAATACTTTTTTAATATCCGAGAGGAAAATTGGATTGCCATTGTTTTTGGCTGTTTCGGCGAGATAAATAATTGGTTGTATGGCATAAAAATGATAGGATGGCGCATTTTCGTACCAATTGCCTTCGGTAGTAAAACCTTTTGCCAATTGAAATTCCAACCCACGATTTTTTTCATGCAATGCCCAATTGATATAATCCTTGCGACCAGTTAAATAACCCGTCATACCAACAGCTGCATTGTACCAGCACGAAATATTGTGAATACCCAGATTATGACAACTTTTAATCATATCAACAGCCGGGAAAAGCATATTTTGAGTTAAATCGTTTTGCTGAAATGGTGTCATATCATCCCAAATTAATGATGCAGCTTGCAGAATTTTAAGTAACCAAACCGATTCGTCCAACGCCTGAGCCGAAATTCGACCAACGCCAATTTCGGCATTTGGGTCGCTATTTCCTTCCTTATTATGCAATGGAAGTTTGGTGTAAATGCGGTTATAAGCTTCGAGTATTTGATTGGCACGCATCAGGTATTTTTTATCGTCAGTCATTCGATATGCCAATGCCAACGAAAATAGTTTACTCGCCCACACATTATGTACTTTTGAAAGAATAAGCACTCCATCGTAGTTTTTCTCTTTAACACTATCGATACTTAAATAGGTTTTTGTACCTGCCTGATTATGGTGTTCCCAGTTCCAGTTCCCCAGGTATTTACCTGGGACTAAAGGCTTTCCTTCCTCCGGGTCGACATAAAAATGCCCCCAATTGCCACCTTGCATTGGTAAATCAATCTCGGTTCTATCTGCAATAGCACTGTCGGCAATGGATTTTATTTGTTCCCAACTCACTTTTGCCCAATTATATTGAGCAATTTTCACTTTTATATTCTCTATATCCTGAGGCGTAATATTGAGCGAAGTTTGTTGTGCATTTACGCAAAATACAGTTAGAATAGAGAATAAGAAAAGAATTGATTTAAATTTCATACAAAAAATTTTATTGTTATTTCAACACCGCCACACCTATAAACGAATCGGCAGTTCCATAATACAACCACCATTTATGGTTGAATTTTACCAAGCCTTCGGCAAAAGTGGTTCCACCGGTATATTGACCAGTTATTTCGTGCGGCAAAGTAGGTTTTAAAATGTAGTTTTCAGAACGTTGCAATATCTTTTCAGGATTTTTTAAATCGAACAATACTTGCCCCACTGTGTATATTCCTTTGGGTAAATTAGGGTCAGCATCACTACTATACTCATTTTTACCATTATACAAAAGTAGTATTCCTTTGTCGGTTATCAAAGCGGGTGGTCCACACTCGGTCAGTCTGCTGTCGAAATACCCTTTCCGCGGTGTTATCAGTTTCTTTATTTGCTCTTTATCATCTAACAGAGGATACCAATCCGTCAAATTCTCTGACCATGCCAAATTGATATAGGCTTCGCCCCAATACATCCAGTATTTCCCATTTACTTTTATGGCAATTGGTCGACCGTGAATCATTTTTGTCCATATAGATGCTGATTTTGAAGCCAAATTTTTGAATTTTCCATCGTACGCTTTTGCAAATGCCAACCCTGTTTTTTCCCATTGAAACAAATCGTTCGAAATGGCTATAGAAAGACGAGGCACTTTGTAATTCCAACTAGTATAGGTCATTATGTATCGCCCATCTTCTGTTTCCACCACGCGCGGGTCTTCACATCCACCCGGATTATCCAACTCATTATATGCATCGTTTTGCGGATATAAAACCGGCTTGTTGAATTGTGTAAAATGAATTCCATCCGAGCTTACTGCCAAACCAATGCGTGAAGTGCGTTGACTCAAAGTTGCTTTGGGATTATCTTCGCAACGGGTAAAAAGGTACACTTTCCCATCCTTAACAATGGCCGCAGGATTAAATACATCTGCCCGTTGCCACTGCACTGTATCATTTTTTATCGGGCACAGAAACTTCTTAGTTGAGTCTGCTCTAACAATTGGAAATTCTACTGGTTTTGTTGCCGAATGGAAGCCCCAATTCTTGTTTTGCGAAAAAGTGAAACTAGATACCTCTAAAAATAATATACCTAAAATCAGCTTACTTCTCATGAAATATTGGTTCATTGGTTTTTATCTCTTGGTCATAAAACTGTACTGAATTATCGTTCACTTTGGGATGTTTTATTTTCAGCAGTTGTATAATTTCCGACCCAGCTGATAATACAGGGCCATAACCATGTGCAGCATATTTATTTACGGGACGATAATAATAATAGCCAGGATCGAAAGCCATACCTGTTCCCACACAAGTACCTTCCACTTCGCCAGCAGTGTTTACTTTCGAATCTACCGCATTCCATCCTAAAATGGCAATAGGACCATACGCTTTGGCATCAATCCAGCCTTTGTTAATGGCGTGTGCAATGCAAAAAGTGTAAATAGCTGTACACGAAGTTTCGAGGTAGGAATCATTTCTGTCGAGTAACTGGTGCCACATTCCTTCGCTCGACTGCAAGGCTGCCAAGCCTCGAACATGCGCCTGCAACAACGCCAATACATTTTCACGACCAGGATAGTTTGCTGGTAGTGCATCCAATACTTCAACTGTTGTCAGCAACGCCCAACCATTGGCTCGTCCCCAGTGGAATGTAGGATGATCGGTCATTCCCTGCACCCAACCGTGGCGGTAAATGCCTTTTTCTTTCACAAACAAACGGTCGGAAAACTGTTTGACTTGTTTCAATGCTTCGTCGTAGTATTTCTTGTCACCTGTGAGGCGTCCCATATTGGCAATGGCCGGAATGGACATATACATATCGTCTATCCAAACCGTATTTTTGTGCGGGTGTGTACGAGCCAGTGTTCCATCTGTCAGGCGAAATTGTTTATTCATGATATAATTCATGTAATTATCAATCAACGAACGACCGTTGAACTTCATGCCGCCAACCTGAGCTTTAATCATTGCCGAACACATTGCTCCCGCATCGTCCAGTGCTTTGGGATTCAGCACCTGACGCATCTGCATATCTTCCACACCTTCACTGTCTAATTTTCGAAAAGCAGGTGCTACATTAGCCAGAAAATTGAAACGGTCGGAAACATATTTCGTGTAACGCACATCACCAGTAGTTTGTGCCATAAGCAACATACCCGAATAAGTCACACCCCATTCATAGCTGGCCAGACGAAATTTTCCCTGTTCCAATACGGCATTTTTATCGATTTTGCTGAAATCGCTTATTGGAAGCTTAGTATCCTTGTTAATTACTTTGGCTGGTGTAGCTAATTCCAGAAATGCAAGAACACGGTCGATGGTGGCTTTCACGTTTTCGGTGGTTGGTAGTCCGTACGGTATCTTATACTCGGGCTTTAACATGTGAAGCGGCGTGTTAAAGTCGTTCACTTTATCCGTCATGGGAATGTTTTGCTCTTGTGTATGTTGTTGTGCATTTACATTGTATGTAAATAACAAAAAAGTAACTGCTATTAAATAACTTGAAAGTTTTTTCATTTGGTGATTATTTGGTGATTTCTGTTCTAAAACTTGGCACTGGCAATCCTGCAGTATTGTATAAATACCCCTGAGTTGTAGGGAAATTAGAAAAACCATAACGCACTGCAACAGGAACTTTAACTTCCGGAGCATTTACCAATACTTGATTTTTACGGTTTGTCCACATTTTAGCAGGATAAAAAACCTTGTCTTCGCCTGCCACTTCGAAACAATCAACTGTTTTGCCGTACGTAAAAAGACCATTCAATACATTATCAAATTCAATAATAGCAACGGTATCTTTCACGCTCATACTTTTATAAGTTGGCGATTTACAATTGATACCTTTTATGCCGTAGGTTTGTGACAAAGCCCAATAAGCCAATCGTTTTGCAGCTGTCAGTTTTTCACCCGGATGGATACATTTTTCTTCACCAACATCAATGGTTGAAGCCATTCCTGAATTGGGAATCAACGATTGTGCTTTTAATTGCGCTTCGCGCAATAATGCGGAGTTAGGGGCTTTGCTATCATTATAAAAATAAGGAGCAATCTCCACAAAATAAAACGGGAAATCGCCTTGAGCAAAATCTGTACGCCAATTCTTTACCATAGCAGCCAACAATTCCGCATAGTCGTACGCATTGCGAACATTAGCTTCGCCCTGATACCAAATAGCACCTTTAATTTTGTAATTTAGCAGGGGCGAAATCATTCCATTGTATAAAAAAGTGGCACGGTATTGTTTCGCTAATTTTGGGTCGGTACTTTGTTTCAACGCATCTGTAAATGACGCAATTGTTTCTTTCGACATCCATGCTTCTACAGGCGAACCGCCCCAAGCTGATGTAATTACACCAACTGGGACTTTCAATTTTTGTTGCAATTGTTTAGCATATAAATAAGCCGTTGCACTAAATTCCGAAACACTTTCGGCTGTAGCCACTTTCCATTTACCATATTTGCCCCGTAAAGTATCAACTGGCATTTCGCTGGTCAAATAGTTCACTGTGAACAAGCGAATATTATCATTATCGGCTTCTACCAGCATATCATTTGCACCGTAAATAGGTTGGTCGGCATAACCGCGTATGGGCATATCCATATTTGATTGGCCGGAACACAACCAAACTTCACCCAATAGAATATTGCTCAAAGTCACTTTCTCTTTACCCGAAACTACCGTAAGTGAATATGGACCACCCGCTTCGGTTGTAGTTACTTTTGCTACCCAATTGCCATTTTTATCGGCAGTAGTTTTTGATTTGATTTTATTCCAACTTGTTTGTATTGTTAACATTTGACCTGCGCTGGCTTTTCCCCAAATTTTAACTTCGGAATTGCGTTGCAAAACCATATTGTCGGTTAATACGTTTGATAGCTTTATCTCTGCTTGAGAGAATAGAAATAAGCATATAAATGCTGAGAGAATTAAGAATTTTGTTTTCATTAATTTTAATTTGAAAGTGATGTCGCTTAATTTAAAGTTCTTTATTTTTCGTGCAAAAAGTACGTAAAAGTGTACCGGTCCTGAATGCTTGAGTTTAGGATAGCATTTATTTTCAGGCCTTTCTCCTTCCCATTGCTTCATAATTACGTAATCAGAAAGATGAAGGAGCAACTAATACAAAAACATATCGATAAATTAGAAAAAAACATCATACCAACAAATGATTTTGTTTATTTACTGCAAATCATATATCAGAAGTTTTTTCTATTTACAAAAATATCTTCATTTTCAATAAAGGCATTATACTATTTTGCTAATTGACTATACTATTTAATAATTTTGAATTAATTGTAAGCTATCATTCAACAGTCATAACCTTATTCAACAAATCAACTGATGATTTACCAACTTGGATTTCATATTCGCCTGACTCAATAATAAAATTCATATTATAATCCCAAAATGCCAATTTCGATTTATCGACTGTGAATTGAACTGTTTTTGTTTGACCAGCCTCCAAGGTAATTCGTTCAAATCCTTTCAATGCTAATACCGGACGGGTTACCGAAGCTACTTTTTTATGGATATAAAGTTGAGCAATTTCGTCACCTTTCACTTTACCTGAGTTGGTAATATCTACAGAAACAACGACCGAATCGTTGGCTTTGATTCTATCAGAAGAAATCTTCAGATTTGCGTACATGAACTGGGTATAGCTTAATCCAAAACCAAACGGAAAGAGCGGCAAGGCATCTTCCGAAACATAATTATTGAATTGTGCAGATGGTTTATGATTGTAGTACATGGGTAATTGCCCAACCGATTTTGGAAAAGTTATCGTCAGTTTCCCCGAAGGATTTATATCGCCAAAAAGAATATCGGCTGCTGCAGTGCCAGTTTCCTGGCCCATGTACCATCCCTCAATGATGGCTGGCACATGTTTAGCGATATAATTGATCGACAGTGGGCGACCATTCATTAAATAAACAATCACAGGTTTGCCAGTAGCCACAATCGCTTTCACGAGATCTTCTTGTTCGCCTAACAAATCAAGTGTCATGTTATCGCCAATGTGTTTCTTACTCCATGCTTCGCGGCAAAGTTGTTCGGTTTCTCCGACCACAACAATGGCTATTTCCGACTGCTTCGCAACACCTACGGCCTCTTCAATTAGTTTGAGGTTTTCGACTCTTGAGGCTAATTTTATCTCATTATTTTTCCAATTCAAATAGCTTATCCCTACGTTCTCTACAATCTTGCAGCCTTGTGCAAATAGTATTTCAGAGCTACCTCCTACTTTATTTTTAATACCTTCAAGAATGGATACTTTCTGATACGGCTCACCAGAATAACCTCCCGTTAATGTTACGTTTGAGTTGGGTCCAAAAACTGCAATTTTCTTGTATTTACCTTTTTGTAGTGGTAATAAATTATTCTCGTTTTTCAATAATACAATGGATTCATGTGCGGATTTCAACGCTAATGCACGTGATTTTTCATCTTTGCTTACCTTGATCGCCTCTTCCACTTTAATGTAAGGATCATCAAATAAACCCAGTTGAAACTTCAATCGAAGTACGCGATAAACTGCCGTGTCAATGTCCGCTAACTTTACTTTTCCTTCCTGCACCAGTGCTTGTAAATACGGATAACATTTCGGAGTCGGAAATTCAAATTGAACTCCAGCATTGAAAGATTTCATGGCAGCATCTTTCGCATCTTTGGCTACCAAATGTTTTTCGAACAATTCATCTATCCCGTTATAATCCGAAACAATCATCCCTTTGTAGTTCCACTCACCACGCAATACCGTTTGCAATAACCAGGTGTTATCGTGCGAAGGTTTACCGTCAATTTCGTTGTACGAAGGCATCACCGAAATCGGATTGGCCTTTTCGATCACCATCTTAAAAGGGGGAAAATGAAATTCACGCAGCGTTCGTTCTGAATAATTGGCAGGCGCCTGATTATTACCTCCTTCTGGCTGACCGTGACCGCAAAAGTGTTTCAAGGTGGCGGCCACGTGATCGGGTGCAACCCTACCAGAACTTGTTCCCTGCAAACCTTTTACAGCAGCAATGGCATACATTCCATTCAGATAAGGATCTTCACCGTAAGTCTCTTCCACACGTCCCCAACGCGGATCGCGGCAAACATCGATCATCGGCGAAAGTACATGATGCCCGCCACGTGAACGCATCTCGTGAGCCACAACCGTATAAACCTGCTCAAACAAATTTGTATCCCAGGAACATGCCAACCCAATAGCCATGGGAAACGATGTCGCCTCAGGTTTCATCAACCCGTGCTGACCTTCGTCGACAAACAGTGCCGGAATGCCCCATTTGGTCTTTTCTTTGAGGTATTTCTGAATTCTATTCCTCAACTCAACCGTTTCTTTGATGTCGCAAAAGAATGGTTGAACCGATGATACTCCTTTCCCAAATACAGCACGGACTTTGGCTGTGTCGGCAAAGAATGCTGGGTTAAACCGATTGGGAGTACCGTCCCAGACAGCCATCAATTGGGGAACTTTATCTTCCAAACTCATTCGGCTAAGCAGGTCTTTTGCCCGCACTTCGGGAGATAATTTAGCGTCTTTGTAAGGCAATGTTTCTGTCTGGCCTCTTGCAACTATATTATATGATATAGAAATAATTAGGATGAGAAATTTCTTCATTTTCAAAATTAAATGAATAGTAAATTAGTTCGACTAAAGCTAAAAATAAATGTCAGCGAAGGAATTATTTCTTTGGAAGAAGCTTAAAGTTCTAAGACTATCTCATTATTTTAAAGGGGTAATCTTTCCATGCAATACAGAAGGTGTGATTCCTTTTTGATTAATCACCACCTTAAATATTCTCTCCACACCTACTTCGAATATTTTAGCGCTAATTAAATCGACTGTAGTCTTTTCATAAGGTTTAAGGCTCGAAATTTTGCCCGTAGCCACTTCTATTTCTTTATTGCCTCTTAGATAAGTCACTTTCAATTGAGCAGTTTTGGAAGCAACCTGACCTAAATTCTGTACTTCTACTTTTAAATCAAATCCATCATTTTTCTGAGTAATTACAGGCAAACAAGCAGAAAGAATGGGTTCTATAAAATTCACTTCTGGTAACCGCGCATAGCCGTAAAGCAGCTTGCCATTGATTGTTTTACCAAGCATTTTAGCGGCAAATTCGTCTTCGGGAATACCATTTCCAACCGTATTGAAAGTGACAATTAAATCATTTCCTGATTTTTCGGAGCTGAGCATTTTGCCACCTTTTCCATAATTTACATCCTCGGGATTTCCAAAGCGCAAGGACTGAATATCGATATCCGTTTGCGGATTAAAACCGGGCTCTGCAGCAATTTTCACACGAATGGTTTTCGTTTTTGCATCAATTCTTTTTTTATCCAAAATAGTAAGCAATTTGCCTACAGCTAATGGAATGCCGATATTCTTAGAACTATGAATATCACTGCCTTTGTCAAACACCTTTTCAATATCAATCACCGCAAAATTAGCCTGAGTTGCGCGCCCATATTGATCCTGAAAGACCTTCATGCGTTCAAATTTAAACCAACCTTCCAAAGCACCATCTTCATGCTTAGCAATGCCGGGCATATAGGCTTCTCCCGATTCAGCTTTCCAAGCAATTCCATCTTTAGAACGCATATAGTAGGCAATGCGCCCCAACCAATCGTTTACAACCATATTGTATTGGACATTGTCGCGCCAAACCACCGGATCTTCAAAACGTCCATCAATGTCAGGATAAGCCCTTACAGGAATAATCTTTCCATCATTCGACATCCGTGTAGGAGTCAACTGATTGTAAGTTGAAAGTCCGGTCTGACTGATCCATTGACCACCACCACGACAAATCATAAGGTACGATTTATCTTCACGTTGTGCGTAGGTAAAGTTGGAATTACCTTCGATCAAAACACGATCGCGGAGATTGAAATCAAATTTGCTATACGTCCAGGGACCATTTAAATCGTTGGCAATATAATAACCGCCAATCACATAGATAATATAGCGTCCATCCTGAATCTGGAAAATTTCCGGATTGTGTCCCATCCCAATGGTATCCTGCACCACAAAAGGTCCAAAAGAATTGTTGGAGGTTGCATGAAACACAATCGATTTTCCCCATTGATTGTGTCCTTTGGGCGAACTTTCCAACCAACCACACACGTAAAAATGGAATTTTCCATCCTTTCCTTCTTTGATATTTCCACCCCAAAACGACCACTTTCTATTCTCAATTCCATTGTCGACATAGCGTGGCAATACATTATCGCCACCCCATGTATCACTTGATAATTTGCCCATCGAAGGCATTGGCAGAAACCGATCCATAAACCGACCGCCATAAACCAGATTTTTCCACTCTGCCGGACGTGCCCGTTCAACGGTTTGAGCATTTACATTTAACTGAACGGCTAAAAAAGAAAAGAATACGAAAAAAAATACTTTAAAATTCATAATTCTCAACGGTTATATTTATTTCAACAAAACAGGTTTCACGCTCATAGCTTCCACATCCACTTTTCCGAGCTTTATAAGATTACCCGATTTATCAAGGTATTCAATGTTGGCCGATTGCGGAGCGGTGTACAGGTTCATCAAAAACAACATTTGCTGATTTCCGTCGGAACGCAAGGTGTGCCAAATGTTCATATTATCGCAGGTTACTTGCTGTTTGTAATCGAGTTTATTGAGCAGATAAACCAACATCTGATTTTGCTCGTTATGACTAGCCAACCAGTTGATTGCGGCAATAACGACTGTTCCATTGCCTTCGGTTTTGAACTTGCAGGCAATCGGTTTCCCTGAATTCTCTTCGACGCCCAATATTTCGGCATCTTTTGGCATTTTCTCGAAAATAAAGATATTCTTCTTTCGCACATTTTGAATATCCCCAAAAGTGGCACGTTTCACCGCACTACTTGAATTTCCTAATTTTACGTCACCCAAAAAGTCTTTCAGAATAGTACAGGGATTTAGATTATTATCAAATTCGGGTACAGTGGGTAATAATAGCACTTTACCACCTTGTTTCAGATAATTTACCAGATTTTGCTGTTTGTCGGCTGACATGGCCGAAGAAGTGACCACAATAAGCGGAGTTTTGTCTTTCAGAAAATCGGTATTCGAAAGGTCGCAAAATTCGGGTGAAGCGCTCGACAACATGGCCGTAGTCAACACACCCTTTGCCATCAAATCCCACGCATCTGGACTCGACACCGCAAAACTGCCCTTGTTTTTCCAATAGTTTCCAGAACGTGCATATTCAAAATCGAGTGAAATGCGACAATCGTGCGTCATTTTGGCATTAACCAACCAACTCTCTTTGGCTAGAAAATTAGCTACTTCCTGTTGTGCATAATAGAGCGGACGTACTTCATTTTTTGCTCCAACGGGCGCACCGTAGTCGTAATTATCGGTAGTTGCGCCGTATCCCATCGGGTTGGGGCCACCGGTAAAGATATAATAGTTGTGCCCCTTCATCCCAAAAGCAATGTTCAGCATGTAGCATGCTTTGGCATCGGTAGCCGACATGGCAGGCCAGTCGGAAGCGCTTCCTGAAGCGAGTTCAAATATTGTAGGAGGAAAGCCCATCAACCGCAACATCTCCAATCCATAAAACTCACGAATGGCATATTGTGGCGTCGGGTTATTTTGATCCCATTTTTGATCCAGATTATAATAACTATCCATCCCCAACATAAATGGCTGTTGGAGCTTACTCACGGCCTCTTTGAAATATGGGATCATCTCGGGATTGGCGGCATTATGGATAAACGGCACATCGATACCATTGCTGCGAACCATCTTAGCCAGTGTGTCGAGGTATTCGCCACACATAAAGAAATAGAAATCGTAATAATCTTTGAGATGAGCAATTTCGGACGTTTTATCATAGCTTTTAGGCTCAATGGGGCGCACATCTTCAAACGATTTATAGCTGGTTTCGTATTTTTTGTTGAGCGTGGCAATGTCACCGTATTTCTTTTTCAGAAAAAGCGGATACTTTCCATCTTTTTGCCCAAACCCCATTGTTTCTGGATTATAATCAATACTTCCATTCCAGAAATGTGCTCCGGTCAACTCCTTATCCAGTTGCAGAAAAACCACTGCACCACCTTTGTTGACAGAGTATTTTGCCAGAATAGGGTTCACTTTATCGAACCAGGTTTTCGTTTTTTTCAAAAACAGAGGGTGCTGATACGAAACGGTAGAACCTTTCAGATCTTTTCCATCAAAGGTTTTGGCTCGCAATTGTGGATAATTCTTCGCCAACCAATCGGGCAAACCATCGAATGCCAGTTCGGAATACTGGTAAGGTCCTGGGCGCACAATCACATAAAGATTTTCTTCTTTGGCAAGTTTGAGGAAATCCTCCAAATCGCGAATGCCTTCGGTGCTGAAGTCAAAAGTTCCTTCTTTCGGTTCGTGAATTAACCACGGCACATATGTTGCCACACAGTTTCCACCAGCTTGCTTAAAAAGCTCCATGCGTTTTTTCCAATCGGCCTTAGGCACTCGGAAGTAATGAAATTCGCCCGAAATCAGGTAAAACGGTTTACCGTCTTTTACATACGAAATGGGCGTAAACTGAACAGGTGTAAGGGTTTGTTGTGCGTTGGTTTCTGAGTGAATGCACATCAGACCAAGGGCAATTAAAAGCAGGAAAGCAGATTTTCTCATTCGGTTGCTAATTTATTAGTTGTCAATCGGATATCGATTTAAAGGAGTCTTAATTATTCGGTGCTAAATTACAACTAATTCGACAGCTCCAAACAACAATTCTCGGTTACAAAAATAAGTTATGCAGAACAGAAAAGCTTGTATTATTTTGCTAATTGGCTATAGTATTGTTCGAAATAGCAAGAACAAACGAGATTAAATACATGAAATAAGAAATGACGGACAATATGCGCACCATTTTTCTGTAAGTTCTAAGAGTCTTATAGGTATTTTGAAAAACACTATTTTTTCTTTGTTCCTTTCGTATCGAGTATTTTATATCCAGCTATGATTGAAAATCCCTGATAATCCGAACTTAAATTCATATAACTGTTGGTAAGTGATCTGCTCGGGTAATACCTGAATTCTAAACTTAATCTTTTGTAATCAAACCCACCACCAAAAGCAAAACTAATCATTGGATTGATATTCAAATCGCTGTAACTATAATGAATCTGCGGGTCAACACACACGATACTAACCGGATTAATTATTGCATTCAAGTGAATTTTAAAGTTGTCGTTTAAAAAGAAATAGTGTCTGATACCTATCGGCAAATCAATTATATTCAGGTTGATTGATGCCATATTACCTAACTCATCATTATTTGAACTATTGAAATGCTGATATGTGGGCTCAATAAACAGACTCCATTTATTATTATTGAACGGAAAAACACATTCAGCTTCGAATCCTAACCGATAATTCAACTGTGTTCCAAAATCAACATTAAATTTTTTCAAGTTATTATTTGTCGTGCTAATCTGCACTGACGAATAATTAATACCCGGCGTAATTTTCAAATTAAAAGCATACTTTTTTTCATTCGCACCCGAAGCATCTTTGCCCAATTTATCATACTTCCTGAAATAATTTACAAGGTCACTTTTCTTGTATTTGAGTTCCACAACATCGCTGTATGATGTTTCGTCATTACGGACATGTTCCCACAGTTGTTGAATAAATCCATTATTTGTTTTGACAAATTCCTGTTGAAGCAGGCCGTGTATAAATTTGGAATCACTATTATCAACCACTTTATACTCCTTATAAATAAGCGGTTGTATCAGGCTGTCATTTAATGAATAAAAAAAACGTTCAACAACAGCATCTTTGTACGAAAACAGCTTTGCTTTTCCGTATACCAGTAACTTCAGGAATATTTTTTCCTTCGACCAGATTGGGTCTTTACTCCAGGAAAGATTATTAATATCCGTTGAGCTTTGGTCTATGTTTACTTCTGCTTATATATAGGTTGACATTCCGGTTATTCCAAACTCTTTCAGGTTGTCTAAGTTTCCAGTCAGGATACTGTCTCCGGCATTCAGTTTATATTCAATACTCTTCGGGTTACTAAACCAGTCTTTGTTCTTTATCAAACATTCCAACCGTTGATTATCATTCGTCACCACATATCCTTTTTCGAAATGAGTTTGAGCTGCCAATTTTAGCGAGGCTAGGAATAAAACGAAAAGTAGTTTTTGTTTCATTGTAAGTTTATGTAATTGTTTATAAATGAATTATTTTGTTTGTTATAGTTTTGGGGGTTTCACTCCTCAACACCACAAGATGCAATAGTTCGGCAGCAGGATGAATTAGAGACCTGTTGATAGCATTTAAAATGCAACTGCAACCTCCAGAAACTTATTATAATTCCTTCACACAAAATTAGATATTTAAACTTTTTTGGATTAATGCTATTTTATTAATCCATGATAGGATATTGTGATAAAAAATAACCCACACGACTGATAGTCATGCGGGCAAAAAGAATTAGCTATCATTCCTTATAAAGCGGATATGAGTCTATTTTCATTCCGAATTCGAAGTATATTCAAAAAAATAAAGTAGTTACAGATATCTTCAATACGCGTGCAGTACTACGAATACCCAGTCCCTCTTTTGTGAAAAGTATAATTTGTTGATTAGTATCTGGTCGATAGGCATTATACGAATAATCGGTAATAAACCGTTTCGTACATTCTTTGCAGAAATAGCGCTGTTTTTCAGTTGTGGTTTTACCACTCTTTATCAATTTGTCTGATTTGCACTGTGGACATGTAAGGCTAACGCCAAATCTGATACATTACCTATTACCACCACTTTTTACTTTTTTTTCTTGGCAATATCATTCCACCACCAGGGATGTTAATTTCAATTCCATATCCAGACTTCTCTCTAAAAATTTTTTGATTATGTTTGTTCTTGTAATTGTAAACTCTCATTATTACATACCTTTCAATTAACCAATACTTTGTTTCTTCTGTTGAGAAAACCAAATCTTCATAAGGACAAGTATTTCTGTAATTCAAAACAAATTTTATTTTAGCATCTGACTTTAAAACCATTAACTTCTCATACCCAGAGGATGATACTATCAAATCGCCCACTTCGTAATTAAATTTGATAGTATCAGAAACATTGTTTAAACTATCTTTTATTATAAACATACCTGGATAATAGCCTTCAACGAGTTTATCATCTACAAAGATTACATAATTTAAATGCATGGATTGCCCATGGATACAATTACTAACATATAATAAAAGAAATACTAATAAACATATTTTGATTGATCTCATAATTTATCATTTTATTATTTTTATGATTGCAGAACGAGTAATAGAAGTTAATGCTTTGGTATTCCTATAATATATTACTGCACCAGTTCGAGGTCTAATAATTAAATTTGAAGCATCAACATTTTTATAGACAGATGGACTCCCTAATGGTCCAATTATAATATTTCTATTATACTCTGAAAAAGTGCCATAATCTTCATGACCCGGACAAATCTGACACATTATCCACCATTCTCCAGTTATTCTCCTATCCTCAGTACTGATAATCAAGAATATATTTGTTTATCGCCAAATCTGATACATTACCACTTCTTAGTTATTCGCTTATATACTGTTTTACTGTTTTGACTGCTAAACAATTCTTGCAAAACAACACTATAATCTGTTATGTCAATTAAACAATCATTTTTAATCAAATACTGCTGTGGAATAGTTGCAAGACTTGAATCTGTTGGAGTTATTACTGAAAATTTCAAATCTGAATTTCTGCTAAAAAATTCATATTTTGGGAATAAAAACAATGTGTCATTATTGATGTTCCATTGTCCAACAGTACTTGTATATATACCGGGCGAGTATTTTTCAAAAACTTTAGGTTGTGTTTTTAATAATATATATTCGGGATAAACATTACCAACCCAATCACTCCTATAAATAGCAACAAAAGGCGAAAGAGTTATTCTTTGAGATGTACAAGAAAAACACAAAACACAATACAAAACAATAGTTATTTTCTTCATGTTATTTTCCTCCATGCATTATGTAAGTAACCCTATTTACCCTAAATGCTGATTTGGTTCTATCGGCTAATTTTTGAAGTTCAACAGGATTGTTTAATATTATTGGAGCCAATTTGGTCGCATCCATTGGTCCACTTTGCAGATTATCATAAAGTGAAGGTAGAGTTTAAATACGTTCGCCACCAAATAATGCACCTCTAGAATATGCTTCCCATTCATCCGATTTGTCATAAAAAGGAATCCCTTCTTGACTATATCCAGAACTGAATGCCCCTGTTTCAAACTGGTAGGCATGTTTAAGTTCATGTGAAAGCATGCCTAAACTGCCATCTCCTACAGATATTTCAAAATTTCCATTACTAAAATTAAATGCTGCGCCACTTCTAGTCTCTCCCATTCCGGAAATAGGGCCATTTATATTCATAGAATTATCACTCTTTATATCGTACATTTGGTCAGAAGCTGCTAAGGTGGCTATTTCCCCCCTGGTTTGCTCTAAACCTGCATTAGTCCTTACCAACCGCTCTATTTGCATGTTTAGTCTCTTTTCCTGTCTTGCTGATAACCCGCCTCCTTCCAATTTTTCTTTTTTTTCTGCGATAGCTTCATTGTTACTTTTTTGTCTTGTATTAATATCTGCTATCAATCGTTTAACCTCTTTCCATGCAGCATCTGTAAATTCCATTCCCGTCGGGTCAATAAATCGTATCGGGTTGTTATTACAGTAAACGTATGGCGAAACGTCAGGATACTTTTCACACAGCGGATCAACACCTGTAAATCCACCTCCATCACTCACGGTTCTAAATCTTGCATTATTATCTATCCAGTTGAGGCCATGCATTTCCTGCATTTCGTGGCCGGTATGCCGGTAGGGTTGTACACTACCCCCATTAACTGCACTTTCGCCAAAACGCATACCGCTGGGGTAGTAGTGATTTTGTTCAAGCACAGCCTTATCATCCCGCAAAACAACCCGCACACTCCCCAAATGATCTTTAAGGAAATAATGAAAGCGTCCATCCTGATAATATCCCTCGGAGGTAAGTATTCGTTTCAAAATTCCATTTTCATAAATCATATTTCCAACATAATCAGTGGTAGTGGTCATTGCTACTGAGGGATTTGCCAACACGGTATTTAAACTGGTAACCGGTAGTTCAGCTCCCTGAGGAGCTGTTTTTTCAATTACTCTTAATTTCTCACTTCCTGCTGTATAAGAATAGTTAGTTTGATGTCCGGGATAAAATTGAATAGCGTCCGGCAAGTTCATTAAATTATATTTGATACCCCACACATTACTATTACTATCGTAAAGTCTGTTACCATTCGGGTCATAACCACAACTATTAGCACTATTGACCGTATTCTTTACAAATTCTTCATCGCCTGTAAAAATTCCATTTGTACCATTATCTGTAACCTTGGTTAGCTGGTTTCCTCTGTGATCAAGTACTAGGTCGTCAATTTTTCCATAAATCATAGTTGTGTTGTTTGCCTGCAGACCATAGCGCACAAAGTTAGTAATATTCCCCACTTTGTCAAATTCAAAATGTTCATTATATCTACCTGAAACTCCGCTTACGATACTACTATTACTAACTCCATAATATTTTGCATTAATCAACCTGTTTAAATCGTCGTAAGCAAATGAATATGCCCGCTGATAACCCAGACTTTCACTGGCTACGTTCCATTTTATACCGGCTATATTGCCGTTGTAGCAGGGCGTGAAGTCAGGAAGATTAGTAGGATTGGTGTTGTAATACAGTTTTTCCGAG
>Ga0114938_1000264_pt1 | contig 42032 bp, 29 predicted proteins | sample AshMeaBigSpring_FD_88675 | JGI IMG/M metagenome (GOLD analysis project Ga0114938, IMG submission 88675) | Groundwater microbial communities from Big Spring, Nevada to study Microbial Dark Matter (Phase II) - Ash Meadows Big Spring | ecosystem: Environmental > Aquatic > Deep subsurface >... | reverse complement strand
CTCCAATCCCTCACCCACCCAGCAGCCTTTCGGCCCGATGCACATTTCATCAACATCCATTTTGCAATTAAAATAGTTCGGTGCTCCCGATGCTCGGGATGTATCATCCGCACCTAAATACAGAAAAATCGCTCGACAAGTTCCGAAAGCCGCTCAACAAGTGAATTGACTCGCTCGACAACTTCCGAAGGCCGCTCGACAAGTGAATTGACCCGCTCGACAAGTTCCGAAGCCCGCTCGACAAGTGAATTAACCCGCTCGACAAGTTCCGAAGCCCGCTCGACAACTGAATTGCCCCGCTCGACAACTTCCGAAGGCCGCTCGACAAGTTCCGAAGCCCGCTCGACAAGTGAATTGACCCGCTCGACAAGTTACATAGCCCGCTCGACAACTGAATTGCCCCGCTCGACAACTTACAAAGCCCGCTCGACAACTTACATAGCCCGCTCGACAACTTACAAGACACGCTCGGCGGATCTATTCAATTAACTAAATTAGCATCACCCCATCATCCCATCATCCCATCACCACATCACCACATCATCACATCATCCCATCATCCCATCATCACATCACCACATCACCACATCATCACATCATCCCATCATCACATCATCTTCCTACGTTCTTCCAATTCTATTTTCATCAAATCCGTTGTTTTCGAATCGATATTGTAAAACAGCATAAAAATGGCACAGGACATGTATAAGATGCCTGGTATAACCGACACCAGCAGTTTAATACCCGTAATGGAGCTTTCGGTTTGTTCCACATTCGGCATAAAGTTCGATATCGAAAGAATCCATCCTGCTATAGCCGCACCAATACCCCAACCTGCTTTTTGTGCAAACACCGCCGCCGAAAAATAAAGCCCTGTCGATCGTCGGCCACTTTTCCATTCGCCATAATCGGCCGAGTCAGCTATCATGGTCCACAGCAATGGTACTGCGGGAGCATAAGCCATTTTAGCAATTACATTAAATACATAAATGGTGGTTAAGTCGGTCACTCCAGGTAGGTATATCAGCATAAAAAACAAGCCCGACACCAGCGAACTACCTATAAATACATTCTTATTGCCAAAGCGTTTGGCCAATGGTTTCGAGAGTGGAAGCGCCACTATCAGTGCCACTGTACCCACCACATTAAACAATTGCACATTATCTTCTCTATTTAAATAGTATTTAAAATAATAAGCAATGGCAGCGTTTTGCATGGCAAACATAATAAATGAAACAATGCCTACGATGGCCAGAATAACCCAGGCTTTGTTTTTAAACAGGTTACGTACATCTTCTTTCACCGAGTCTTTTTGCTCTTTGGGTGGTTGTACACGCTCTTTGGTGGTTTTAAACGTAATGTAGAAAAATACCAAACTCAAGCCCGCAAACAGCATAAGGGTATACTGAAAACCTTGTGCTTTGTCGCCATTGCCAAAATAGTTAGCCAGCGTAAGGGCTAGGCCGGTAACCACAAACTGACCAATAAAGCCTGCGATAAAACGGTAGGAGTTTAAGCCTGCACGCTCGTAGGTGTCGTCGGACATCACAGCACCCAAGGCAGAGTAGGGTAGATTAATAAAAGCATAGGCTGTCATTAATAAAACATAAGTTGCTCCAGCATAAATCAGTTTACCCACTTCGCCAAAGTTTGGCGTTGTAAAAGTGAGTATGGCTAACACCGCATAAGGTACTGCTCCAAAAAGAATGTAGGGTCTAAACTTGCCCCATCGAGTATTGGTGCGGTCAGAAATAACGCCAATGATCGGGTCGATGGCCATATCCCAAAACCGGGCAATCATCATAATCGTTCCGGCCGCAGCTGCCGAAATTCCGTAAATGTCGGTGTAGAAAAATAGTAGCCAAAAGCCTACCATATCCCATACAAAGTGCGACGCTGTGTCGCCTAAACTGTAGCCTACTTTTTCTTTAATGGATAGTTTCATGTGATATTGAGTATTTAGTTTTGAGTATTTAGTTCTGAGATATGAGTTCTGAGTTTAGCTTTCTATACAAACATTCTCTAACTCTATTTTCTAATGTTCCTATTGTGGTTTAAAAATGTATCTAGTTTATTTATCAGTATTGTCCGCTAAAAAGTTTTGTTTTTAAAAAAATCTGATATCTCTCACTTCGTTCGAGATGACATTCAGTCGTTTAGACTTTCGGGTGGGGGTTGGTTGGCGGCAAAGCCGCCAACCAACCCCCACCCACCCAGATTCAATGTAAATCATTGTCATTCTGAACGTAGTGAAGAATATAATAATTTTTACCGGACAACAATATTTATTTATCTATTGTTCCTATTGTGGTTTAAAATTGTTTCTAGTTTATTTCTCTATTGTTTCTATTGTGGTTTTTAAAAAAAACGTTTTAATTTTATGTCCTTAATTGTTCTATTGTGGTTTAAAATTGTTTCTAGTTTATTTCTCTAATGTTCCTATTGTGGTTTGAAAAAAAGTTCTTTCGTTTACTTGATGTTTAGTTCTTCTCCTGGCGTGCCGTTTTGATAAACTCGGATGTAATCGATATACATTTTAGCTGTGTCGCCTTTGGTTGGAAGAGCCGTAATTTTCATAAAGTTTTTATCCTTTGCTGGGTTCTGAAACCACTTGCGTGGTTCGTAAGGCAAGCCAGTAAAGGTGCCTCCAACGGCTAAATTGGCCAAAAAGTGAAAGGGCTTATGAAAATACTTGCTGACGTGTTGGTCGCCTTCACCTTTCGAAATGTCCATCGTAAAATACGGTTTTGCGGTCGGATATTTATCTTGGTTTAAATACATTTTGATCGAATCGGGCGTCCAATAAAGGGTGAAAACCTGAAAATCCTGATCCAATGCATAGGGAACTTCATCGTGCGTGGCTTTGTTCGGATAGTTTCCACCGTTCCAGTCCTCGCCCCAATGCATAGCCCCGTTAAAGTAGTGGTCCTGTTTGCCTTGGGCAATTCCGTCGGCATGCCCCACTTCAATGATATCAATTTCGCCACATTTAGGCCAACCCACTGTTGAAATATCGTCGCCCATCATCCAAAATGCAGGCCACAAACCATTGTCGGTACTCGGCAGTTTTACCCGTACATCTATTTTGCCATATTTTACCGTGAGTTTATTCGCTGAGTTAACACGACCTGAAGTGGCTGGGCGACCTTTGTAATTCTCTCGTTTAGCAGTAAGTACCAAACAGCTTTCGCCCGATGCAATGCGCTCAATGCTCACGTTGCGGTCGCTGTAGTACTGTGCTTCGGAGTTTCCGCCGCCAGTTTTATTTATCTCTATGTTCCATCTTTTCGATAAATCAGTTTGTTCGAAAGTTTCTTCTAAAACAAGTTTGTAGTCCTGAGCTGATACGTAGATACACGTAATTAGGCTCAGTAATAGTAGGCTTCTTTTTTTCATCTGTTTATAATTGTTTTTTAAGTTGTCAGATGGAACTTACCATGTTAAAATAATCATTGCCTTGTGTGTTAATAATTATTTTAACATGGACGTTTCATCTGTTATGTTTTATTTTTTGATAATTTTTGTGCTAAATGAGTTTTGTTCGTTTTCTATTTTGATATAATAAATTCCTTTATTTAAAACACTTAAGTCAATGGAAGTGTTTCCAGCTACTTGCTTTTCAATTACTTTACGGCCTGTAGCGTCGTAAATACTCATAAGGCTTGTTGCATCTGTTGTTGCATTTACAAACAAAGTACTTTCTACAGGGTTTGGGTAGAGTTTAATGCTGTTGTTCTCAGTGCCGGGAAGGCTTGTTGCGCCACATGAGCTACCTACCACATAACTAAAATAACGCGTTACGGCCATGCCCCCTGAAAAAGCAAACTTACAAGCGTAGTTAATGGTAGTGCCAGCGCTTAAACCGCCAAGTGTAGTTGTGAACTTTTGGTTGCCAATTTGTGCCATTTGTGTTTCGCCAAAAGGTGACTGCTTCCAAAGGTAAGCTACCACGCCCACTTTTGCATCGAGCAACTCGAAGGTTGCAATTACACTCGTACCTACCGTTTCGAAAGTGGCTATGTAGCCTTGCGTAAAACTGCCTTGCTGTGCCTGAGTGGATGTTTGCGAACAAATCATCGATTGATCTACACGTATATTAATTGCACTCGATTCGGTTGTTGCTCCTAAATTGTCGGTTGCAATGGCAGTCAGTGCATAATTTCCAGCACTAGGCGTCCAACTAATATGGTAGGGTGCTGAGTTGGCTCGGGCAATGAAAATGCTGTTTTGATAAAAATCAACTGCCGCAATGTTACCATCAAAATCGCTGGCAGTGGCAGTTATATCAATGGCTTTTCCTTGTGTAAAGGTGCTATTGTTTGATGGACTTGTGATACTAACATTGGGCTGAACGTTCTCGGTGTCAGTCACCAACAGGATGAGCTCATCGGTTGCGGTTCGGTTATCGGTGTTTGTTACCTTCAAACTGAATTTATAAAAACCTTTTTCTAAATTGGATATGCCTGTTTGTACCGCTTGTGCATCGACAAACTGAACTACCGATGGTCCATAAACTTGTGTCCAGACATAGCTAAGGGCTTTCGAGCCTGTTTCGGAACTACCCGATGCATCGAGTGTGGCGGTGGTTTGAGGCAGCAATACCTTCAAATCAGCGCCCGCATTGGCTATTGGTGTACTATAGGGCAAATCGCCTGTACGGGTAAAAGTCATTTTCCCCAAATTAAATTCACCCCCTTTAAAGCGTACTTTCAGAATGTGTTTGCCTTGCGTTAAATGTATATCGTTTACCGTTTTACTTGCCCATACATTCCACGAGTTGGTGGAAGTTGATGGCACTGTGATGTCGGCAGTGAGCGTTTGGTCGTTCATCTCCAATACAAAAGGACCTCCACCAGCAGCATTGCCCGAGGCATATCTGAAACTCATCGAATACACGCCCGCTTGTGCTACGTCGACGCTATAACTGAGCCATTCGCCGCTGTTGATCCAGCCCACTGTAGCGCCTTCGGTGGTATGCAAGGCAGCATCCACCCATTCGTCTTTGCGGTAATCGCCTTCGTTTGTTGCATTCATATCCGTATACGAAATATTCTGACCAACACCTCCTTCAAACTTGTCGTAATTACCTGCTTCGATGGTTCCTGGCAATGCGATGGCCTCGGTGTAGGGTAATTGATTGCCAACCATCACTTGTACCGAATTGCTAATGTTTAAATTCGCATTATTAAATATTTTGGCATATAAATAATGAATACCAAAGCTCGAAAAACTAGCTTTAAGAGTGTAAGGAGCAGTGTTGGAAGTTCCGATTAATTGATCGCCATCGTAAAACTCAACTTTGGTAGCGCTACCTTGTGTGAGTTGAACTTGTAGGTTTACACTACCACCTACAGCTGCTTGGTTAAACGAACTGGTGAGTGTTGCTTGAATATTGGTGTCGATATTGGTTGCTAATTTGCGCGCTTCAACCTCTAACTCAAACCCATCAGAAAAATGGACAGTTATTGATTGATTGCTATAATTTTGTGCTACATAGGTTTTAGTATTGTTTTTTACAAATACGGCTGCTAATGGATGATTGGCTGTAACTGTTGTGTCTACTTTCCCCAATACATTCATGGCGTGTAGCCAATGATAGGTCTGAGCATCGGATACGCCGAACTTCAACGTACGGTTTGGGTACGAGTTGTAAAGCTCAATGGCTTTGGCTGGATTGGTAAAAGCAGCATATTGCCACATCACATCGTGCCACAAATTATCATTAACCTGGTTGCTCAAAATACCTGTGTTGCGGGTTATTTCGTCCCACAGTTTGGTGCTGTAGGCCTCGTTATGGCCTAAATAAAGCGAACCGCCATGGATAGGATAAAGCTCAATGCCGTAGGATGCCGCTATATCGGCAGTCCAGAATGTGCCATTGTCGTAGCTATTTCCCCACACGCGCGACACAAGGCTGTAAACTTGGTCCGATTTAAAGTTGCGTTCGTGCATATCGAACCAATACTCTTCGATGGCGGTTTGCTCGGTGGTGTAAAGGTAGATTCCCAAATCGCGAATGGCTTTGTTATTGGTTACTTCGCCCCAATGGATAAGCGAAGAGTTAAATTGCATGCTTTCGGATGTCGACTCCTGATCGTTGCCTTGCGGGAAGGTGGCAAAACCATTGGCCCAACAGTGGCCAGCAAACGAACTGAAGTTGCGTAAGTAAGGAAATAAATTATCGTTGCGGTCGGAACTTGCTGCATCGCGCACCAATAGGTTGACCATACCTCCAAACTGTGATGCCCAGCCTGGTTGATATTGTTCGATAAATGCTGCTGCATGTATAAAATATCCCCAATGGAAATGGTGGTCGTTGATGTTGGTATCTTGTCCGTGTCCCGATGGATAGCCGAGCATGGCGGTCCAGGTGCTATTGTAGTAAAACAAGAATGCTTTTTCGTTGGCCGAGTAGGTAAGCCAGTTTTCGAGACGATTTTTTACAGTTGCAAACAGCTTGTCGAATGCTTGTTTGTTGTTTGTAAGGTCGGCAATGCGCGCTGTTTGTATCAATCGGTTCATCACTTGACCTTCGTTGTACGAGTCGGTCCAAGTGGCCAAACCATCATTTTCGATGGCCGAAATTTTCTGATTCAATAAGGATGGATTGAAACCACTACTATAGTTGCTTACATTGGGTAGGGTAGGTAATATGCCGTAAAATTTATTTTCAACAATAAAGCTATTACCTGCCATGGTTTTAATTTCGCCACGTACCGACTTGTAACTATATTTATTTGGCACAGGCGAATCGCTGGCTAAGTTGGCCCACTGATGGGGTAGGAGACCGGTGAGTAATTGGGTTTCTGTCCCTTCTTTGGTTTCGGTAGCTACCGTAAATACGGTGCGCATCACCGATGTTGCTTCGTTGTACTGATAGTTTGCAGTTGTATTGGTTGGAAAAACATAGGCGTATTTCTTATACTCGTTGGCAACAGCACTAACACTGGATGCCGTCAGAGGAATAAAGGCCATCGACCAATAGTTTTTTCCATTTAAAGTTGAGGTATAAACGTTTCCTGATTTGGTCCAAGTACTTCCTGTTGGAGCATAAATGGCAAAGTCGGCACCGTTGCGTGCATTTTCAATTACTAGCATTTCGTTGCTAATAGTTACAGTGCCTAAGTTTACTTTTACCTGAGCCACCTCATTAGTCCCTTTTGTGAAGTAGATAAATGGGATGGCAATGCCCGATGTAGCTTCAAAGTTTCGCGAGCCGTCGTTCCAATTCATGGTTACTGTCCAGTCGGTATAGTTCGAAACAGTGGCACGTGATGCATTGAGCCCACTAACACCTACGATTACGGGAAGTTGATCGTCAATTACTCCCCACGGAATGTAGGTTGCAACCAATCCTTCTGTTACGGTTTTAAGCGTATATGGATAATTGAACAGGTTGTCGACATGATTCTCTTTCAATAACTTCGCCCACCAATCGTTGGTAGGGACTGGCTTACCCACTGCTGCACCCGATAGCTGTGGCGATCCGGATGGATAGCCATTACGACCCGCCTCGTCGGTACCCGGAAAGATATTGGTATAACTTCCGCTACCAACCGATACGGTTTGTGCATTGCAAATTAAGAGTATAAAACTGAAGAAAAATAATGTTCGAAGTCGGAGTCTGTTCATCATAATGTTGCTTTTTATCGAAAAAAAAGAGCCCGCAATGCCTCGCACTGCGGACTCTTATCAAATTTAGAATTATAGTTTTGTTATCTTTTGAGTCGATACTTGTCCGTTAGCCATTTTAGCAATTACAAAATAATTACCAGCCGATAAGTCGGATAAACTTAAGGTTGCAGTGTTTGCATTTACTTTCACTGTTCTGATGTGTTGACCTACCAAGTTACGAACCATCAATTCGCTAATTTCTGATTTAGCAGCAATGGTTAAGTTATTGCGTGTAGGATTTGGGAAATAACTTAGTTTTACGTCGGCAGTAGGGGTATTAACACTTGTTGGAAGCGTTTTGCTGAAATACACATTGTCAATGTAGAAGTTGCCATCTACTCCAAATGTACCAAAACCAATTTGTTGAGCTTTAACACCTGAAGGTATACCAAGCGTATTAATCATAATATCTACTTTATTCCATTGATTAGCTATAAGCGTAGGGAATGAAGTCCAGCCTGTTCCGCCACCACCAACTGGTACAACATTGTATTTAAGCCCTGCTACAGTTGAAGTTGTAGGGTAAATATCAACATGTAAATAAGTCATTGCTGAAACATCCACTGCATTTGCATCGTAAAACCCGATGCCGCCGCCGCCACCGCCATTTGTCGACATAAATATTTTAGCTTTGCCAGCATCTGCCAATGTAACTTCACTCCATGTTCCGTTCCACCAATTTTCATATGCTTGTACAGGGGCAACAGTAGTATATGCATCGCTGTAAATCGACAACACGTCAGCTGGAGCCGATGTAGGTGTTGGTGATGCTGCAAGTGGAGCTGCAGTTGTTACTGGGATTACAATTGGGTTATTTGCTGCTGCATTTCCAGCAGCGTCTTAACATACTACACTGAAGCTATAAGCAGTTGATGCGGTTAGACCTACTACAGGATATACAATTTCTGTATTTGACGCTCCTGAGGTGTTAAGTACAGTAGTACCATATGTAATTGTAAATTTTACAGTTCCTGAGTTGTCAGTAGCTTTTAGTTTCAACGAAACACTAGTTGCATCAGGTGTATTTGCTGTTGCTGTAAAATCTGTTGGAATTTCAGTATCAGTTACAACAGCATCTTGTTCGTACACGATATTGTCAATGTAAGTTGTACTTCCGGCAGTGCGATCTGCAGGAAAGTCGGGGAAAATTGCAACAGCTGTATAGGTCATTGCAGGGTCAATTTGAGAAGTGAAATCAAATGTCAATTCTTCCCATTCATTAATTTTTGTGTTCGATACTTTAATCTCACCTTTCGATCCATTGGTTGAAGTTATTAGTTTAATCCCAACAGGACTAATAACATCTTTATAAACCATAATTTTTATAATTTTGCTTGACGCACTTATGGTTAAAGGACCAAAATCACCTTTGGCGCATTCAACACCTGCCCAAGGTTTATCGCCTGCATTTACAACAATTTTAGCTGCGTGTGTCGATGTGTTTATACCTGTCGTTGCAGGATTGGCTGCGATACTCCAAACAGGTGCAAATTCAAAACCTGACCATGTCCAGTTATTTCCAACTGTTTCGAAATTGACTGTTGCTTGGGCTGCATAACCCATACTTGTGCTTGCAAATAATGCTGCAACGAGAAAGAAAAATCGGGTAATTGTTTTCATACTTATAAAATTAAATGATTATTTATTGAGATTTTTACATTGAAATTTTCTAAACTTTAATTAGCTGTAATGTCATTATCCGTTGTGGAAAGGATACATGCAAAAATAGGATCAAATAGTTAAAATCGGCTTGTTTTTGTCTACGCAAAAACTCTTTTGGAGGTGTTAGTTACTACGCAATACTACGTTTTGTTTACTTGTAAAACATTGAAGCTTAGTTGTTTGTTTGCTGATGTGTTGTAGAGCATCTTTTCGTAATCAATCTTTGCTGTAATTTGGCTTTGAAAGGCTTGTTTTTTTATTGATTTATTGAAAATAGGCTTGCATTACTTTTTTTGGTTTCCGATCAATGTTGAATAGTCCCCAGTGTTTTTCGGGTTCAAGTGGTTCGGGCGATCCTTTCCACGATTCGTCGAAAGCTTCGAACACAAAAGTGAGCACCTGCTCTTTTTTACTCCATTTTACTAAATCGGTATAATAAATGCTTTGCAGCTCTTCGCTTACATTTTCGGGATTTATACCTCTGCCGTTTGAGTTGGTTGCCCAGCCGGCTTCGGTAATTACCACAGGTTTGTGTGGGTAACGCTGAGCAATGCTGTCGTAGTTTTGCTTGGTATAGGCCATGGCTTCGTGTATGTTTTTATATTCCCACACGGGGTAGGTGTGTATGGAAATAAAATCAACTTCATCTACCAAGGGTTTCAATTTGTCGTACCAAGGAACATAGTTTTCGCAAAAAGTAACGGGCTGTTTTGTGAATTTCTTGATTAGCTTTACGTAACGAACTACCTTCTCAACAGGCACATAATGGTCGGTCCAGTCTACTGTGGCTTCGTTGCCTGCTGATAAGGAAAAGATAATGTGCGGATATTTATTGGCAAGCCGAATGAGTTTACGTATTTGCTTGAGGTTTTCTTTTTTGTTTTTCTTGATTTGATCTTCGCTGTAAACAGCTCCCCAAGGGCACCCGAAGTTGTTTCGTTCAGCTCCAATATATGCTCCTAGCATTACTTTAAAATCCATCTTCTCTTTTTCGATGACTTTCAGTACGGTTTCAGCATGTTTACTGCAATCGTACAGGCGGAGGTATTTCCACCTTTTTTCAAGCAAACGTAAGTCTTCCAATACCTCTTTGTACGAGGGGTAGATACCCGCGTCGGGACTTTGCCCTTCGCGGTATCCTGAGTAGCAAATTGCTTCCCCTTTGGGTAAATGAAGTATTTTAAGTAAATCCATGATCAGGGTTTCTTATAGATAAATACGGCATCGATATCTAATTTTACACCTGCAACTCCACCTGCTAACATCACAAAAATGTCGGTTGTGGCCATGCCATTGGTATAAACGAGCCCTTTGGTTTTGAGGTACGAAATAGGAATTTCTACTTCTTGCCATTGTCCGTTGCGGGTAAAGTTACCATAAGGAGCTGTGTTTTCCATACTGGTGGTACCCAATACAAATGTTACTCCCGAGGCTCCATAGCCAGCTTTGAAGGCATAACTATTTGTCGACGAGCTCTTAATGGCAAAGTGCAAATAGTATTTGCCCGAAGTGTCGTCGGTTACGGCTTTGAGTTTATCTAATGCTGAGTTCTTTTGAAGATTAAACGCGCAACCTGACCAACCTCCAGCACCTGTTACTACTAAACTTAACCAATCGCTCGAGGTGGCAAAGAAGTTCGAACCACTTTTTACTCCATCGGCTAAACCATTCCAAATGTAGAAATTGTAATTGGTATCGTTAATGCGGTAGTCGGCGGCAATGTTTTGTGATTCAATCATGCTTGCTGCAGCATTATCTAAGAAAATTAAGTAATAGTTGCTACCCATCAAAGCGGTAGGCACGGTGGTATAAACTGTTACTGCACAGCTAGCAGTTACGGTACCAATTGATGCTACAATGTTGGTTGAACCATTGCTTACTGCGGTTACTTTGCCCGCATTGTCAACTGTGGCCACTGCGCTATTGGTCGATATCCAACGTATGTTTTGGTTTACTTCGCTCGATACGGTTGGTGATAATTGCGCTGTAAGTGTTTGCATGGAGTCGGGGCGTAAACGCAAGCTGCTTTTGTTAAGTGTAATGGCAGTAATAGCCTTAGTCACTGTCACGGCGCAGGTTGCCGAGTATTCGCCCACCGACACTGCTATTTGAGCAGTGCCTTCAGCCACACCGATCACCATGCCATTTTCAACCGTGGCTATCGAATTGTTCGACGACGACCATTTCAGGTTTCCATATACATCGGCTGGTGTAAGGCTGGCAACAAGTTCATAACTTCCTCCGGCAGGAATGGTAATGCTGGATTTATCTAAGCTAACGCCCGATAGGTCGGTGTCGTTGTCGCACGATGCGAAAAAAACAACCAACGCGCTAAGTATTGCAATAATATATTTTTTCATATTGTTTCTAATTTTACTCAAGCTCGAAATGTCGGGTTGAGTGTAGTTTGTTTTGCTGTTTTATTTAATTTCTTTATACACTCTCACGTAATCCACTTGCATTTTTTGTGGAAATGGCGTTTGGTCGGTTGGGCCAGTTACATAATTTCCTCCTACGGCCATATTCAACAGAATATAAAATGGTTGATCATTGAAAACCCATTCGCCTTTAACCGATGCTGGTGTAATGCGATTGTATAAATAATTATCGACATAGAAATCAATGTAGTTTTCGCCCCATTCAATGGCAAATACATGAAAATCATTATCGTAACGGTCATTTATCAGGCTGTAGCCTTTAGTTATTGATGCACCGCCTGAATAGCCAGGCCCGTGAACGGTTCCATGAATAATATCAGGTTTGGATCCGTTAAGTTCCATGATGTCAATTTCGCCACATTGTGGCCAGCCAATTGGATTTTGGTTCGTATCCAAACTATCAATATTAGCACCAAGCAACCAAAATGCAGGCCAAATGCCTGGGCCATAAGGTAATTTTATACGCGCTTCGAAACGGCCATAGTTCTGTGTGAAAAGCCCTTTGGTAAGTATGCGCGCCGATGTATAGGTTGCATAGGGTACTGTGGGCGTTTTGATGGCTGTTATCACCAGGTTTCCTTTTCCGTCGGTCGACACATTGTCGGGACTGCTGGTGTACACTTGATATTCGTTGTTTCCCCATCCGCCAGCGCCAAGGTCGAATTTCCAATTGGCGGCATTAGGTGATGTGCCCGATGCTGTGTTGAACTCGTCGCTCCAAGTCAGTTCGTAGTTGCGGTTGGGTAGTTTCTGAGTATTGTCGTTGTCGGAGCATGCTGTAAAGCCTATGCTCAAACTCATACTAATCAATACTGCTGATACTATGCTGGTTACTGTTTTTAATTTTATGCGATTCATAGGTTTATTTTTTTATGAATAAAATACTGTTTAATCAAACTCCTTATTTATGGAAAAAGATATTATCAACATAAATAACCGTCGGGAAATTTTCGAACACGACATGTACTAAGTGCGATTTGCTACTTAGGCCTACAAAGCTTGTAAGCGGGATGTCTAAATGTACCCATTGGTCGGTAGCTAATGCACTAGGACTGTTGTAAATACCTGTAGAGCTTGTTCCTCCATAGTTTGCACCCCAATCTTCGAGTTTTAACATTGGTTTGTTGGTGTTGTTTGGTGATGTAGATGGTACCCAAACGTCGAGGTGTAGATGTGTCATGGTGCTGATATTTACCGGTGTGCTTTCGAACGAAATGGCTACCAATACCCCTTTTTGATTGTAGGTGTCGTTGAAGTTCGAATAGCGTATGGTTTTGTTGTTGTCGATGGTAAGCAACTTAAAGTCGGTTGTAAAGCCACCGCCACTCCAAGTCCAACCTGGCTGGTACGAGTCAATTGCTGCATTGTTGTAATTATCGGTAAACAACGACACCACATTGGCTGCATTCACCGTAGGAGTAGGTGCTGCTGTAGATGGGAGCACGGGATCGCCAATGGAATTAACCAAATAAGTGCCTTTGATGGCTTTGTCTCTTAGTTTGGTAGTGATAAGTGTTGAGCCTTTGGCTAGTACTGAATAGGTGCCTGGAGTAATGGACCTTGCAACCGTTGGATTACTAGATGAAACGGTTAGATAAGATGCTGGGAAGCTCACCAACTGATTAACTCCTGAAGGCAAATTAAACTCGGCAGTTAATCCAGGTAAACCATAAGTGCCTGTTTCAATATTGTTTAATGTTTGGTCTTTTCCACCATTTAAATCACTTACCATCGGTTCAGCGCCTATTGTGCCTAGTTTTTCATATTTTAATTCGTCTATCCAAAATGTAAAACCTTCGCCTCCATGCGTTGGAATGACATAGTACCAGAACATTCCTTTTTCGGCTTTCAGTTTCGATGGGTCGGGGATAGGAATGTAGTATTTGGTCCATGTGGTGGTTAACACAAGTTTGTTTACCGTTACTTTATAGGTCTCGTCAGTTATTCCTTTTACCGATGACGATCCAAAACCTAAATCGGAAAGTGTATCAACTCGTGAAGCCTTTGCCCAAAAAGATAAGGTGTTGTAACCTGTCAAGTCGCGACCTGTTGCAACTTGAAAAGCTCCACCAGCGGCATTGCCAAATGGGTCGCCAAAGTTAGGTACGTCAAAACGCATGGCTGTGGTACCACTGTATTTTACAAGGTAATCCAAATCAAAATTGGTTACTTTTCCCCACGCCACATAATCCAAACCTGGACTAAACTCATCGATGAATATTTCGGGGTTGGTTGAGTAGTTTGTTGCTAGAGGCAATTGACTTGTGTCGCGTTCGCAGCTCACAGTTAGCAATAAAATAGCTACTAGCGACACGGTATATTTTTGAATACTTTTCATATCTATATTTTTTTATGGTTTTTATTTTCCAATATTAAAATGAATATACGTTCTTATTTCCCATTCGTTGCCATTGCCAAAACCGATAGCAGTAGGGTCGGGTACTTGTTCGCCAGCAGCGTTGGTAATGTAAACCGGTGCATAACGTGGCGAGTATTGATCGAGTGAGCGCCATGTGCCTCTAATACCAATGCGTGTTTCGGGCAAAATAAACCATTTTTGTTTGGCAACCGAAGTTGATAAGTCGGCCATCAACTGTAAAGGAAAGGTGAGGTTAAAGTCGCGATGATAATCGTAAGGACCCCAATCGTTCACTTTTACCGACGAGATAAGCTTCATTTTTTTGTAAAGCATGCGTATATCACCACCAAAACGTGTAATTAAGCGTGCGTCGCTTCCGTTCGATTGTGCTGTTCCTGCAAATATATTGGCTATTAAACCAAAGTTATAATTGATTTTACTTACCATGCGTGAGTTTATTTCCCAAAGATCGTGTGCTGGTGGTGCTCCATCAAATGCAAAGGTATTTCTGTTGGCTAATTTACCGATTCCAGCATCCTGAGTAGTAGGGTGGTGACGGTAAATAAAATCGGCACTCATTGCAAATTTAGCATCTTCCATCTCGTCGTTGTCCCAGTCCCAGTAACGTGTAGCAGGGGTAGGGTCGTATACCAAAAGGAGCTCGCCAGCTGTTGTTTCGCGGTTTGCACGTACGGCAAACGGATCGTCGAGGATGTTACGTGGTCGGCCTGGAGCAGGAGCGTCGAAAGGTATCGGGCCTACAATCGGTTTTTGCCATAAAAAGTTAGGAGCTACTTCCCAATTTCCCAATCTGTAGCTCACACCCGATAAGAAATTGTACTGATTGCCGCTACCACTATCTTTCAATCTCCATCCTGTAAATGTGATGGTGTGATCGTTGCCACCCGATGCTACTAATCCTTGAATGGCACCTTGAGCGTACCAGTTGATAGGTCCGTTCGAGTAAGTTACTTTGGCTTTTCCTCCCCAGGTATCACTATTTTTAATTTTATCTTGATAAACGGTGTAATTACCTGTTGTGCCTTCTATCAGTTGAAAAATATCACCTACTCTTAGCGAGCCCGACCAAATACCACCTAAGCTAAAGCCAAAGTCGCCCAAGGTTGATTTCACTTCAACGGTTGCACGGCGGTTTTGGGGTGTAGGTATTGCAAACGAACTTACGGTAGTAGTGCGTTTGTCAATATCTTCGTGGTAAATACCAGTAAGTCTGAATTTACCTACATTAAAACTATATTTTGCAAGAATCGCAGGGTTTGCTCCCCACCATAATTCAGGGCCAAAAGCCACATTTAATCCTTTAATGCCTTGTTTACCTGTTATTTCAAACCCAAAAGGTGCTGAACCATTGTAAATATCCATGTTTACACCATAATGTGCTTCGGGGTACAGTCCAAAGAAGTCGCCATCGTAACCCCAATGATTATGACCTGTGCGATAAAAGCCTAACAGATCGAACCATTTGTCTTCCCATCTAAACTCTGCTTGATAAAGTTGTACGCGATCGTTAGTTACGGAGATGTACTTGCTTGGATCGGCCGAAACTACGCTTTGAATGGCGCTGCGGTTTTCGTAGAAAATTTCGTCAATTGGATTTTCGGCAATGTTGCCTAAGATATTGAAGGTCGCATTTACCTGAATGTTTTCGGTTGGTTTAGCTTCTACACCTAAGTAATACGATTCCATGTGATCGAAGCCCAATCGGCTTGGGTAAGTCGAAGCACCAGGTACTTCGCTTTTTTCCGAAGGCGTAGTTATTTTATTTCCACCAGTGCTAAAGGTCGATAATTCAGCCCTCACGCCACTTAAACGAACCTTTTGTGCAATTTCGGTAAACAAGGATGCTTTATCAGCACGTGCTTTGAGTTCGCTTTCGGTAATTTGTATGCCCGCAAAATGACTGCTTAAAGTAGCCATGGAGTTGTTTTTTTGTGTTGGGTCGAACTGATGTACTTTTTGCAAAGCATAATAAGCTGCACGTGGGTATAGTTGATAATGACCTTTGGTGTCAGTTTGTCCTTTGGCACAAATACCAAACCACTCCTCGTTCATGTTGTTAAGTCCTGGTTCGTAGTCGTCAAGGTATCCTCCGTTCGACCATGAAGCGTGCGAGTCATGTACGTCTAAGTTAAGTGTTTGACCGTTTTTCCACCAACCGTCGCTAAACTGAAAGGTGAAACCACCCACCGAATTGTTTGCTTTACCATAACCAGCAGCATTGGCATAAATCTCTTTCCAATTGCTCACCATAAAGCGTGCTTGTGAGCTTTGATCTTCTTTATTGCTTAAAACATTGTATGCGTCGGCACCAAATTCGGTGAAAAGTACGGGTTTATTTAATTTGGTTTTCACCCGATCGAATAAATCGCCAAACGACATTCCACGGTAGCAGTTGGTGCCAAAAATATCCATTGCTGTACACTCTTCGGCAATAATATCTAAAAATAATAAATCGCCATTACAAATAGCTATCGGTCGCGATTGGTCCATTGTTTTCATCTCCACAATGGCTTGGTTAAATAGCTTGTACATGGCACGAGCGCGTTTGGTCGATTCACGTTGCTCTACTGGAATGTTTTCAGTTTCGGCACCCGACCAAAAAAGTCCGTAGTTATTTTCGTTACCTAATAAATATAGGAGCAAGCCTGGAGTGTTTTTGTAGGTTTGCACCATATCTTTCATTTCCTTCAGTAAGTGAGCTTGGGTTTTACTGTCTGCGTATTCGGTGTTAGGTACCCAGTTGCCATCCAATGTTAAGCCATAGCGCCCAAAGGAGTGATTTACCATGGTCCAAATACCATATTTTTCGTAAATATAGGTGATCCATTTAGGTTGAATACCTGTATAAACACGAATGGCGTTCACGCCCATGTTTTTAAGCAGCGACATTTCACTGTCGAGGGCTGCTTTTATAAATTCATCGGGTTGTTTCCATAGGCTGAAATTAAAATTGGTGCCCACTGGGAAGTAATCCCAGTTCATACCATTTATCATGATACTCTTGCCGTTTGCCTTTAGCCACATGCCCGATTGATCGGACACAACAGCTACTTTGTCAGTCTGTGCGTTTGTAACACCTAGCAAAGACAGAAACACAAATGTGAATAAGACTTTTTTCATACAATTAATTTTTTATTATTATTGAATCAGTATTTTAGATTTTCGTTTGTATCCCATAATCCCCAATAGGCACCCACATCGCCTTCAGTTCCTACTTTCCACGATTCGTCGAACGATGTGAAATAAAAAATATCTATATTCTCGTCCTTCGACCATATTTGTGTATTTATAAAATATTTCAAAGCATTTTCCTTCGATGGGGTTGCACCCTTGTAATCTTCGCCTTCGCTAGGCCAACCTGTTTCGGTAATAATTACATGTTTGTCGCCACCACCAGCAAGCACCGCTTGAAAAAACATTTCTTTCATATACATCAATGCATAATCGGCATGGCAACTTTCCCAAAATGGGTAACAATTGGCCAAAATCACATCACATGCTTCGGTTATTGCAGGTCGTTCAGTAAATTCATAATAAGCATCCACATAGCCAATCGGAATGTCAGGTATTGCATTTTTAACTTCGTATAGATAATCGAGCAATTCATCCTCGGTTAAATCTTCGCGGTACAATACCTCATTTCCTACAGCAGCTATATCTACATAGCCATCTTTGGCCAACGCTATTAATCCATCAATTTCTTTTCTATTCAATTCCAAATCTTTGCCGAGCCATGCACCAACTAAGGTTTTAAGGCCATACTCTTTGGCTATTTTTGGAATAAGCTCATTCCCTTCGATGCACGAAAAAGATCGTACCCATTTTGTGTAAGGTTGAATAATTTTCATACGGCGCCTAATTTGTTCTTCGCTCAGAATGTCGCCAGGTTTTTGGCCTTCTTCATATGCACTAAAACAAATTCCATGTATACCTTTGTTCATTAATTGAGTAAAAATATCCTGAAAATCAACTTGTTCTTTGTTAATGTTGTTTACTCCGCCTATTAACGACAAGTATTTTCCTGCTCTTTGTGACATCGTATTTAATTTTAAATAGTAAATTGAAAAATAGTAAATGCTTATAACTCTCCTCTTCGTTCTACTAGTATTTTGCGAGTTTCATTGGCTTTTTCTTCTGTAATATCATACTTCCACATGACCCAAATGGCCAAAGCAGCTGTTGCCGATGGAATTAGTATGTCTGCTATACGTAAGTTTGTAATCGTGTCGGCAGTTTGGGCTGTTAAAGCTGGGTCGAAACCCACTACTTTTAACACGAGTCCACCTAGCACCATGGCTAAGGCCTGCCCCAATTTAACCATCCACCAATAAATAGCTCCAAAAGTTCCTTCGCGACGAGGCATTCCATTGTGTAACTCATCCACATCGCATACGTCGGCTGTCATCGACATCATTAAAGTAAATAAACCACCAATACCAAACGACATAAAGGGGATGGGCATAAACAATAACCATGGGTTTGTAGGGTCGAAACCATACCATTTAAGCATGTAGCCTATTATTGATATAATGGTTGCTACGATAAACGCATTTCGTTTTCCCCAGGCTGTAGCCATTTTGGTGATAATTGGAATTACTAAAAAGGCGGTGGCTACAGCGCTAATGGTCGAAAACCATGCAGGCCAGTTTCCCGCATCGCCGTAATTGCCTTTAAACATGTAATATACAATAATAAAATAACTAAATGAAGCGACCATCTGAAAGCCATTGAATACCAAAAATGTAGCACCACATAGTTTTACAAAAGCCTTGTTTTTGGATACTTGCCCTATGCTTCGGAATAAATCTTTCAGGTTTGAATATAGACTTTTAAAAGTTATCGGCGTTCTGTTTTCGAGATGTGTCTGATCTATTTCTTTGCAAAATAATGCTGGTAAAACTCCTAAAATCATGCATAAAGCACCTACCACAATCGATAGAAAATGAACTCCTTCTGCTTGAGTTGCAAATAAATTGGGGTTGGCTATTATCACCCAAAACCAAGGTACAATCATCCAAGCTATTTGACCAATAGTTTGCGAAAAACCCATCAAACGTGTACGTTCGTTGTAGTCGGAAGTCATTTCGTAACCTAAACCAATCAGCGGAGTGGCAAAAATGGTATTGCCTGTTAAATAAATAAGCGAGAAAATAAGAAAATACCAAAAGTTATAAGTCTGCGAATGTTCAGGGTTCATTTGCCACAACAATGCAAAAAATACACCGCTCATAATGGCACCAATAAAAATGTAAGGTTTACGTCGTCCCCATTTCGATTTGGTATTGTCCGAAATGTATCCCATAATTGGGTCTGTAATGGCATCATAAAGTCGTGGAAGCCCTCCGAGCAATCCTGCCAAAAATGGATCCATGCCAAATGCGGTGAGTAGGAAAAACATAAATACGCCCAATGCGCCAGGAAGTAAATTGTTAACTAGGTTACCTGCTCCAAAAGCTGCTTTTTGCCCTAGCGGTATTCTGTACTTGTTGTCGGTTGTTGATTGTTTCATGAGATAGTGTATTTTTATAGATTTGTGTTATTTCGACCCTAGCAAAGATAGCTTTCGCGTGACTCGAATACAATTTTTTTGCAACGCAAAAACTCATTCATGCCTGATGAGTACTACTCAAAATTACGCAAATGTAAATTTTAGATTGCTGATAACTAACAAAATAGAGATTCGACTGTTATACAACATATATCCACAGCCTGTACAAGTCGAAAAAAAGTAGTAAAATTGAACTCTCAATAAGCCAAAACCCGATTGAGGCTTAACTAATCTGTATCGTATGAAACAAATCTTTTTTGTCATTTTTATCACTATTTGCAATGTCGTTTTTGCTAGATATCCACTCGTGAATAATTACTATCGGAGTGCTTACAAAGCAGGTACCCAAAATTGGGATATTGTGCAGGATGGCAACAATACCATGTACTTTGCTAATAATAATGGTTTACTTAGTTTTGATGGTGTTCGATGGTCAAACCGGGTGATTGATGCAAAAGCAAACCTCCGCTCACTTCATTACGCCTCCGATGGACGCATGTACGTTTCCACTTTCAACGATTTTGGTTATTTTCAATTTCATACTTCCTCAGCATCCTACCATTCCATTTCCAATCAATTGAATATTGCTAAAAAAGAATCGAACGCGCTTTATAATATTATCGAAGGCGATCAAAAAATGTATTTCTGGAGTGGTAAATCTATCTTTGAATACGATAGCATCAAGCTTGATAAATCTACTTTTTTTACCGATATTGATGCTGCCGCCTTTGTAAACCACGCTTTTATTGTAGCAGCTAGCGGATATGGTGCATTTATGAAGCATGGCAAGCAATTTATTAAATTGCCAGGCTCGGAGGTACTTACCAACAAAAAAGTGTGTGCTATCCTTTCGCTCGACCCTAAAAATATATTGTTTGTAACCAGTTTACATGGCGTTTTTAAGTTCGATGGCATTCAATTTAGCTCATATACCACGGGTTTCGAGTCGTTTTTAAAAGATAATCAAGTGTTTTGTGCGGCCAAAAGTGCCAGTCACCTAGCTTTTGGAACTGTATTGAGCGGCGTTGCCATCCTTGATTTGAATACTAAATCGGCATCTTTTTTAAATACAAGCACGGGATTGCAAAATAATACGGTGTTGAGTCTATTTTTCGATAATCAACGTAATTTGTGGCTTGGGCTCGATAATGGAATTGACTACATATCGCTTACAAATAACGTAAAAAGCTTATTAGGTAAAAATAGCCTTTATGGGGCCGGATATGCATCGTATTTACATCAAAATACGCTTTATTTGGGTACCAATCAAGGCTTATTTAGCACTGCATATAGCCAAAATAATAGCCCAATTTCCCCCAAATTGCAGTTGCTTGATCAAATGCGGGGCCAAGTGTGGAGTTTAACCGAAATTGATGGCACCTTGTTTTGTGGAACCGATAATGGCGCTTTTGTAATTGCCAATAATAAAGCTGTAAAAATTCAAGGATTAGTAGGAACATGGAGTTTTAAACCCTTTCGCAATCGAACCGATTTAATATTGGGCTGTAGTTACAAGGGTTTATTTGTACTGAAAAAAGTAAATAGCTCGTGGCTCTTATCTCATTATATAAAGGGTGATTTTTCGGAGTCGAGTCCGATGTTCGAAGAGGACGCCGATGGGAAAATCTGGTTTAGCCATTGGCTCAAAGGGTTGTATAGGCTTACACTCAATGCCGAAAAAGATAGTGTGCTCAAAGTGGAATTGTTTAATAAGCACGGATTCCCAACACATCAAAATAATACCGTATTTAAAGTAAATAATCAGTTGATTTTTTCGTCGGAAGCTGGCTTGTTTGAGTTTAATGCCGCTAAAAACAAGATGGAGCCAAGCGAAAAATGGAACAAAGCGTTTGCTACGCTGCCAAGTTTTATGCGTTTGCACGAAGCACCCAACGGTGATGTGTGGTGTTTGTCGGGACGTTTTATAGGCTTGGCGCGAAAGCAAAATTCAGGCAACTATCTTGTCGATTCGCTAAGTTACCGAACTTTGCAGTCGCGTATAATTGCTGGTTTTGAACAGTTACATTTCATCCATTCAAATCAAGTCATTCTTTCAACCGAAGAAGGGTTTTGTGTGCTTAATGCTGATAAACCAAAGCCGCTAACTACCAGTTTTAAGGTTTATATATCCAATATCCGACTTCAAAAATCGGGTGTTGCCGATAGCGAAATAGCAATTGTTGGTACCGAAAATGAATTTCCAAGTCAGTTAAAGTCCGTAAGGTTTGAATTTAATGCACCCGAGTATCGGAGTGGCGATATGGTGCAGTATAGTTACCTACTCGAAGGGTACGACGATGCGTGGTCAGACTTTAGTTCCAATAATGTGAAGGAATACACGCAATTATCTCGTGGCGAATATGTTTTTAAAGTCAGAGCACGCTCCTTGCTTGAGCCTGAAGTGGTAAGTTGCTCGTATACCTTCGAAGTGGCCCCCGCCTGGTACGAATCTAATTTAGCATATTTCATTTATATCCTCCTGTTTGCGTTTTTGTTGTATGTTATGGTTCGGTTTATTAACTATCGTTCAAAACGTGCAGCCGTACAAATGGAACAAAAAAAGGAAATTGAAATTCAAACACAGAAAAAAGAGTTTGAAGAACAACATGCCGCCAAAAAACGCGAAATTAAAGAACTCAAAAACCAACAATTGCATTACGAACTTCGTCATAAGGCTCAGGAACTAGCTACATCGACCATGAACTTGATTCGTAAAAATGAAATGCTAACGGATATTTTGGAGAATATCTCGAAATTATCAGACGATATTCGTAAAAAAACCGACGCAAACACGCTTATCAATCGTTTGTCGAAAATGGAGCGAAGTATCAAACAAAACATCGATAGCGATAAGAATTGGAAGAAATTTGAAGAGAACTTTGACCTTGTGTACGAAAATTATTTAAAACGCTTAGGCGAAGCATTTCCACAACTCAATGTATGCGACAAAAAAATATGCGCTTACATCAAAATGGACCTCTCGTCGAAAGATATGGTCCCTCTGCTCGACATGTCGATACGTAGCATCGAAACCAGTCGCTATCGCATTCGCCAAAAACTCAACCTCGATCGCGATGTTAACCTAGCCGATTATCTCCAAAAGTTTTAATTTATAGCTATGGCACTGTATCAAACGTTAAAGTGTCAATTCTACTTTTTTTTAACGAATGTATTATACTCTTCGAAAGTTTTTTCTATAATTCACCTGTTTAATAGCTAAATAATTTTAATTATAAGGTTGTTTTATTGCTGAAATAGTGCTAATTTTGACAAGTTTTTGCACATTTATATGGACAGATATAAATGCTACATTGAGTCTAATTTTTAAGTAAAAAACAATATCAATCAAGTATGAAAAACCTTAAGTTAATGTATACAGCATTTATTGTTGTCGTTTTGTTTAGTTGTGCTCCCAAAGCTGCGGAAGAATCATCCTCAGAAGAATCGCCCATGTCTTACGATTCCACAATGGTTTCGTCGTCGGCAGCGGTGGTTGGTAAAAGTGATTCGGGACGAGCGTTTATACGTACAGCCGATTTACGTTTTAAAGTAAAAAGCGTAGTTAAGAGCACCTATGATATCGAAAATATATGTTCGCGTGTTGGTGGTTTTGTAACAAGTTCTGATTTAAGTAGTAATCAGTATTCAAATGAAACGAAAGATATAAGTTTAGATTCGGCTGTTTTGATAACACGATTTAATGTTATAAATTCTATTACAATTCGTGTCCCTAATACGAAGCTCGATACTGCCTTGAAATTGATAGCGCGCAACATCGTTTATCTTGATAGTCGTGTGATTAAAGCGAATGATGTTGCACTCAATATGCTATCGAACAAACTAACTCAGTCGCGAACACGCACTAGTGAGGAACGATTAAAAAGTGCGATTGACAATCGGGGCAAAAAACTGACGGAAACAACCGCGGCAGAAGAGTTACTGTTAAACAAACAAGAGCAGGCTGACGCTGCAAGAATCGAAAACATGTCGCTTGCCGATCAAATTAATTTCAGTACAATTAATTTAACTCTTTATCAAAACGAAGAGGTAGCCTACGAACCCATAGCTCGCGATAAACATTCGCATTTCTACGAGCCAAGCTTTGGATTCCGTATAGTAGATGCTTTAATGTCGGGATGGTCAATATTTGAAACGATAATCATTTATTTGTTACATCTATGGGGTGTTATTTTGTTGGGAGTTGCTACATATTTGAGTTATAAGTTCTACAAACGTAAGTTCGGTCGTAAAAAAGAAGAAACAAAATGAAAACATGCCCCCATTGTCAATCCGAAGTTGAAACTAATTTTGATTTGTGTTGGAATTGCAACTATAGTTTTAGCGAGAATAAAGTAGTTGCAATTGAAGATACAGAATATGATGCCGCAGGCAGGCAAATCGACTGTTTACGTTGCAAAGTTCCGCTCGTTTTTTATGGAAATTTTAAGTTTCACGAAGGTACTCGGTTAGGTGTTTTCGGAAATTTGTTTGAAGTATTCACCAATCGCGAATCATTTAACTTGTATGCATGCCCTGAGTGTGGAAAGGTTGAGTTTTTCTTGCCTAAAGAGTAAACCTAATTGAATAGAATAGCATGAGTATTATTTTTAAAGAAACAAAAGAATTGAAACCTGCTGATTTGCAGGATTTATTCCTTTCGGTGGAGTGGTCGTCGGGTCATTATCCCGAAAAACTAGCAGTTGCTATGCAAAACTCGTCGACAGTTTACACAGCGTGGTCTGGTGATCAGCTGGTGGGGCTCATAAATGTGTTGGACGACGGTGTGATGACAGCTTATGTTCATTATCTGTTAATTAACCCTGCATTTCAAGGAAAAGGAATAGGTACGAAGTTAGTAAACTATGTAAGTACAAAATACAAAGACTTTCTGCGCATTGTACTCATTGCTTACGACAAAGAAACTCCGTTTTACAAGAGTTTAGGTTTTGAAGTTGGAGAGGAAAAAACACCTATGTTTATTACTTCTTTGTGGACTTAAATTGTTCGTACAGATTTTATGCTTCCTCCCGAAGGAGGTGATGTAATAAGATGATAACAACAAATTTTCAAATGAAAAAACAATTATTTCTGATTCTTTTCTTGCTATTCGGATGCCTATTAAGTTTTTCGCAAAGTAGGTATATTTCGGAAACTACCAAAAAGGTGGTATATGCCCGCGATGGTGGAAAATGTCAATGTTGCGGTAGTTCTGTGGAGTTGGAGTATGATCATATACTGCCGTTTTCGCATGGTGGTAGTAATGATGTATCAAACATTCAGCTGCTATGTAAAAAATGTAATCGGAGTAAATCGAATAACACCTATTGTAAAATTCATAACCGAAAAGTTGGCAAATCGCCTGGTGAAAGTACTGGGGCCAAAACAAAATCGTCAGTATCGTCCAAACAAAGCAATACAACTAGTTCGAAACAATGCACGGGTACAACCAAAAGTGGTAAAAGGTGTAAAAACAAAACCACAAACCCCAATGGACGATGCCATTTACATTCATAATTCATCCTTAATTTAAAAAAGAAATGAGTACCAGATTATTTGCAATCGATCAGCAAAAGGACGAACTGATCGTGTCTGAATCACCAAAAGGATCAACAAAAATAGAATTTATTGAACGCCTTAAGCGTACTGAAAACGAAACCTTGTATAATGCTGTATTGACCCTTACAGGCATTGCCAGCGCTCCAAAACTAAATACCTCGGCATTCAAAGCGATGGACAAAGTGTGTCAATTGCTTTATGATGCGTATTGTGAGGATCGGAAAATATAAATTGGATGGAGGCGCAAAAGAATCATAGCGGTTGGCAACGAGTACTCGGAATTTTTGTTCCATATCTTTTAGTTGTTGGTATATTCCAAGTTATTGGAGCGTTGATCATGGGTGTAGATCTTGATAATATTGAGGCAGTTCGGACTTCATTTCAAATACTTATTTTGTTGGTTTTAAATCTGATTGGGTCGATTATCGTTATTGGTTTGTTTATGAGATATGTGGATGAAGATAAGTTCATTTCACTTGGTTTTCAATTCAAAAATAGATTGAAAGATTTTTTTCTTGGATTTGGTTTAGGGGCGTTCGTAATTATACTTGGTTTTGTTATTTTACTCAGTGTGGGTGAATTTACAGTAAAAGAATTGGTTTTAGATGTGAATGAGCTGTTGATATCTGTGCTCATATTTATATTAGTAGCAATAGGTGAGGAGATGCTTATTCGGGGCTATGTGCTACGTAATTTGATGATGTCGTTTAATAAATATATTGCACTTATTGTATCTTCCGTGCTTTTTTCGTTGATGCATATATTTAATTCAAACATCGACTTCTTTGCTTTAAGCGAATTGTTTATTGCTGGCCTTTTATTAGGTGTTTCGTATGTCCATACCAAAAATCTGTGGTTTCCTATTGGTTTGCATTTAAGCTGGAATTTATTTCAAAGTTTACTTGGCTTTAATGTAAGTGGTAAAGATATGTACTCCATTATTGAACTCGAATTGATTGAGAGCAATAGAATAAATGGAGGTGCATTTGGTTTTGAGGGGTCAATATTGTCGATGCTTTTTTCAGTTGTTTGTATCGTAATCATACATCGTTATTGTAAAAATATTATCAAAAACACTTCAGTTCTTGAGGTTTAGTTTATTGTTGTATTCATTCAAATTATTAACATATTGATTATTACCAGTATGAGAAAGTTTTTTATCGGTTTTTTTCTTCTCAGTTTTACGTTGCTTATCAAAGCACAGGATCGGATAACCTTGAAAAATGGAACCGAGTTAAAAGTGTATATACTTGAGAAAAATGATACAAAGATCACGTATAAATTAGCAGATACGTTGAATAATTATTCGGTGTTCACCACCAAACTGTACAACTTAAACACCATCAGTTATGCAAATGGAATGGTGGATTTATTAAGTTCACAGAATCCAAGAAGTACGTATCGATTTGGACTGTCGGCTGGTGCACGTATCGTTGTGTTGGAGGGTGAGGGTGGTATGCTTATTGGAGGTGTTGATTATATGTTAACACCGAATATAAGCTCCGAAATCAACTTAGGAAATGGAGGCGATGATGATTGGTATTATTCGTTTGGTGGTAAATATTGGTTTGCTAATAGGTATAGTAAGAGCGCGCTTTCGCCCTATACCGGTTTATTATACGGTGGTCAGTATGGCGTTAATTTCTGGGAAGTGCCTATGGGTGTCAGTTTTATTTCAAAACACGGGTTTCAATTGTCGCTTCAATTATGCTATATGAACTATATCAATGCATCTGTTAATAACAATACTAATGGTCTCAATTTGGAGTTTCGAATTGGCTGGCGCTTGAAATAATTTAATACTACTGAATTCAAACCTAAATACGAAATGATACTGAAAAAATTGGAACTTTTTATTGTTTTGGCTTTGTTGTTTACTCAATCGGTCATTGCTCAGAATGCGAACTATGTGGTTAGTGCTGTGTTAATAGAACCCTCTGGCCAAACAACTATTCCTTATGTAACTATTCAAACATTTGTTGTAAATGGCGGTACTACTCCAGTGTATTCATGTGTTTCGGATGCCAATGGACGGTTTAACGTTACGGTAGAGGCGTCGGGAGAATTTGATCTTGTGTTTTCGTACATAGGAAAACAAACTGTGATAAAACGCGTGAACTTGAAAGATGAACGATCGGTTAATTTAGGTAGTGTTGTACTTAAAGATTCTGAAACAGCATTGAGCGAAGTAAACGTGTATGGAAACAAGGTATTGGTAGAGCTACAGCCCGATAAGTTGATTTACAATGTGGCCGACGATTTGCAGTCGTCGAATTCTAATCTGCTGCGTATTGCCGAAAAAGCGCCCACACTCTCGGTAAATAAAGAGAGTGGCGTGATGTTAAATAATTGTGTTCCTACCATTTTGGTGAATGGTCGGAAACTTAAGTCGGTGAATAATAACCCTGTTTATTATTTGAAAAATACGGCAGCATCAAACATCGAGCGGATTAAAATAATATCCAACCCAGGTTCAAAATTCGATGGTGATGTAACGTGTGGTGTTGTGAATATTATCACAAAGAAAAACAGGGAGGCATCGTTGATGCTTGGAGCCGATGTGGAAACCAATAGGGCGTATGGCATGTTTGCCGACTTTGGTGCTAAAAGCAATAAGTTAACCGTAAATGGAAATTTATCATACAACTCTTCCAGTGTATTTGATACCGAAAAGTATTCTGAACGGGTGAATAAAGATGATTTTACAAATTATAAATTGATTCAAAGTTCAAAGAGAAAGTTGTTGGATAATGATGTTTCGAAAGCTTTTTCACTTGATCTGAGTTACGAGTTTGATACCCTTCAATCCATTAGTTTTTCGGCTGGTTATTATCAGAATAGCATGCAGGATACTACATTTCAGTTTAATAACATGACTGATAAATCGAATAACGCTGTTTATGGATATCAAATGACGAAGCGGTCGAGTTTAAAGTGGGGTGATTATATGATGGGAGCAAACTACGAATTTCTGTCGAAAAGTAAGCGCTCGAATCTTGTAATTTCAGCGCTGAAAGAAGTTGATTTTGTAGATCGAATGAGTATTAAACTAACGCAAGCTGTGTTGAACTATTCGGATGCAATGCTTAACGATAAGTTAAATGAAAAACAGGATGAAAATACCTTACAACTTGACTTTACACAGTATTTTAGTAAACATAATAGCTTGAATGTAGGTGCCAAAACGATATTGCGGAACAATACAAGTGAATCGGATAAATACATTGTAAATGGTACGGCTGATGTTCAGGAAAAAGAAGATTTTAAGAATACACAGCAGGTTTATGCGCTTTATTCCGAGTATGCTTTTCAATTATCGAAAATGCTGAATGCATGTGCCGGTATGCGCTTAGAGTCGACAGCCATTGATGGGGGATTTGAGGATAAACAATCGGCCGATTTTAATACCCAATTTACGAATTTGCTTCCGTACGTTTTACTTTCAACGAAAACTCCCAAAGGAGTTTTATACAGTGTAAGTTACAATAGTAAAATTATTCGTCCCAATGTTTATGCATTGAATCCTACAGTATATATTCTCGATCAACAAACGATCTACTATGGCAATCCTACACTAAAATCGGAGTATTTAAATACCTTTAGTCTTGATTATTCCAATCGTTTGAAAGCAATCAAGCAATATGTGAAACTATCCTATATGTATTCGAATAATTCAATTCAAGAAATTTCGGGTATCGAAAATGATGTGTTTTACAGCTCGTATACAAACGAAGGTAAATACAATGAGTTGAAACTGAACGTAAACCTTAATACGACGATTGCTACGTTTTTGCAATTTAAAATTGGAGGTAGCGGCAGTTATGTAAAGGTGCGTAATGCTGCTGTTTCGAACTCGGGATTTACGGGAGTTGTAAACTCAAGTGCGAGTTTTACACTTCCCAAGGATTATTACATCGGGCTGAGTGGAATGTATCGTTTTCCAGTGGTTTCGCTTCAGGGTAAAGGGTATAATTTCTATAATTGTGAGATCAATGCATCAAAGGCATTTTTTAAAGAGAAGTTGAATGTGGAATTGGCATTACTGAATCCGTTTTGGAAAAATAAAAAATACCATTCGACACTCGAAACAGATAAAATGCATGTTGTTAACGAGGTTTATAATTTGGGTCGGCGTTTGTCGCTATCGGTATATTATAGTTTGAACGATAAAGATATTAAGGCCGTAAAAGCAAGCAAAAGTGTTGAAAACGATGATTTAAAAGGAGCTGTTAAATCTCAATGAAAAACAAGCTTGCCCCAAGATAGAATGGGGAATTATCATCAAAAACAAAATTATTGTTTTTAGTACTTATTTAGCAAATAAACCCGCCACCAAGAACTTTCCCGTTTTGATAGAAAACGGCTGTTTGACCTGGTGCAATAGCATCGAGAGGTTCGGCTAAGTAAACCATTGCTGTGTTATTATCTGCAAATTTTACATTGCAAAGTGTGTTTTGTTTGCGATAGCGAATACGGCAAAATATATCTTCTTGCTTGTCGAAATCAGCTTGGTTTACCACATTGACCGTGTGCAGCTCAATTTGAGTTTTGTACATAGATTGTAGTGGAGCTAGCACTATTTCGTTGTTTGTTGGTCGTATTTCTTTTACAAACACTTTCCGATTGAGATGTATCAGTCCTCGGCGTTGCCCTACTGTGTATAGCGGATAACCTTGGTGCTTACCTAAAATTTTGTTCTCTTCGTCAATGAAATTGCCTTCCACTATATGTTTTTCAGGATTAGCTAATCTTGATTTTAAAAATGGTCGATAATCTCCATTGCAGAAACAGGCTCCTAAACTGTCTTTCTTTTCCGATACTTTGAAATAGCCTCTGTCGGCAGCCATTTGTCGAACTTCTGTTTTGAAATAACCGCCTAATGGAAAAATAATTCGCGAGAGTTGTTCCTGTGTTAACCCCCACAGAAAGAATGATTGATCTTTATCGGGATCAACACCTTGGTGGATATAAAACAGTTCATCCTGCTGTTGTATTTGCACATAGTGTCCCATAGCTACTTTACTGCATCCTAAACGATCGGCTTCATCTATTATGAGTTTCCATTTTAGCTCGTTGTTGCATTTTACGCATGGAAATGGAGTTCGACCAGCAAGGTATTCGTCGACAAAGTATCCTACAATTTTCTCTTTAAAAATGGTACGTGCATCGTAAGTTATATGTTGTATGCCTAGCTTTTGGGCCAGTGCTTTTGCGTCGTTTAAGTGATGGTTTTCACCTTCCTCCCAAAATCGAAAAGTGATTCCAATTACTTCGTAGCCTTGCTCTAATAAAAGAATGGCAGCAACTGAACTATCGGTGCCGCCACTCATACCTAAAAGTATTCGTTTATTCATTGTATAACTCTTATCTTCTAACTCTAAACTCCTATCTCAAAACTGGTAACTTATTTCAACTTCTCAGTTAATCTTCTAATTTCAAGTATCGGCGACGAGCGATTGTACAGTATTTCATATACAGCGTCAACAATAGGCATTTCAATTTGGTATTTCTCGTTAATTTCGTGAATACACTTCGTGGCATAATAACCTTCGGCTATCATTTCCATTTCCATTTGTGCTGTTTTTACCGAGTATCCTTTGCCAATCATGGTGCCAAATAGGCGGTTACGGCTAAAATTCGAATACGCAGTTACCAATAAGTCGCCCAAATAGGCAGGTTCGTTCGTGTCGCGGTGAAGCGGGTCAACGGCATTGCAAAAACGACTTATTTCCTGAATTGCATTCGAAATTAGTACGGCCTGAAAGTTATCGCCATATTTTAGTCCATGGCAAATACCTGCCGCTATGGAATAAATATTTTTCATTACAGATGAATACTCAATTCCATGAATGTCGTCGCTTATAGATGTACGCACAAAGCTTGTGTTTAATCGCTGTGCTAGAGCTCGAGCTTTGTTTCGATCGCAACATCCAATGGTTAAGTAAGATAAGCGCTCTAGTGCTACCTCTTCGGCATGACATGGCCCAGCCAATACCATCATGTTTTCTTTAGGTACATTGTATTCTTGTTCAAAATAGTCGGAAACAATCATGTTTTCGTCAGGAACAATGCCTTTTATAGCTGTTACTATAATTTTCTTATCAATTTTACGCTTAAGTTTTTTTAAATGTTGTTTTAAAAAAGGCGATGGCGTTGCAAAAATCAATATGTCGGCTGACGTTATTGCATGGTTTATATTGCTGGTGAATTTTATTCTATCCGTGTCAAATTTTACGCCAGTTAGATAAGATGGGTTTTTGCTGCTACGCAAGAATTCATCAATCTGATCTTGTCTGCGCATATACCAACCTATCTCAGGCGAGTTTACGAGTGCAATTTTGGCAATAGCTGTTGCCCAGCTACCACCACCCAAAATTGCTATTTTACTTTTTTCGTTAATCATGTTTTATGCTACTGTTTTTTGAACGCATTGATTCTTAATCCCTGTATAAGGTTCTCCAATCAGTATAAATTTTCTATGCCTTTTCTATCCAGGCAGCTACTTCTTCTTTCGAAGGGTTCGTGAGTTCAAGTTTGTGTTTTTTATTATATCCGCAAATGTCTTGGTGGAATTTATTCGGGTTAAGCCCTTTAAGTGCATCTACGGTTAAAACTCCTGTTTTGATTATTAGCTCGGCCCACTCAGTAGGTATGCCAATAGCAACAAATTTCTCAGGTCCTTCTTTTTTAATTACTTTTTCAGGTTTCATTTGTGGGAAAAACAATACTTCCTGAATGGCTTGTTGGCCAGTCATAAGCATTACTAATCTGTCCATGCCAATACCCATGCCCGATGTTGGTGGCATACCATATTCAAGAGCACGTACAAAGTCCATATCGATAAACATTGCTTCGTCGTCTCCTTTTTCGCTTAGTTTTAATTGGTCCTGAAAACGTCCTAATTGATCAATAGGGTCGTTAAGTTCCGAATAAGCATTGGCCAATTCTTTACCATTAACCATCAACTCAAAACGTTCGGTAAGTTCAGGGTTCTCGCGATGGCGTTTACACAATGGACTCATTTCCATTGGGTAATCGGTTATGAATGTAGGCTGTATGTAGTTACCTTCGCACTTCTCACCAAAAATTTCATCAATCATTTTACCTTTTCCCATTGTTTCGTCGGCCTCAATATGAAGTGTTTTGCATACTTCTCGAAGCTGTTCTTCGTTCATGCCATTGATGTCAATTCCCGTATGGTCTTTGATGGCATCAATCATAGTAACACGTTTAAAAGGTGTTTTAAAGCTGATTTCTTTATCACCAACTTTTAGTTCGGTGGTGCCATTTACGTCCATACAAATTTTCTCAATCATATTTTCGGTAAATTCCATCATCCAATTGTAGTCTTTGTAGGCTACATATATTTCCATGGCCGTAAACTCAGGGTTGTGCGTACGATCCATGCCTTCGTTTCTGAAATTTTTTGAGAATTCGTAAACGCCCTCAAAACCTCCAACGATAAGTCGCTTTAAGTATAGCTCGTTAGCTACACGCATGTAAAGTGGAATATCGAGCGCATTGTGGTGTGTCATAAACGGACGCGCAGAGGCACCTCCTGGTATGGGTTGTAATACGGGTGTCTCAACTTCTATATAGCCTTCGGCATTAAAATACTCACGCATGGACGTGTAAACACGTGTGCGCTTTAAAAAGATGTCTTTAATACCTTCGTTCACCACTAAATCGACATAGCGTTGGCGGTAACGTTGTTCTGGATCTTCAAATGCATCAAAAGCTACACCGTCTTTATATTTTACAATAGGAAGTGGTTTAAGCGATTTACTTAACACAGTTAGCTCTTGTGTATGTACGCTTATTTCGCCCATTTGGGTGCGAAAAACATAACCTTTTATGCCTATAAAATCGCCAATATCTAATAGCTTTTTAAAAACAGTATTGTACATTTCGGGTTGCGCCTCTGTGTTTATATCATCACGGCTGATATATACTTGAATGCGTCCTTTTGAGTCTTGTAGCTCAATAAAAGCGGCTTTGCCCATTATGCGTCGGCTCATTATACGCCCTGCAATACACACATTTCTACGTTCTTCATCATCGGTGAAGCTTGCCTTTATATCTATTGAAAATGCGTCAGTTGGATACAGTGCGGCAGGATATGGATCAATGCCTAAATTTCGTAATTCACTCAGACTTTGTCGTCTGAACTGTTCTTGTTCACTTAGTTCGTTACTCATGGGGGTAAATTTGCAAATTGCGGCAAAAATACAAAAAATTAAGCAGAAATTATGTTTATCAATTCAAAGAATTGGCCAAAAAACAATAAAGAACAAGGATCCTGTTTTTTTTCATTCGACATTTTGTCGTATTTTTGTCGAAATTATCTATTATGTATATTCTATGAAACTACTTTCTTATCCATTTTCAATTCTTACTTGGCTTTGGTTTGTATTAGCAATTTTAATTTTTCATCCAGTACAATGGGTTTGTTTCAGGGTGTTTGGTTATCAGGCTCATAAACGAAGTGTAGATTGGCTTGATTTTTTCTTGCAAAGTTCTCTATGGTTTACTTTTTCAAAAGTTCAAGCCATTAATATTGAGCGTATTCCTGAAAATAAACCGATTATATTTGTTGCCAATCATCAAAGTATTTTTGATATTGTTGGTATGGCTTGGTTGTTTCGTAAGTCACATCCGAAGTTCGTCAGCAAAATTGAATTAGGAAAAAACATCCCAAGTGTTTCGTACAACCTTCGTAATGGCGGGTCGGTGCTAATTGATAGAAAAGATCCTAAGCAGGCTTTGCCTGTGCTAAAGCAGCTAGGTGAGTATATTAATAAATATAACCGAGCGGCCATAATCTATCCCGAAGGTACACGTACACGCGACGGTAAGCCAAAGGAGTTTGCACCTAATGGTCTTAAAATCCTTTGTAAATATGCTCCCGATGCCATCGTAGTACCCGTTTCAATTAATAATTCGTGGAAAGTATTTAAATATGGCAATTTCCCGTTGGGAATGGGAAATAACATAACCTTTACCGTTCACGAGCCAATTCCTGTAAAAGGTACCGATTACAATTTGTTGTTTGAACAAACCGAAAGTCGAATTGTTGGAGGTATAAAGTATTAGTTTCCCAATTTAAAGAAAATAGGTATGATTTTGATGAAAGTTTTTGATTTGACATTCCCGCTTACGAATCCAGTGTTGATTTTTTCACTTATTCTCTTTATCATCCTTTTTGCTCCAATTTTCTTAAATCGTTTCAAAATACCTCATCTCATTGGGTTAATTATTGCTGGAGCGCTTATTGGCCCTCATGGCCTTAACCTCATGTTGCGCGACAGTAGTATTATTCTCTTTGGTACGGTTGGTCTACTCTATATAATGTTTCTGGCAGGGCTCGAAATTGACTTGGCCGAATTTAAAAAGAACAGCTTAAAGAGTTTAACTTTTGGGATGTATACCTTTGTAATTCCAATGGTTATGGGAACTTTGGGAGGTCTTTACCTGCTCGATTTTTCGCTTATGACCTCTGTGCTGCTAGCAAGTATGTTTGCTTCGCATACTCTCATTGCTTATCCTATAGTTAGTAAGCTTGGTGTGGCTAAAAATAGAGCTGTAAACATCACAGTAGGTGGTACATTAATAACCGATACACTTGCACTGTTAGTGTTAGCGGCTATTGCTGGGATGGCAACTGGCGAAGTTACGAATGCATTTTGGATTCGACTTTCGCTTTCGGTTTTGCTTTTCGGACTCATCATTATGTTTGTCTTTCCAATTATCGGTCGCTGGTTTTTTAAACGCTATAACGATAATATTTCGCAGTACATTTTTGTATTAGCTATGGTTTTTATGGGTGCTTTCTTAGCCGAGTCGTCGGGTATCGAGGCTATTATTGGAGCCTTTTTAGTTGGTTTGTCCTTAAATAGACTTATTCCGCAAACCTCACCGCTAATGAATAGAGTGGAATTTGTTGGGAACGCACTTTTCATTCCATTTTTTTTGATTGGAGTAGGGATGCTGGTCGATTACAAAGTGTTTTTTAAAGACCTCGAAACCATAAAGGTCGCGCTTATAATGGTCGTAATTGCAACATCAGCTAAGTATTTGGCCGCATGGTTTACTCAAAAAACGTTTAAACTATCCAAAGATGAACGTCGGTTGATATTTGGTTTAAGTAACGCCCAAGCTGCTGCTACCTTGGCCGCCGTTCTGGTTGGCTATAATATTATTCTCAATAAAGCGGAGGTTGATCAGGCAGCATTGTTGGGACAGATTGTGGAGCCTATTCGGTTATTGAACGAAAGTGTTTTAAATGGTACTATTTTAATGATTCTTGTCACCTGTACAATTGCTACATTTGTTGCACAAAAAGGAGCTCAGAATTTAGCATTAGCCGACATGAGCGAAAACGAAAATGAGGTTGAGGATATTCAAGAGCGTATTTTAGTACCAATTAATAAACTCGAAACTGCCGAAGAGTTAATTCAACTTTCGCTTACTGTGAAGTCTAAAAAGAATAATACACATTTATATGCTTTGACGGTTATTGATAATAAAAATGCCGAAATAAAAGAAAAAGAAGCACGAAAGATTCTTAATAAAGCTGCAGTAACAGCCTCAGCTGCCGATACAGTACTGAAAGAATTAATTCGATACGATATTAATAATGTAAACGGTATTAGCAGTGTCGTACGCGAACATAATATTACCGATTTAATTCTTGGTTTGCACGAGAAAAAGGGTATTTCGGATAATTTCCTGGGTAATTTAACCGAAGGTATACTCACAAAGTGTAATACAACTACGATTATATATAAAGCCTCACAGCCCTTATCAACAATTAAGCGTCATTTGATTTTTGTGCCTGAGCGCGCTGAGCGTGAAGTTGGTTTCCCTTTTTGGTTGCTTAAAATATGGAATATAGCTCGCAATACGGGGTCGAAATTAGTGTTTTACGCAAGTACGCAAACTATCGAATATATTCGCGATGTAAATGTAAAGCATCCCATTCAATGTGAGTTTATTGAGTTTACAAACTGGGATGATTTTTTAATTATTTCAAGAGATGTTCGATCGGATGATAATATGGTTTTTGTGTTAAGTCGCAAGGATAGGCCATCGTTCGCTAGTTATATGACTCGTATTCCTGATTATTTGAATAAGTATTTTGTCTCTATTAATTTTATGTTGATTTACCCAATTCAAACAGGTGTAGATAGCGATACAAATGTTGACTTTAAAAATCCATCGGCGCTCGAATCGCTTGAGCGACTTGATGATTTAGGTAAAACAATTGCTAACTTGTTTAAGCGTAAATAACTTAACTTTTGCAATAATCAGTTAGGCTGCAAATGAGAGACATTCGAAAGTTTACTAAATAATACAACAAGCCCACCATTTTCAAAACTGATAATGGTGGGCTTGTTGTATTTGTCTAATGCTACTTATTCTTTCACGTTTGGCAATTCAAGTCCATATCCTTTTTTCTTATCTTCGGCTTTTAACAATAGCGCAAACACAATACCTATTAATCCAAAGGTTGCAAATATAAGCATTGGGATGCTGTAACTATATAAAGTTACTATTTGCTCTTGACCTGCAACAACTTTTGTTGTAGTTCCTATAATACAGTATTTGTCGAGCACCCACCCAATTAATAATGGCACTCCCATTAAGCCCCAATTTTGCACCCAAAATATCATAGCATATGCTGTGCCTAATTTGCTATGAGGTATAATTTTAGCTACAGCAGGCCACATGGCCGAAGGTACGAGCGAAAATGAAATTCCAAGCAGAACCACCAATCCGATAGCAACACTCAGGCTGTTGAGCGAAGGTATGGAGAATAATAAATGTACGATAACTAAAAGGATAGAGCCAATAATCATAATGCTTGCCGCTTTTCCTTTTTTATCCGAAATACCGCCAAACAAGGGAGTTAGAAGCAGTGCACTAAAAGGTAAAAGTGCCGGAATATAACCTGCCATGTCGCCACTAACCTCAAATTTTTGTACTATTAAATTTGTTGCATATTTTATAAAAGGGAAAACTGCCGAATAAAATAAAACGCAGAGAGCGGCAATGTACCAAAAAGCTTTGTTACGTGCAATTTCCAAAACATCTGTAAATTTAAACTCATCGCTGTTTTGTATACCTGCAGCTGTTTCTTCGTTATCGAGTTTTTTATCTAAAAATGTGAAAAAGATATATACAATTAACCCCAAAGCCAAAAGTATCATTGCTACTATGATTGGTGCACTAATATTATGTGTCAGTTGGTATAATGGCTGTGGTGTAAACATAGCAAGTGCTGTTCCTATACGACCAGTGGAAGTATTTAGGCCAATTGCTAAAGCCATTTCTTTGCCCTTAAACCAGCGTACGACGGCTTTATTGGCCGAAATACCAAACATTTCGCTACCAACACCAAATATACCAAAGCCTAAACCGGCTATTACGGCCGATTTTGATGTTGGGCTAATTAATTGCCACGAACCGATTGATAATTGATAGGTGCCGGCCTCAATATAGCCCGAAATGGCTAAATATTTAATAATTGCACCTGCCAGCATTATAAAAATGGCCATAACTCCAGTAATACGGGTACCTAATTTATCAAGTATCATACCGCTGAAAATTAACATCAGCAAAAATACATTGAACCAACCATAACCGCTGGTGAAAAATCCATATTCAGTTGCCGACCAATGCAAGGTCGATTGTAGGTCGCTCTGAAGCGGTGCCATTGCATCTGTTAAATAATACATGCAGAGCATGGTAAATGATACTAAAATCAAAACAAACCATCTAGCTGTTTTCGAATCGCGAAGAGATGTTGATATTTTTTCTGACATAAACTTTTTTAGTGTTTTAATCGTTTCAATTATAAAAGAAAGTGATTGTTAAAAACAGCCGCAAAGCTACACATTTTTTTTGTTCCTTCCCGTTTTGTCTGCCATTTTTGCTGTTTTTGTCAGTTTTTTTTTCAGGTACTATTATTGAGTGATATAAAAAAGTAATCATCGACTATTATTTTATATTAGTTTGAGTGTAATCATTCAAACTTTTATATAAATTTGTCAGTCAAATACATCTTTAGAAGTTATGACAGTAAACTATTCTGAAACATTACATAACATTTTGTTATACAGCGTTCAAGAAGCTGAGCGTTTGGGCAATAATTACATTGGCCCTGAACATTTATTGCTTGGAATTTTGCGTAATGGCTCGGGTAAGGCGGTTGAACTATTACAAATTTCCAATGTGAATTTACTTGGGTTAAAACAAGTTATTGAAAGTCAAATACGTACGGAAAGCGAACCAATGGGTGCTGAGCTTCCTGTGCTAAAAAGTGCCGAGCGTATTAAAAAAATTATGGAGCTCGAAGCACTTGCGTTAATGAGCGAGACAGCTGATAGCGAACATTTGTTATTGGCTATTTTGAAAGAAAAGAACAATTTAGCTGTTGATACGCTCAATAACGAAAACGTTAGCTACGACAAAATTAAACAGTTGTTGACTCAAAAAGATATTACTCCTGTTCAAGATAATGCTTTTCACGACGATGAAGACGAAGATGAAGATCCTCGTAAAAAGCAGAAATCAACTTCAGGAGCTGCCTCAAATAAACAATCGGAGACACCTGCACTCGATACTTTTGGTGTAGATATTACAAAATCAGCCAAAGAAAATCGTTTAGATCCGATTGTTGGGCGTGAGAAGGAAATTGAGCGCTTAGCGCAAATTCTGAGCCGCCGTAAAAAAAACAATCCAGTCCTTATCGGTGACCCTGGTGTTGGTAAATCAGCTATCGTTGAAGGTTTAGCAATGCGCATTATTCAACGTCGAGTATCTCGTGTGTTGTTTGATAAACGTGTTGTTTCACTCGATATGGCTTCAATTGTAGCGGGCACAAAATACCGCGGACAATTTGAGGAACGTATTAAGGCCATTTTAAATGAATTACAAAAGAACCCTGATGTAATTTTGTTTATTGATGAAATTCATACAATTGTTGGTGCTGGCGGTGCCCCAGGTTCACTTGATGCAGCTAACATGCTCAAACCAGCATTGGCTCGTGGCGAAATTCAGTGTGTTGGAGCAACCACACTCGATGAATACCGTCAAAGCATCGAAAAAGATGGTGCACTTGAGCGTCGTTTTCAAAAAGTAATGGTCGACCCAACAAATGCCGAAGAAACTTTACAAATATTATCCAATATTCAAGATCGATACGAGTATCACCACAACGTACGCTATACGCCCGAAGCCATTAAAGCTTGTGTACAGCTTACCGATCGCTACATTACCGATCGTTGTTTCCCCGATAAAGCAATCGATGCATTAGATGAAGCTGGTTCTCGTGTACATATTGGAACAGTTTCAGTACCTGCCGAAATTGAAGAGTTGGAGAAACGTATTGAAGAACTGAAGGTTGAGAAAATGCGAGTACTATCAGAGCAACGTTATGAGTTGGCAGGTCCTATTCGCGATCAGGAGAAACAGACACAGTATCTGCTCGAAGATGCGGTGAAACGATGGGAGCAAGATGCGCAAAAGCATCCTGAAACTGTTAACGAAGAGCAAGTTGCCGAAGTTGTGGCCATGATGTCGGGTATACCTGTTCAGCGTATTGCGCAAGCCGAAGGTTTGAAGTTACGTCAAATGAAAGAATCGCTTGCTGGTAAGGTTATTGGACAAGATGAGGCTGTCAATAAAATTGTAAAAGCTATTCAACGAAATCGTATTGGACTCAAAGATCCGAATAAACCAATTGGTACATTTATCTTTATTGGTCCTACAGGTGTAGGTAAAACTCACTTGGCCAAAAAGTTGGCAGAATTTATGTTCGATACATCCGACGCATTGATTCGTATTGATATGAGCGAGTACATGGAAAAATTTAGTGTGTCGCGTTTAATTGGAGCACCTCCGGGGTATGTTGGTTACGAAGAAGGAGGTCAATTAACTGAGAAAGTTCGCCGCAAACCATATTCAATCATATTGCTCGACGAAATTGAAAAAGCGCATCCTGATGTGTTCAATATATTGTTGCAAATGATGGACGAAGGCCGATTAACGGATAGTTTAGGACGGAAAATTGATTTTAAAAATACAATTATCATCATGACCTCAAACGTCGGAACACGTCAGTTGAAAGATTTTGGAAAAGGTGTCGGTTTCAACACCAGTACCGAAGTGGCTATGGATTCTGAATTTTCGCGTGGAGTTATCCAAAAAGCACTTAATAAAGCATTTGCTCCTGAATTTCTAAATCGCGTCGACGATGTGATTATGTTCGATCAGCTTAATCGTGATGCCATACGATCAATCATTGATTTGGAGCTCAAAGGTTTATTTGGACGCGTTATCACCCTTGGTTATAAACTTGAACTTACCGACGAAGCCAAAGATTTTATAGCAGATAAAGGCTACGATGTTCAATTTGGTGCACGTCCATTAAAACGATCTATTCAGCGTTATCTCGAAGATGAACTAGCTGATATAGTTCTCGGCGGCGAGTTAGTCGAAGGCGATACGATACTAATGGAGCTAGTAAAAGAAACTTCTGAAATTAAAGCTAAAATAGTAAAGCCTCTTACGGTATAAAAAAATAAGCAAACCAAAAAATCCCATCAATAGCAGTAAAACTATTGATGGGATTTTTTTTATAAATACAGCTTATTTATTTTTTAAGCAATACAAACGGGTCTTCATCCCAAATATTTGCATAGCTATAATATCCATCAGGTAATACCGCAAATAATCCTTTCGACTGTCGGTTATTTTCATCCACCATATTAATCGCATCAATGTCTTCAGGCCGTAAGTGTACATTCACAGCATTATAGTTCTCATTAATTCTATCAGTATTTGTCGATTTTGGAATTACCGATATGCCTTGAGCCATACCCCAAGCCAATATAAGTTGTGCTGGCGTGCAATTATAACGTTCAGCCATATTTCTAATAATCAAGTTTTCGCTTATTCCATTTTCGCTTTTGGTTAAGTGTCTACTTCCTAAAGGCGAATAAGCCGTTACTACTATGTTGTTTTGTTTGCAATAGCCTCGCATTTTTTTTTGCTGAAAATAAGGATGTATTTCTATTTGATTATTTTCAGGAACAATTTGCGTTGTATCAATCAGATGTTGCAGTTTCTTTTGGCTGAAATTCGAAACCCCAATATGTTTCGTTAATCCATTTTTTTTCAATTCGGCCATTCCAAGCCACGTTTCTTCTAACGGAATATCCTGCAACGATGCTAAATTCTCAATGCTTTTCACTTGTTCAAACTCCCTTTTAAACGCAATTGGCCAATGCATTAAGTATAAATCTAAATAATCAAGCTGCAAATCATTAAGTGTTTGCTTTATTGCAGGCTCAATTTGTGCTTTCTCATGACTATTATTCCACAGTTTCGAAGTTATAAATAGTTCTTCTCGTTTTACCAACCCATTTATAAACGCAAATTGTAATGCCTCGCCAATTTCCTTCTCATTTTTATAAATATATGCACAATCAATATGTCTATATCCAGCCTTAATTGCAGTTATTATTGCGTTATAAACCTCGTTTGGCTTCGATAACCAAGTACCAATCCCCATTGTTGGGATTAAATCATTATTAGCAAATCGTAATTCAATCATTTTTCTCCTATATTAATATTGTATATATAAACACGAAAATACAACTTTTAGTTTAAAGCATTCTAAGCATCCTCATTTTACTTCTAACTTTTTACTGCAAATCGTAGTGCAACGAAGATCCCGATTTATCGGGACTTCAAACTTCTTTTTTTTTTT
>Ga0114938_1000263_pt1 | contig 42035 bp, 48 predicted proteins | sample AshMeaBigSpring_FD_88675 | JGI IMG/M metagenome (GOLD analysis project Ga0114938, IMG submission 88675) | Groundwater microbial communities from Big Spring, Nevada to study Microbial Dark Matter (Phase II) - Ash Meadows Big Spring | ecosystem: Environmental > Aquatic > Deep subsurface >... | reverse complement strand
CCCCACCCGAAGGTGTCCGAGGGCCGGTTGCGCTCGACGACAACGACCTCGTGGGCCGCGTCGCGCAGCTTCATGCTGATCGCGAAGTAGAGACCGGCCGGTCCGCCGCCGAGGCAGGCGATACGCATGGGTCCCCTCCGATCGGGGTGGGCGCCGACGCGCCCGTGCAGGATCGGAGCAGGCTAGCGCGGGTCGATAACTATTTCAAGCATAAAGTTTTCATGCATGAAGTATCTGTGGCCGGGGTCAGTCCCCTCGGTCGCGCGGCCCGAGCCCGCGTCTCAGTTCGTCTTCGCTTTGCCCCAGAGCTGCTCGAGGCGGGCGTCGCGACCGCAGCCGACGCGGTAGCGGTTATAGTGGCCGGGGTTCTTCTTGTAGAAATCCTGGTGGTAGTCCTCGGCCTTGGTGAAGGTCGGGGCCGGCGTCACCGGCACCACCACCGGCTGCTTGAGGACGCCGCTCTTGATCAGCGCCGCCTTGCTCGCCTCCGCCGCCTTTAGCTGCGCCTCACCATGCGCGAAGATCTCCGGCCGGTAGCTCGAGCCGCGATCGCAGAATTGTCCGTCCTTGTCGGTCGGGTCGATGCTACGCCAGTAGACCTCGAGCAGGCGCTCGTAGCTGACCTTCCTGGGATCGAAGGTGATCTGCACCGCCTCGGTGTGTCCGCTCGAGCCGCTCGTCACGTCCTTGTAGGTCGGGTTCTTGGTGTGACCGCCGATGTAGCCGGAGATGGTCATGAACACGCCGTCGACCTTGTCGAAGTCGCTCTCGGTGCACCAGAAGCACCCCCCCGCAAACGTCGCGAGCTCGAGGCCGCCGCCGGCCGGCGGCGCGGAGGGCGCCGGCTGCTGAGCGTGAACAGCTGCGGCGGTCAGGAGTGCGGCAAGGGCGATCAAAGCTCGGCGCATGAGGGTCTCGCTCGCAAGGTCTCGGTTGTCGGGATCGGGCTCAGCTCGCGGCCTTCGGCACGAACTTCATCGCGATGCCGTTCATGCAGTAGCGCTGACCGGTCGGCTTCGGGCCGTCGGGGAAGACGTGGCCGAGATGGCCGCCGCAGCGCCGGCAGTGCACCTCCGTGCGCGGATAGCCGATCAGGTAGTCGGTCGTGGTGCCGACCGCGTTGTCGAGTGGCTGCCAGAAGCTCGGCCAACCGGTCTTGCTGTCGTATTTGGTCGTCGAGGAGAACAGCGGCAGGTCGCAGCCTGCGCAACTGTACATGCCGTCCACATAGGTCTTGTCGAGCGGGCTCGTGAAAGCGCGCTCGGTGCCGTGCTTGCGGAGCACGTAGAACTGTTCTGGCGTCAGCAGCTTCTTCCACTCCTCGTCGGTCTTGGTGATCTCGAACGACTTCTTCCCCGAGGCCGCGCCGGCGCGGCCGCCGAGGAGGGCGGTGAGTGAGGTCAAGGCGAGGCCGAACTGGCGGCGGGAAAACATCGGGGTCCTCCGGGTGTCGAGCCGCCCGCGCGGTGGGGCCGGCACAGGTGACTGGTTATCCTCTTATACGTCAAACGGTCCCCGCCGGCGCATCAATCCCGGTCACGAGTGCGTGGTCGGCCCGGCCCGCCGCCGAGCGCCCACAGTGCGGTGAGGGCGGCCGGAAAGCTCGACTGCGGCGGCAGCGCGAGGCCGAGCGCCTCGTCCCGGCTGACCCACCGGAACGCCGCGTGCTCGGCGCTGAGCCGCGGCTCGCCGGCGGGTGCCGTGCACACCCGCACCACGATGAACTGGAACACGCCGTCGGCCGGCCGCTGGCGCACGAGGCTGACCGCGCGCGTGCCGATCTCGACGCGGAAGCCGGCCCCCAGCTCCTCGGCGAGCTCGCGGGCGAGGATCGCTGCGTGATCCTGCCACTCCTCACCTGCATCGATCCGCCCGCCCGGCAGCTCCCAGTAGCCCGTGTCGGCCTCCTGCACCAGTAAGGCCCGGTCGCCGCGCCGGATGAAGGCCTTGAGGCTCACCTCGAATGTCTGCACGCGCCGCGGCATGTCCACGCCCTGTTGCGGGCGGCCGATTGCCCCCCGGCGCAGATTTGGCATAAGGACGCTGCCATGACGAGCCCGCCACGTGCGACCCCGCTGACCGAACCCGAGTTTCGAAGCCTCGCCCGGCGCGGGTTGCTGGCCGAGCCGTCGGAGGCGATCTTCGACCCGCGCACGGGCCGCTCGTGGGGGGCGAGCGACTTCGACCTCAATCCCGAGCTCGTCGCCGACCTCGCGGTGATGGAGCCGCCGCGGCCGGCGGCGGTGCTGGTCGGGATCGTGCCGCGCGCGGAGGGCCTCGCGGTGCTCCTCACGCAGCGCACCGAGCACCTGGCCAAGCACGCCGGCCAGATCGCCTTTCCGGGCGGCAAGGTCGATGCGGGCGATGCCTCGCCGGTCGCCGCGGCGCTCAGGGAGGCCAGCGAGGAGATCGGCCTCGAGGCGCGCTTCGTGGAGCCGCTCGGCTTCCTCGACGCCTACCGCACCGGCACCGGTTTCCACATCATGCCGGTGGTCGCGATCATCACGCCGGGTTTCGTGCTCCGGCCCAACGTCGCCGAGGTCGCTGACGCCTTCGAGGTGCCTCTCGGCTTCGTGATGGACCCCTCGAACCACCGACGCCACACGCGGCCCTGGCGCGGGCGCGAGCGCGCCTACTATGCGATCCCCTACCAGGAGCGGTATATCTGGGGCGTGACCGCGGGCATCCTGAAGAACATGCATGAGAGGCTATTTGCCCGATGATCCGCATAATAGTCGAGAACCTGCTGCTGTTCCTGCTGCCGACGCTCGCCTATGCCGCCTATGAGATCGTCAAGCGATTCGGGCGGCCGGACAACGCGCCGGCGGCGACGCTGCTCGACGAGGCGCCGCTCGCCTGGCTGCTCGGCGCGGGAGCCCTGCTCGTCGTCGTGGTGACGCTGGTGTTCGGCTCGACGTCCGGCGGCAGGCCGGGGCAGAGCTACGAGCCGTCGGTGTTCAAGGACGGCCAGATCCAGCCGGGCCGGATCAAGTAGCGCCGTGCCGCTCAGAAATCCGTCCTGACGCCGCCCTCGGCAATGCGTCGCGCGACGAAATCGTCGAGCGCGGCGGCGACCGCGGGATCGATGGCGGGTGCAGCGTAGCGCGCCAGCGCCTCCTTCCACAGCCGGTTGGCCTTCGCCTCCGCGGTCGGCGCACCGGCCTCCTGCCAGCTCTGGTGATTACGCCAGTCGGAGATCAGCGGCTGGTAGAACGCGCTTCGGAAGCGCGCCTGCGTGTGGGCGGCGCCGAAATAGTGGCCGCCGGGGCCGACCTCGCGCACGGCGTCGAGCGCGAGGGTTGCGGGCGACACCTCGAGCGGGGCGAGATAGGCAGCGACCATCTGCAGGAGGTCGATGTCGAGGATCGTCTTCTCGAAACTCGCGACGAGGCCGCCCTCCATCCACCCGGCCGCATGCAGGATGAAGTTGCCGCCGCCCGTCACCGTGCCCCACAGCGACAGCACGCTCTCGTAGGCCGCCTGCGCGTCGAGCGCGTTGGCGGCGCACGTGTTCGACGTGCGGTAGGGGAGGCCATAACGGCGCGCGAGCTGGCCACCGATCGTCGCCGCCTGCATGTACTCGGGCGTGCCGAAGGCGGGCGCGCCGGACCGCATGTCGACGTTCGACGTAAAGCCGCCGTAGACGACGGGCGCGCCCGGCTTCACGAGCTGCGTCAGCGCAATGCCGGCGAGCGCCTCCGCGTTCTGCTGGGCGAGCGCGCCGGCGATGGTCACCGGCGCCATGGCGCCGGCGAGCGTGAACGGCGTCATGATGATCACCTGCCCGCGCGCGCTCATCTCGAGGATGCCGGCAAGCATCGGTGCATCGAGGCGCAGCGGCGAAGAGGAGTTGATCACCGAGATCAGCGACGGCTCGCGGTCGATCTGGCTTTCCGATACGCCGCGCGCGAGGCGGGCGATCTCGATCGCATCCTGCACGCGCTGGCGGCCGAGCGAGTAGGCGTGGAACGCCTTATCGGTCAGTGTCGCGAGGTCCTTGAGGCAGACGAGGTGGCGGATCGAGGCGTGCACGTCCTGCGGTTCGACCGGATAGCCGCCGGTCATGTGGATGATGTTGAAGCACTGCGCGAGCTTCACGAGCGCGCGGAAATCCTCGAGATTGCCGGGCCGCCGGCCGCGGTCGCGGTCGAAGCAGTTGGGCGTGCTCGCGACCTGGGCGAACACCACGTGGTCGCCGCCGAATACGAGATTGTGCGCCGGGTTGCGCGCGTGCAGCGTGAAGGTGGCGGGTGCTGAGCGGATCGCCTCCAGGATCAGGCCGCGATCGAAGCGCACGCGCGGCGAGCCCGGCTCGACCCCGGCGCCGGCGCGCACAACGAGCGAGCGCGCCTCGGAATCGAGGAAATCCATGCCGATCTCTTCCAGGATCGTGAGCGAGGCCTCGTGGATCGCCTCGATCTCGTCGGCGGAGACGAGGGCGATCGGCGGGAAGCGCCGGCGCGGCTGGCGGAACGGCAGCTGCTCCAGCGCCTCGGCCTCGGCGATCGCCGCGCGTGCGGCCCGCCCGCCCCGGCGGGCGCGGCCGGAGGGCGGCGCCGGATCATCGTGCGCGGTCATGCCTGCTCGCTTCTCGACATGCGGCCCCCAAACTGTAGAGTTCCACGCATCAATGCAACGGGGCGGGTGCCTGCGGTGCCGCTGCCGGGCCGACGAGGACGCCGCGCATGCTTGCCTCCCAGCGCCACCTGTTCGATATCCCGGACGACGTCTGCTATCTGAGCGCGGCTTCCTACAGCCCGTTGCCGCGCGCCGCACATCCTTGGGCTCGCGTTCGCGCGTGGCATGCCGGCTGGTCTTCCCGAGCGGCTCGCCGCCGAGCGCGACTTCGTTTCGCCGCGCCTCGGCCGGCTGCGCATCAGCCCGCACGTCTACAACGACGAACGCGACGTCGACCGCTTTGTCGACGTGTTCCGACGGCTGATGACTTGACCAATGCCGTGCATCAACCCCGCGGGGGGCGGGGCTGATGGACTTCGGTGCGCAATTGCCGCGTCAGAGGCTCGCGACCTTGCCGTACTTCTCGGCGAGCAGATAATAGAACGCGACGCGCGACTTGTTCTTGTCGCCCTTCATCCTGTCGCAGATCTCCTTGATGCCCTTGTCAAGGTCGGCATCCGATTGGGTGAGGCCGAGCTTCTTCTTGCACCAGCTGTCGCGCACGCGGGCGAGTTCGTCCTTGCTCGAGCACGCGACCATCTGCGTGTCCTTGTTCTTCATCGCGATGCCGAGATGCTTGATGATCGCCGCGACGTGCTTGTCGTCGGCGTTCGGGACGTACTTCTTGAGATCGGCTTTGTGATCGACGTCGGCCATGGGGCCAGCTCCTTTGCTTTGGCTGCGGCAAATATACTGTAGCGGATCATCCGATGTCGGAACTCCCCGCCCGTCCGCGCGGACCACGGGGCTGAGCCGCCGCCCGCCGTGAGCCAAGTCTACGCCGAATTCAGCTGATTTCGAGCCCCATTCTTTGCTCAGGACACGGCCGTTCAGCGCTCGCATCTGCAACTCGGGGGTCAGGCGAGCGCTCGCCGCATCCCGCGGGCGCGGGCGTGGCTCGCGGCGATCCGGCCGGCGAGGGGGCTCGATCGGGCGAGTTCGGCGATCCGGTCGGCGGATACCGTCGCGAGCGCCCGGCCGAGGGCCGCCGGCCAGGGGTGCAGGCTGACCCCCCGGGCACCGCCGAGGATCTCGAGCGCGCGCGCATCGTTGCTCAGGGCTTCGGCCAGGGCGAGCCGATGCTCGTGCGCTGCGATTGCTTCGACCATCGCGCGGTCGGCCGGCGCGAGCCGGTCCCAGAGCCTGCGCCGCACGCCGAGCGTCAGCGCAAAGCCCGCCGGGTGGAAGCCGCCCGCGTAGAAGTGGTTGGCAAACGTATCGAGCCCAAGCGCGAGGCTCGCAAAGGGGCCGGCCCATTCGGCCATGTCGAGCGTGCCGGCGGCAAAGCGCGCGGGAATCTCCGCCGCCGGAATGTGCACGAACTCGGCACCAAGCCCGGCGGCGGCGTCGTTGCCGAGCCCGCGCGTGAACACGGCAAGACCGTCGAGGCGCCTTGCGTCCGCAACGAACGGCGTCCGCGACCACAGCCCCGGCATCACGCCGGTGTGGCCGGCGAGCAGAGGCTTCATGCCGAAGCCGGCGGCGAGCTCGTCCCAGAGCGCCTGCGCCCCGCCGGCGAGCCACGCGCAGTGCTCGTCCGGCATCAGGCCGGCCGCGCCCGGCAAGCCGCCGAAAAAGGTGAATGCCCGGTCGTGGTCGCGGTTCGAGACTTCGTTGGCGAACGTGAGGTCGGCCTGACCGGTGGCGATCAGCTCGACGCTCGACTCGGGGCGCTCGTCGATCAGCAGGCGCATTGTGCCTTCGGATGCCGCTGTGATCCGCTTGGCGAGCCGGCGCGCTGCCTCGCCGACGCCCGGCAGCTCGAGCGGGCTCGGCGTCGCGAGCACCAGCTCGAGGCGAGGCGCGGTCACGATCTGAGGTGCCGGCAGCACGTCGCCCGCCGCCTCCCGCGTGGCGGTGCCGGTCGCGAGCCCGGCCGCGGCCGCGGCGCCGGTGGTCTTCAGAAACTCACGTCTGTGCATGGGTGATCCTTCGGCGCTCGGCGGAAACACCCTCCCCGGACATCAGGGAAGGCGAATTCGGCCGATCAGACAACGCCGATCCGCACAGAACTGAATTTCTACGGAGTGCCGGAACCGAGGATGTGCCCGAGCATCGCGAAGAACGTGTCGGGTCCCGTGTAACCCGGGATGCGGCCGACCTCGCGACCGTCGCGCATCACGACCGCCGTCGGCAGCGTCGAGAGCGGTGCTTCGAGCTGAACCCTGGTGAGATCGGCCTGGTCGAAGTCGACGAAGCGGAGCGGCAGCTCGCGCGCGCGTCCCGACTGCTGGTAGCTTGCAAGCACGTCGCGGCGGAAGAGCTGGCAGTACGTGCAGGTGCGGGACTCGAAGACCAGCAGCTCCTGCCCCGCATGGCGGGTCGCCGTCGTGTCGACATCGCGGGCCGCATGCCCGATCGGGACCAGCAGGGCGGCGAGGAGAACAACGATCAGAAGGCGCGGCAGCCAACGCATAGAAACACGACCTGTACAGTGTGACGCCCGGCGAGGCGCCGGTTTGCGAGTGATCGGACTCTAGCGCTTGGGGCCCCGCCGAGCGACACAAGTATGACCGGCTGGTTAAGCCGCGTGCATCATCGGCACAACAATGGGTTCAGAAGGGCGCTGTGCCCTGCAGGGAGGCGATGAAGAAGAGCGCGCCCATGGCGAAGACCAGGGCCGAGCCGCCAATGGCCGCGATGCGCTGGATGCGGCCGGCCCACACACCCGACCCGCCCGCCATGCGGACGGCGACCTCGCGCGAGCCGACTGCGAGCGTCGCGAGCAGCGAAACGGTCAGCGCGGTGCCGATCGCCATGGTGAACGCCGACAGGATGCCGGCCCAGAACAGCCCGATCGAGCCGGCGAGGATGAGCACTGCGATGGCGCCGGTGCAGGGCCGGATCCCGATCGAGAACGCGAGCGCCCAGGCCTTGCGCCACGACCAGGCGCCATCGAGCTCGCTCGGCAGCGGCATGTGAGCGTGGCCCGGGTGATCGCAGCTCTCGCCGGCGCCGTGGGGATGCGCGTGATCGTGATGCGCATGGCCATGGCCGTGATCGTGGTGGTGATGTGCGTGGCCGTCGGCATGATCATGCGCATGCCCGTGCGCCGGCCGCCACTGGCGGTAGAGCAGCCAGGCGCCGAAGAGGGCGATCAGGCCCCAGCTCAGCATCTCGATCTGGCTTTCCAACGAGCGGATCTGCAGTCGCGTCGCCTTGAAGGCGAGCGCCAGCACGCCGACGATCGCGATCGCCGACAGCGCCTGGATGAGCGCCGCCATGAACGAGAGCAGCATGGCGCGCCGCACCGTCCGCTCGCTCGCCAGCGCATAGGACGAGATCACGAACTTGCCGTGGCCGGGGCCGACCGCGTGCAGCACGCCGTAGATGAAGCTGACCGTCGCGAGCCCGATGGCCGCACCGAAGCCGCCTTCGGCCTTGAGGCGGCGCACCGCGGATGCCATCGCGTCGCTCATCTCTCGCTGGCCGTCGCGGATGAAGTCCCAGAGCTGGCCGAACATCCCCGAGCCGGCGGCGGCCGGCGCCGCAGCCTCGGCGTCCATGGCCGAGGCGGCCATCACCAGCGCAGTTGTTGCCAGCAGTGCGGGCAGTCGTGCGCTCATGATTCCGGGCAGCTCAAGGTCACCCACTTCGAGGTCCCGAGACCCAGCATCTGGCCACCGGCCTGACCAAACGCGTTCTCGCCGAGCTTCTGGACGTCCTCGCCGCTCTTGGCCGGGGCGCCGATCTCGGCCCTGCAACCCTTCGGCACGGTGCCGGCGAGCTTGATCGGCTCACCTTTGGCGAGGTCGAACCAGATGTAGAACGAAGGATCGGCGGTGGTGAAGTTGAACCCTTTCGCCTCGCCGAGCACCGGCTGCTTCAAGGGCAGCATGAAGTTGAGCGAGAGCACCTTCGGCCTCTCGGGCTCGACCGGTGCCTTGCCGCCGGTGATCGAGTTGGTGAGCTTTGCCCAGAATCCGTCCTTGGCAGGCACCGGAGGAGCGAGCTCGGCGGCGGCAGCCGGCCCCGGCGCTGCGCCCTCGGCATACTCCATCCACGCCTCGCGGGGCGGATCGAACGCGAGCTGCTGCTCGGCGAGTTTGGCAAACGTGAAGAACTCGAAGTCCTTCAGCCCCTCCATGTTGGTCGATGTCAGCTCGGCGAGCTCGGCGCGGTCGTATTTGCCGTCCTTGTTGGTATCGAGCCCCTCGACCGCCATCGTCGAATGAAGCTCGTCGAAGATCCAGCGCTGGCGAAGGCCGGTGATCGCGCCCTTGTCGTAGATCACGGTCGTCTCGACCGCGACCCAGACGTGGGGATGGGCATCTGCGGCGGGGGCAAGCGCGGCCGCCGCGATGAGGAGTGAGGCCGGCCGGCTCAGGCGCATGGCGCGGTCCAAGAGGGGCATGGGTGATCCATCGGCCGTTGCGGTGAGACTCGGTCAAGCGAGCTGGCGCGAGCGTAACTCAACACCTGCTCTGCGGCGAATCCGAGGGGCGGCTTGCCATTCGGGATGTTATACTATAACACTTCCATGGATGCCGTGCTATCGCAGCCGCGAGCTTGAATGCGGATCGAGTCGAGGGAGCGCCATGTGGAAAACCATCACCTTGGTAAAGTTGGCATACCCCGTCCTCGCCGGCGCGGTCCTCATCGGGCCTGTCGGAAGCGCCGGTGCGAGCGAGCTCGAGGTGGTCGTTTCCAGCAAGCCGGCCCATGCGCTCGTCGCCGGTGTGATGCGCGGGATCGCGACGCCTGCCGTGCTGGTCGATGGCACGGCCTCGCCGCACACCTACGCGATGAAGCCCTCCGATGCGCAGGCGGTCAATGCGGCCACGGTGTTTTTCCGCATCTCGGAGAGCCTCGAGCCGTTCACCGGCAAGCTCGTCAAATCGCTGCCGAAGTCGGTCCGGGTCGTGAGCCTCGCCGAGGCGCCGGGCCTCAGGCTGCTCGCCAGACGTTCGGGCGGTACCTTCGAGAGCCACGCCGGCAAAGGTCACGACCAAGGCCATGGCGCCAAGGGCGACCGCGATCCGCACGTCTGGCTCGATCCGGGTAATGCCAAGGCCATGGTTGCGGAGATCGTGCGGGTGCTCACCGCCGTTGCTCCGGCCGATGCCGACAAACTGAAGGCGAATGGCGGCGACGTGTCGGCCAGCATTGACGCCCTCGATGCCCGCCTCGCCGAGGACCTGAAGCCGCTCGCGGGCCGGCCGTTCATCGTGCTGCACGACGCGATCCAGTACCTCGAGCAGCGCTATCGCCTTGCGGCGGCGGGCTCGATCACCGTCAGCCCCGACGTGCAGCCGAGCGCCAAACGCCTCGCCGAGCTGCGCCGGAAGGTGCGATCGCTCGGCGCGGTGTGCGTGTTCTCCGAGCCGCACGTCGACCAGAGGGTCGTGAATGCGGTGATCGAGGCGACGCCGGCGCGGACCGGCGTGCTCGATCCCGAGGGAACGGCACTGCGGCCCGGTCCCGAGGCCTACGAGGCTCTGATGACGGGCCTCGCCAGGGGCCTGGCAGGCTGCCTCGGTGGCCTCTCCTGAGCGTCAGGCCAAGGGCGAGCAACGGGTCGCAACTCGCAATTTGCGATTCGTGCGCTATATTCCAGTGGTGCCGCCGCAATGGCTCGACGAGGGAACCGCACACCCGATGACCGACATGACCGCCACCAAGACGGCCCGCCCGCGCCCGCAGGTGCTGCGGATGACGCCCGCCGCCGCCGCGCGCGTCAAGGCGCTGATGGCGTCCAAGGGCCCCGACGTCGTCGGCCTCAAGATCGGCGTGAAGAAGGGCGGCTGCGCCGGCATGGAGTACACGATGACGTGGGCGACCGTCGCCGGCAAATTCGATGAGACGGTCGAGCAGGACGGTGCCAGGGTCATCGTCGATCCGGCGGCCGTGCTCTACCTGCTCGGCACCGAGATGGACTACCGCACCGATGCCCTTTCGTCGCAGTTCGTGTTCAACAACCCGAACCAGAAGGGTGCTTGCGGCTGCGGCGAGAGCGTCAACCTGACGCCTGCCACCGCCAAGTCGGCCGATGGCTGACGCCGCGCAGCGCGCTCCATCCGGCTGGCAGGATGACGTGCGCCGGTTCTGGTTCGGCGAGCTGCAACCAAGTGCGTGGTTCAGGCGCGATCCCGAGCTCGATCGGCGCATCTCAGGGCGCTTTACCGGACTGCATGCCGCACTCGCCGAGACGCCGGCCGCCGCGCTCGCCGCGGACGCGCCGACCGCGCTCGCGGCGATCGTCGTGCTCGATCAGTTTTCCCGCAACATGTTCCGCCGCTCGCCGCGCGCTTTCGCCAGCGATGCGCTCGCCCGCGAGGTCGCCCGCCTCGCCCTCGCCGCCCGCCTCGATGAAAGCCTGTCCGGACCCGAGCGGCTTTTCGTATACCTGCCCTTCGAGCACAGCGAGGACATGGCCGACCAGGACCGCTCGGTCGCGCTGATCTCGGCGCTCGGGGACGCCGGGTATACGCGCTATGCGGTTGCCCATCGCGACATCGTCGCCCGGTTCGGCCGCTTCCCCCACCGCAATGGCGTGCTCGGCCGCGCCTCGACGCCCGCCGAGGAGGCCTTTCTCGCAGGGCCCGGCAGCAGCTTTTGAGCCGCTCTTAACGATCGCGCGGGATCGTCGTGCTACACTGCGGCCCCTGACCAGCCGATCTTTGGTAAACCGCGTGCACGGCAAGCGTATCCTGTTGATCATCGGCGGCGGCATCGCCGCCTACAAGTGCCTCGACCTCATTCGCCGGCTGGGCGAGCGCGGCGTCAGGGTGCGCGCGGTGATGACGCGCGCCGCGCAACATTTCGTCACGCCGCTCGCAGTCGGCGCGCTCACCGGCGACCGCGTCCTCACCGATCTCTTCGATCTCGACGAGGAGCGCGAGATCGGCCACATCCGGCTGTCGCGCGAGGCGGACCTCGTGGTCGTCGCGCCGGCGACCGCCGACCTCCTCGCGCGAATGGCCGGCGGCCACGCCGACGACCTCGCGACCGCGACGCTGCTCGCGACCGACAAGCCGGTGCTCGCCGCGCCCGCCATGAACCCGCGCATGTGGACCCATCCGGCGACACGCCGCAACGTCGCGCAACTCGCCGTGGACGGCGTCGCCTTCGTCGGGCCAAACGTCGGCGAGATGGCGGAGCGGGGCGAAGCGGGCGCGGGCCGCATGGCCGAGCCCATGGAAATTCTTGCGGCGATCGAGCGCCAGCTCGCGCGCGAGGGTCTGCCGCTCTCGGGCCGGCACGTCCTGGTGACGAGCGGGCCGACGCACGAGCCGATCGACCCCGTGCGCTACATTGCCAACCGCTCGTCGGGCAAGCAGGGCCACGCCATCGCGGCGGCGGCGGCGCGGCTCGGCGCGCGCGTGACGCTCGTCTCAGGCCCAGTCGCCGTCGCCGATCCACCGGACGTAAAGGTCGTGCGCGTCGAGACCGCGAACGAGATGCTGGATGGCGTGCGCCGTGCGCTCCCCGCCGACGTCGGCATCTTCGCCGCGGCGGTCGCCGATTGGCACGTCGCCAACCGCGCCGCCGAGAAGATCAAGAAGGGTGCGTCAGGCGGCGCGCCGGCGCTGTCGTTCGCCGAGAACCCGGACATCCTGCGCACGATTTCGGCGCGCGGCGCGCAGCGGCCCGAGCTCGTGATCGGCTTTGCCGCCGAGACCGAGCACGTCGTCGAGCATGCGCGCAAGAAGCGCAAGGCCAAGGGCTGCGACTGGATCGTCGCCAACGACGTCTCGCCCAGAAGCGGCGTGATGGGCGGCGATCGCAACACCGTGCACATCGTCAGCGCCGAGGGTGTCGATTCCTGGCCCGAGCTCGGCAAGGGCGAGGTTGCCGAACGGCTGATGGCTCGCGTCGCCGCCCATCTTGCAGGCGCGACCGAAGTGTGAGTCGAGGGCGGATCGAGCCCTCAGCGCACCATCCAGTAGAGCAGGTCGTGGAGCGGCGAGGGGCCGGGCATCAGGTCGATGCCGAGCGCCGACTTCGCGAGATAGAGCGGCGGCACCGCGAGCACGACCAGCGTCGTCGCAAACAGCGCGTTGAAAAGGCGGCGGCGGCGATCGGCGATGGGCCAGGTGGCGGCTCTGGCGACGGCACGTTGCGGCGCGCGGCGGACGGCGTATTGCATAGTGGCCCCCTGGCTTGCGCCCGCCGGATCGCGCATCGATCCGAACCGGCCGGCTGCGACGCGGATAAGCACCATCCGTGCCAGGCACCGTGCGTCAACGTCTGATTAACCTGCTATTCGCCGAGCGCCGCGACATCGGTCCGCCGGCTCGTCGGCGCGCGGCTGACCGTGCAAGGCTCGCTGGTCGGCGTCCACGACGTATTGTTCTGGAGCAGCTCGCACCGGGTCATGACCGTGCCGACGTGGGTGCTCATGCACACCGTCTGGCCGATCTTGAAGTCGACGCCACGGAAGACGCAGCGGCAGGGGATCGGCAAGCCGGTATCACCGGCGATGGTGCGGCCGTCAGGCAGGTAGGGCGAGCTGCCCTCGGGAATCGGCGCGGTCAGAAGGCTATCGCCGAGGTGGCGGTGCTCGGGGGGCGATGGGCCGACCTGTTGGCCGGCGAGATAGGACGCGGTCGCTCCAAGCATGAGGAGGGCCGAAATGGCGACCAGCAATTGATGTCGGGTTATCCCATTACGAGAATTTTAGCACTGTTCGTCCCGGCTGGAAAGAGGGGGCGAGGCCATGTGGAGGAGGGCTACAGCCAGCCGGCCGGACCGGCTGGACAGGCGGGATACCGCGCCGTCTAGTCGGGTCTGCGACCCACCCGCCGATTCGCGAGCTCCCAGATGTCCCTGATCTCGACCGCCGGCCCGCTGGCCTACCTCGCGCCGATTGCGCTCCTGCTCGCCTCGAACGTGTTCATGACCATCGCCTGGTACGGCCACCTCAAATTCAAGGCGACTCCGCTGGTGGCGGTCGTGCTCGCGTCCTGGGGCATCGCGCTGATCGAGTACTGCCTCGCGGTTCCGGCGAACCGCTATGGCCACGCCGTCTATTCCGCAGCCGAGCTGAAGACAATCCAGGAGGTGATCACGCTCGTCGTCTTCACCGGGTTCGCGGTGCTGTATCTCGAGGAGCCGCTCGGCTGGAACCACGCCATCGGCTTCACGTTGATCGCCACCGGCGCGGCCTTCGTCTTCTCGGCGCGAGCCTGAGAGGGCCGCGCCGATGGAGGCGACTGCCATGCTCGTGCTCGCGACCGCCACGCTCGTCGGCGCGGCGGTGCAGGCGGCGGTCGGCTTCGGTTTCGCCATCATCGCGGCACCTGCATTTCTATTTGCGATGAACTCGACGGCCGCAATCCAGGTTCTGGTCGCGATCCACATCGTGCAGGGCGCCATGCTCGTGCCGCGGCTCTGGCGCCAGGCGCCGGCGCCGATCGTGCGTGCGCTCATCGCCGGCAGCCTGATCGGCCTGCCGCTCGGCCTCCTCGCGCTGAGCCGAATCGATCTCGCGACGTTGAAGCTCGTGCTCGGCCTCGCGGTGCTGGGGTTCGCCGTGCTGCTCATCGCGCGCGAGGCGGGATGGCTTGGACGGACCGCGACCGGCGCCGTGCCGGAAACCACGCACCCGCCCATCGTAACGGGCCTCGTCGGCGTGGCGTCCGGTGCGCTCACCTCCCTGCTCGTCATGCCGGGGCCGCCGCTCATCGTCTATCTCGCCGGCCGGCCGCTGCCGAAGGCGGAGAGCCGCGCGGTCTCGCTGACGTTCTTCGCCTTCTGCTACGTCGCGGCGACTGTGATGCAGGCCCTGATCATCGGCATCGACGCCGCCACCTGGCGGACGATCGCCTGGCTTTCGCCGGTCGTTGCGATCGGGACGTTGCTCGGCTCCGCGCTCGCCGACCGGCTGGACGAGGCAGGCTTCCGCCGTGCCCTCCTGGCCCTGCTCGTTGCCGCCGGCATCTTGGCGCTGTATTCGGCATGGTAGGCTCACCGGGAAGGAGCCAGCATGGAGCATGTCCTACGCCTGTTCGTCGGCCCGGTGCCGGCGCTTGCGGCGCTCGCCGGCGGTGCGCCGGACGCGCGCATCTACGAGCTGACGGCCGCGAGCGACCTGCTTGTGCTGCTGCTCGACGATGGCCTGCACGAGGCGTTGCATGCGGCCTACGGCACCGGCGAATGGCTCGAAAGCGGACCGCGGCTGACGACGCGCGACCTCGCCGCCGGCGCGGCAGCCTCGCGCGGCGCAGGGCTCGCCTACGTCGAGATTGAGGCCGGCGACGGGGAGGGTCGGCAGAGCGCGGTCGTGTGGATCGATGGCGCGCTCGCCATGCATCCGGTCACCATGTCGGTCCGCGAGCGGCGCGCCCGCGCGCCGGCGTTCTGGCCGGTCAATGCAGCGCTGCGGGCGTTGGGCGTCAAGGCGCTCGGCGGGGTGGACGAACTCTCCACCTTCGGCCTCGCCGGGCTCCGGGACGCGAGCGATCTCGAGGCGGCCGGCCGCTCGGTCGGGTGGCGGAGCTGAACGGGCGGGTCAGAGCGCGCGCTGCGGCTTGGGTGCGGTCGGCATCGGCTCGGCCTCGTCGGTTTCGACGATGAAGCGGATCGTCCGCTGCGCGCCGTCGCCGGTCGTGCGCGCGGTGACGATCTCGATTCTGGGTCCCGCCATGGTCCGCGCGCGGAGCGGGTCACCGGTCAGCGGGCGGACGTCGACGACGACGAGCTCGATCATGCGGCCGTCCGAGCCTCGCAGGCTGATGCGGTCGCCAAGCGCTACCGGTTGGATGAGCCCGGCGGCGGCGTCCGGCTCGTGCCGGCTCAGCCACAAGCCTTCCCGGTCCGCCCGGTCGACCGCTGCGGCGGCGCCGACAGCCGGCCGCTCGCCGAGCGCGGTCTCGAACGACCTCGTCAGCAAGGCCTCGGGCTTGAGGGCCATGGCGGTCGTGATCAGCGCGAGAAGTGCGCCGCTCGCGGCAAGTGTGGAGGTGCGCATGCGATCTGGTCCTGTCGAGGGCGGTCGAATCATCTGGAGCCCAGTCGCTGCGAGATATAGGGGTGGAGGAGAGAAATTGCGACTCTCGGGGGAGAGTCTATCCTCTCCTCCACGCACCTGACCGCGGGGAGGCGTACGCGCGGCGCAGGTGTCTCAAGAGCCCGAGGTTGAAGGCGGTCATCGTCGCGAAGGCGAGGCCGAGCACGGCGAGGCTGAGCGGGCGGGCCTGTGTCGCGGGGGCAAAAAGCTCCGCCCAGACCTTGCGGGTCCATGGCTCGAAGGCCGGCAGCGCGGCCGCCGGATCTCCGAAGGCGGTCAAGGGGAAGCTCGATGCCGGCGCAGTCGTGATTTCGAGGAAGGCGACGCCGGCGAGGAAGAGCGCAAATCCGAGCAGGAAATCGCGGGCGAAGCGGAGGAAGCCGTATTGCCAGTGAGGGCTCGTCGTCATCTCGGGCGTGCCTCGTTGCTCAAGTTCGTTGGTCTTGGGTTTCATGTTCGACGCGATCCATGCCGGCGACTTCGCCATGAGTCTTTGGCGCGCGTAGGTCGGGAATGTGGCACGCGCCGCCGCAACGTGTGTCAAATTCAAGTGAGGACGCGGCTGTGGCGCGGTGGCCACCCGGCTCGAGCGGTCCGGCATCGCGGTGGCCGCGCTCTCGCCGCAACGACTATATCGACCGCGTGATGCCGCCATCGACGCGGATGTTCTGGCCGGTGATGTAACCGGCGTCGTCGGAGAGCAGGAAGGCCGCGGTCTTGGCGATCTCGGCGACGCGTCCGTAACGGCGCATCGGGATACGCGCTTTCAGCTCCGGCCGCTCCGGCAGGCTGTCGATGAACCCCGGCAGCAGGTTGTTCATGCGGATGCCGTCGGCGGCATGCTTGTCGGCGTAGAGCTTGGCGAAGGCGCCGAGGCCGGCGCGCAGCGTGCAGGAGACGGGGAAGATGTTGTCGGGCTCGAAGGCGGCAAAGGTCGAGATGTTGACGAAGGCGCCTTTCCTTTGGCGCTGCATGACCGGCGTCACGAGGCGGGCGATGCGCACGACGTTCAGGATGATCAGGTCGAGGCCCTTCGCCCAGTCGGCGTCGGGGATGTCGAGCAGGTTGCCTTTCGGCGGATGGCCGGTGGAGATGACGACGCCGTCGATGCGGCCCCACGCCTCGAGCGTGCGGGCGACGAGCCGCTCGAGGTCCTTCGGCTCCGTGACCGAGCCGGTCACGCCGATGCCGCCGAGCTCATTGGCCAGCGTCTCGGCAGCCCCCGAGGGCGACAGCAACGCCACATGCCAGCCCCGGTTCGCGAGCTCCCGGGCGCAGCCGGCGCCCATGCCCCGGCCGGCGCCGGTAAGCAGTGCGACTTGGGGTGTGGTCATGGCGCCTCGTCCTCGGTTCCGGGCAATCCAGGAAAGATTATCGCACCGCGCGGGCGTGCGCCCGCCAAATCAGTGGGTTGGAGAGGACCGCTTGACCGGTCGGGCGCGAGCAAGGGCCGCAGTTTGGTCAAATTGCGCGGCAAGAAGTCCTCGCAGGGTGAGGGGCGAAGCTTGTAATTGTGCGTCGACTCGTGCGCGGTGGGCGGATGCGGCCGCAGTCCGGCCCCGTTGTGCTGCGGCGATACTGGCGCAACGCCCGACCGGGGTCAGGCGCGATAGGCGGATATGGCAATGGCGGATGTCTTGAAAGGCTCGCTCGGCGCGACCAGCGGGGTGTCGTTCTACGAGCTCTTTGCGCAGGCGGGACCGGTCGTCAAGGTCGTCATGATCGGGCTGCTGCTCGCCTCCATCTGGTCGTGGGCGATCATCATCGAGAAGCTGTTCGCGTTCCGCCGCGCGCGCGCCGAGGCCGACAATTTCGAGCAGCTGTTCTGGTCCGGCCAGTCGCTCGAGGAGCTCTACACAGGCCTCTCGCGCGGCCGCACCATCGCGATCGCGGCGCTGTTCGTCGCGGCCATGCGCGAGTGGAAGCGCTCGGTCGAGGGCAACATCCGCGCGCTCGGCGGCATCCAGATGCGCGTCGAAAAGGTGATGGACGTCACCATCAGCCGCGAGATGGAGCGGCTCGACCGGCGGCTGCTGTTTCTCGCGACCGTCGGCTCGACCGCGCCGTTCGTCGGGCTGTTCGGAACCGTATGGGGCATCATGACGAGCTTCCAGGCGATCGCCGCCTCCAAGAACACGAGCCTGGCCGTCGTCGCGCCGGGCATCGCCGAAGCCCTGTTCGCGACCGCGCTCGGGCTGCTTGCCGCCATTCCCGCCGTCGTCTTCTACAACAAGTTCGCCGCCGACAGCGCACGCCTCGGCCAGCGCCTCGAGGCCTTCGCCGACGAGTTCTCCGCGATCGTCTCGCGCCAGATCGACGTGAGGAGCTAGGGCCGAGATGGGCGCGAGCCTCAGGACCGGCAACGGCGGCGGACGCAAGCGGCGCGCCGCGCGCCACGCGCCGATGCACGAGATCAACGTCACGCCGTTCGTCGACGTCATGCTGGTGCTGCTGATCATCTTCATGGTGACCGCGCCGCTGCTGACCGCCGGCGTGCCGCTCGAGCTGCCGTCGGCCAAAGGCAAGCAGCTCGAGATCCAGCAGAAGGAGCCGGTGCTGATCTCCGTCACCAAGGATGGCCGCATCTTCCTCGGCCAGGAGGACAAGACGCCGATGCGGCTCGACGAGCTCGGCCCGAAGCTCAAGGCGGTGGCCCAGGCGCGCGGCGGCTTGGACGAGCCGATCTTCGTGCGCGGCGACAGGGCGGTCGACTATGGCACGGTGGCGCGCGTGATGGCGCGCATCAAGGACGCCGGGTTCCGCAAGCTCTCGCTCGTCACCGAGGTCGAGAGCGGAGGGTGAGGCCCCATGACGTTCGGGCTTCCAGTCTCTGTCCTGCTGCACGCCGCACTGCTCGCCTGGGCGATCTTCGTCGTCACCCGGACGCCGCCGCTGAGACTGCCCGACGAATTTCCCGTCGAGGTCGCGCTGATCTCGATCAAGGACTTCGAGACGCGCCAGAAGAAGGGCGACATCAACGCCAAGCAGTCGGAGACTGCGCCGCAACCGAAGCCCGCCGAGGTGGTCGCGAGGCAGGTAGCGCCGAAGCCGAAGCCGCCGGAGCCGGGCCCTCCGCCACCACCCGCCGCGGCCGAGCCGCCGCCGCCCAAGGACACGATCGCCGAGCAGCTGGCCGCGCTCCCCGAGCCGAAACCCGAGCCGCCACCTCCGCCGGAGAAGGACCCGATCGCGGAAGCGCTCGCGCTCGAGCAGGCGAAGCAGAAGGCGGAGGCTGAGGCGAGGGCGAAAGCCGAGGCGGAGGCTCGCGCCAAGGCCGAGGCGGAAGCCAAGCGCCAGAAGGAGCTCGCGGAGAAGAAGAAGCGCGAGGACGTCGAGAGGAAGCGCCTCAAGGAGCTGGCCGACAAGAAAAAGCGCGAGGACGACGCAAGGAAAGCGTTCGATCCGAACCGGATCGCCAAGGCCATCGAGGGGGCCGAGGACGCCCCGCAGAAAGCCACCATCGACAAGGATCCGACCAAGCGCGGCGCGCCGCCGCCGCCGTCCGATGCGTTGTCGACTGCCAAAGCGAAGGGTCCGGGTGCCGGGACGAAGGACGGCAAGGACAGCCGCCTCAGCGCCCGCGAGGAGGACCTGCTCAAGGGGCTGATCAAGACCGCGCTCGCGCGCTGCTGGCGGGTGCCGGGCGGCGGCAGCGCCGGCGAGACGCCGGTCGTCACCGTCAAATGGTTCCTCCGCCCCGACGGCTCCCTCGATGGCGAGCCGCGCGTCGTCGACCGCATCGCTTCGCCGGCAGCGCAGGCGGCAGCCGATGCCGCGGTGCGCGCGGTCATCGTGTGCGCGCCCTTCAGCCTGCCGCCGGACAAGTACTCGGCCTGGCGGGAGATCACGTGGGAGTTCGATCCGCGGAGCGTGCTGTGAGCGCTGCGCCGGTCAACGTCGAACAGCTCTTGCTCGCCGACGACGGCCTCATACCGAACAATGCCGCGCTGCCGCTGCTCGTCTATCGTCGCGCGGTCGCGGTTGCGGGGATCGATACCGAGGCCACGATCATCGCGGGTCTCGCGGCGAACGGGTGGGGCGGCGCCTGGGTCGACGGCATCTATCCGTTCCACCACTATCACGCGCGCTCGCACGAGGTTCTGGTCTTCGCCCGTGGTGACGCCGACGTGCAGCTCGGCGGGCCGTCCGGCCCGGTGCTCCGGCTCGCGGCGGGCGACGCCGTGCTGATCCCGGCCGGCGTCGGCCACTGCCGCATCGACGCTTCGGCGGACCTTTCGGTGGTCGGCGCCTATCCCGCCGGCCAGGAGGACTGGGACCTGAAGCGGGCGTCGGCGGCCGACCGCGCGCTGGCTCTCACCGAGATCCCGAGCGTCGCCCGGCCCCCGCGCGATCCGATCCGCGGCGGCGGTCCGCCTTGGCCGTGAGGCGTTGCAGCCGTCGAGGCACCTGGAGCCGGGCCGCGACGCCGGCCCCGGTCTGCAGGGTGGACGTACCGAATATGTGCCCGTCGCCCGTCTCGGTCGCTGGCGCAGGAGGCATCGCGTCCCTCCTACCTTGCGCTTGTTCTTCTGCCGCAGGATCGACAGCAGACGTAGAAGGACGAGATGCATGGTAAAAATGCGATGCGCATGTCGCTCGATGTCAGCAGCAGCAGGCCGGCAGCTCCGGCGGACTGTAGTCGGGGCGCCACTTTGCGCCGGTCCGATGACCCGGTGATCGGCTTACTAAGCATGGCGTCGTCGGGTAATCGACACGCAGCCTCGTTCTGGTCTATCGGCAGTCAGCCGACCGAAACACGGACATTCCCCGACATGAGCCTGCCCAACCTTGCCACCGTCAAAATCGCGATCATCGGGCTCGGCTACGTCGGCCTGCCGCTCGCTGCCTACATGGGGCGGTACTTTCCCGTGACCGGCTTCGACATCGACGAGGGGCGGGTCGGCGAGCTCGCGAAAGGTCACGACCGCACCCGCGAGATGAAGGCCGAGGAACTCGCCGCCGCCAAGCATCTCGCGTTCACGAGCGCACCCGGCGACCTCAGGGCCTGCAACTTCTTCATCGTCACGGTTCCAACGCCGATCGACGCCGCCAACCGGCCGGATCTCACCGCACTCGAGAAGGCGAGCGAGACCGTCGGCAGCGCGATCACCAAGGGCGGCATCGTCGTCTACGAGTCGACCGTTTATCCCGGCGCGACGGAGGAGGTGTGCATCCCGATCGTCGCGCGCCACTCCGGGCTCGCCTACAATGTCGACTTCTACGCCGGCTACAGTCCGGAGCGGATCAATCCGGGTGACACGGCGCGACGCCTGCCCGACATCCGCAAAGTGACATCGGGCTCGACGCCGGAGGTCGCCGCCCTCGTCGATGCCGTCTACGCCAAGGTCATCACCGCCGGGACCCATCGTGCGAGCTCGATCCGGGTCGCGGAGGCCGCCAAGGTGATCGAGAACATTCAGCGCGACGTGAATATCGCGCTCGTCAATGAGCTCGCGATGCTGTTCAAGCGCATGGGGCTCGAGTCGCGCGAGGTGCTTGAGGCCTCGGGCACGAAGTGGAACTTCCATCCCTACCGACCGGGCCTCGTCGGCGGCCACTGCATCGGCGTGGACCCCTACTATCTGACCCACAAGGCCCAATCGATCGGGTTCCATCCCGAAATGATCCTTGCCGGCCGGCGGATCAACGACCAGATGGCATCCTATGTCGCGCACGACGTCATCTCGATGATGCTGAAGAAGCGGATCGCCGTCGGTGACGCGCGGTTGCTGGTGTTGGGGTTCACGTTCAAGGAGAACGTGTCCGATACGCGCAACACCAAGGTCGCGGACCTGGTCCGTGATCTCAAGAGCTACGTGCGTGATGTGGTGGTCTACGATCCGCATGCGGACCGGGCGGAGGTCAAGCACGAGTATGGCGTCGATCTGGTGAACACGCTGCCGGCCGGGCCGTTCGACGCGCTGGTCCTGGCGGTGGCCCACGATGACATCAAGGCACTCGGCAAGGACCGCCTCGACCGATTGCTCGGCGCCGGTGGCCCGGGGCTCATCTACGACCTCAAGGGCCTGCTGGCGATCCGGGAGAGCGACGGCCGGCTGTAGCGGCCTAACCGCGCCTTGAAGGCCGCGGCGAATTGGCCTAACCGGAAGGTCGCCTGAGCGTGATGGCCGCTACATCGGGTCCGGTGACGGGGGGACGCGGCAGCCGCGGAGGAAAGCCACGTGAACATCTGCATGGTCGGCGCAGGCTATGTCGGGCTGGTCTCGGCGGCCTGTTTTGCCGAGTTCGGCTGGATGGTCGCGTGCATCGACAAGGATGCGGGCCGCATCGCGAGCCTCGAGCGCGGCGAGATTCCGATCTTCGAGCCGGGACTCGATCAGCTCGTCGCCCGCAACCTCGCCGCCGGCAGGCTGACGTTCTCGGGCGATCTGGCCGCCGCCGTGCGCCGGGCCGACCTCGTGTTCCTGGCGGTCGGCACGCCGATGCGGCGCGGCGACGGCCATGCCGATCTCACCTACATCTTCGCGGCGGTCGACGAGCTCGCCGCGCACCTCGACGGCTTTACCGTGATAGCGACCAAGTCGACCGTGCCGGTCGGCACCAGCCGGCAGATCGAGATGCGGCTGCGCCGCGCCCGGCCCGATGCCGAATTCGCCGTATGCTCCAATCCGGAGTTCCTGCGCGAGGGCTCGGCGATCCAGGATTTCACGCACCCCGACCGCGTGCTGGTTGGATGTGACGACCGCCGCGCACGGGCGGTGATGGAGCGGCTCTACAAACCGCTCGCGCTGCGCAACTCGCCGGTGATGTTCGTCTCGCGCGAGTCCGCCGAGCTAGCCAAGTACGCCGCCAATGCGTTCCTCGCCATGAAGATCAGCTTCATCAACGAGGTCGCCGATCTGTGCGAGGAGGTCGGCGCCGACGTGCAGGAGGTGGCGAGCGCGATCGGCAAGGACCGCCGGATCGGCGACAAGTTCCTGCACCCCGGCCCCGGCTACGGCGGCTCGTGCTTTCCGAAGGACGTGGCGGCACTAGCACGCTCGGCGCGTGAGGCGCGCACGCCGCTGACGCTCGTCGAGCAGGTGCAGCGCGTCAACGACGAGCGCAAGATCGCGATGGCGGGTCGCATCGAGAAGGCGGCGGGCGGCAGCGTGCGCGGCAAGCGGATCGCCGTGCTCGGCGTGACCTTCAAGCCCAACACCGACGACATGCGCGATGCCCCGAGCCTCGTCGTGGTGCCTATGCTGCAGGAGAAGGGCGCCGAGGTTCGCATTTACGATCCGCAAGGCCGCAAGCACGGCCAGGCGTTGTTGCCGGGCGTCGTGTGGTGCGATAGCGAGCATGCTGCGGCCGAGGGCGCCGATGTCGCCGTCGTGCTGACCGAGTGGAACGAGTTCCGCGCGCTCGACCTCCCGGCGCTGCGCAAGCACATGCGCGGTGACGTGCTCGTCGATCTGCGCAACGTGTTCCAGGCGGATGAAGCCCAGGCGGCCGGATTGCGCTATCGCGGCATCGGGCGGCCGGACCAGGCGTGAAGCTCACACGGATGCCAAGCGTACGCTCCCTGATCGGCGAGGAGGCACATGAAGTCCTCTCATTGCGGGCCTGGGGCTGGCTGCCGGATCCGCGGCGCTGGCCGGCTCAGGTCGCGGTCTTCGCGCTGGCTTTCGCGGTCCCGGTCGTCGGGCTGATCTCGCCACAGGCGGTGCAGGTCGCGTTGTTCGTCGCGGCGGCCGCGGCGGCCATCACGCTCGGCCTCGACGGCCGCCTGTTGGCGCGGCTCGCACCGATGATGCGGAGCCCGTGGCTCGCGCTCGCTGTCATTCTGATGGTCTTCGTGGCCCTGCAGAGCCTGCGCTTCGTCGACGGCCAATCGCTTGGCGATGCGGCGCAGCGGCCGCTGCTGATCGCCGCGCTCGTCGTCCTCGTTGCTTTCGTGGCCGCCCTTCGCGACGAGCTCGCAGCCGAGCTGCGCTTGTCGGGCTACCTGCAGTCCGGCCTCGTTGTCGGCGCCGGGCTGCTCGTGGCGCTGCTGATCTATCAACTGATCGTCATGACGCTGGCGCCTCCGCCATGGCACGATCGGCTTGCCAAGAACGTGCGCGAGATCAACCGTTATCTGGAGATTTCCGCCATTCTGGTCTTTCTGCTCGCGGCGATACCGGGTCGGCATCGCCAGCTCGTGCTCCTCGCAGCAGCGATTTACGCGGCCTCGCTCGTCGCCGTCGGCTATTGGCCCCCCAATCAGCAGATCACGCGGGTCGCCTCGGACACCGTCCAGCTCGGCATGCCGATCGCACTCGCGGTGCTGGCCGCTGCGCATCGCTGGCCGCGAACCGCGTGTGGGGCCGTGTTCGGGATCATCGGCGGCTACATGGCGCTGGCGCCCTGGCTGCACGCAGTCGCCTTCAGGGCTCTACCTTGGGTCATTCCGTTTCGCCGCGACCTCATCCTCGATCGGGCCGAGATTTGGGCTGGTGTTGCGGCACGGGTACGGGATGGCTCCTGGCAGGAGTTTCTGCTCGGCCGCGGCCGCGAGTTCCTTCGGTTCGATGCGAATTTCCCGATCGACGGCACCTATGCCAAGGAGCTGCCCTTCCATCCCCACAACATGGTGCTGCAGCTCTGGCTCGATATGGGCCTTGCCGGCGTGCTTCTTCTGCTGGCTTTCCTGTGGCTGCTGCATGAGTGCGTCGCCACGGCGGCGGCGCAACGGCGGCCGGGGCTGCTCGCCTGCTTCGTGATGTTGATGTTGTCCTGCGCGGTCACGCACTCGCTCTGGCAGATGTGGTTCCTGTCCGTCGTGATGGCCACGCTGGCGCTTTTGATCGGAGTGAGCGGGGTGCCGCTGGTGCCCGGGTCCGGCGCAGCGTCGAGCCAATCGAAGCACTGACCGGGGTCCTGTCGCCGCATGCGCATCTGGCTGATCAACATCGGTGAGGAAATCCCCTCGGACCCGGGCACGCCGCGGCTGCTGCGCACCGGCATCCTCGCCGGCCTCCTTGCGCAGCGCGGGAACGAGGTCGTCTGGTGGAACGCGACGTTCAATCACCAGCGCAAAGAGCAGCGCGCGACGGTGAGCGAGTTCCGCGACACGCCCGAAGGCTACAGGCTCGCGCTGCTCGCCGGCCGCGCCTATGGGCGCAACATCTCGCTCACTCGCGTGCTGAGCCAGATCGAGAATGCGCGCGAGTTCAAGCGGCTCGCGCCGGGGCTGCCGCGGCCCGACGCGATCGTCTGCGGCTATCCGACCATCGAGCTCGCAGAAGCGGCTGTCGGCTACGCCAACGCCCGTGGTGTGCCGATCGCCGTCGATTTCCGCGACTTGTGGCCGGATGTCATCGCCGAGCAGATCCCGGGGCCGTTGCGCCTCGCCGCCCAGCCGATGCTCGCGCATTGGCGGCGCACACTCGCCCGCATCGTGCGCGGGGCAACCGGCGTCATCGGCGTCACCGACGGCTTCGTCGACTGGGCGCTTGCGGCCGGCCGGCGCGCGCGCGGGCCGCGCGACCGGGCATTCCATCTCGCCATCAATCCCGAGCTGCCGAGCCCCGCCGCGATCCGCGAGGCCGAGGTCTACTGGGACGCGCTCGGCATCGGCACCGATCCCGCTGTCACGGTTGCGTGCTTCATCGGCACGCTGAGCCGTCGGCTCGATATCGGCACGCTGCTCGCAGGGGCGCTCAGGCTCTCGCCTGACGAAAAGCGCCGGTTCAAGCTCGTCATCTGCGGCAAGGGCGATCTCGACCACGAGCTGAGAGCCGCCGCCTCAGGTGAGCCCTCGGTGGTGTTCCCTGGCTGGCGCAATGCGGCGGAGATCCATGCGCTGCTTCGACGCTGCGACGTCGGCACGCTCCCCTACCAGTCGACGCTCGATTTCGTCCGCCACTACCCGAACAAGGTCGGTGAATACCTCGGCGCCGGCCTCCCGATCATGACACCCCTCAAGGGTCAGGTCCGCACCCTGATCGACGGCCGCGGTGTCGGCTATCTCTACGACGAGCGCGATCCTGAAAGTGCCGCCGCGTGCCTCCGCCGCGTGATCGCGGGGGCCGCCGACCGCGCCCAGATGCGCGCGCGAGCGCTGACAGCCCACTCCGAACTGTTCGACAGCGCGCGAATCTATCGGGAGTTCGGCGACTATGTCGAGGCGCTGGCCGCTGGCGGTTGCACGAGCCGCACCGCGCACGAGGCCGAAGCATGATACGCGCTGCAACAGCAATCCTCGATCGGCCAGCCACGTGGTGGCGGCTTGCGGTGCTGCTCGGCGCGGTGACGCTCTATCTCGCCGTGCAGGTGGCCGGCGACCTCCGCCGCGGCGTGCGCCAGCCGCCGAGCGAGACGGACGTACGGCGCGCGGCGGCCGCCATGCTCGCCTGCCGTGCGGCACGGCGCACCGAGCCGCCGACGCCGCTGCCATGCCGCGCCGAATTCGTGCAGCTCGCGAAGCTGCTCGAGGTCCACAAGCCACGCGATCTCAGGACCGGCGTTTACGTCTCGAGGTTCAATCTCTACGTCCTCGAGGACGCACTGGTCTACCGTCGCCTCGACTGCAAGCCGGAAGACATCGCCTTCGATCTCGTGACGCTCAATGTCCATGCGAAGCGCCCGCTCGATCTGCCGGCAGACCGCCGCCCGCACGGCTTCGTCAGCCTCGACTTCAGCTTCATGGCGAATGGTGGCCTCGTCGACGGCGTCTGTCTGGCCGCTGTCCGGCTGCCGGCCTGGTCCTTCGAGCGCCTCATCACCGGACACTTCGTTCGCGGTGTCGGTTATACTTGGCTGGTCGACGTCAGGCCGTGAGGCTCATGCCTCCGGCGCGATCGACGGCGGGTGCGGCCGGTGATCGGTCTTCTCCCACTCGTAGGGCGCGGTCATGAGCTGCCAGATCGCCCGATAGGCCGCGAACGAGATCAGCATCCAATACGCCGGCATGAGGAAGGCGTGCGGGATCAGCGCATAGCGCCGGCGCCTTGCCGCCGTCACCGCCGCCAGCGCGATCGACGACAGATAGCCGACCGCGAGATTGATCGCCGCGAGCACCCAGAGCGCGTAGCCGAGCGTCGACTGTGGCGGCGTGAGCGGATCGCCATAGGCGATCTCGAGAGCCGTCAGCGCGTAGAACCAGGGATGCACGATCGCCGAGAGCACCAGCCCCGCCATCAGCGCCTGGATCGCGAGGAAGCACTTCCAGCCGACCTCGCGATAGAGCTGCCGCGGCCGGCGCATGTGCACGGCATAGGTCTGCATCCAGCCCTTCAGCCAGCGCGTGCGCTGGCGCAGCCACGACTTGAGCCGCCATGGCGCCTCCTCCCAAGTGGTCGAGGCGAGCACCCCCGTCCGCCCACCGAGCCGCGCAATGCGGATGCCGAGGTCGGCGTCCTCCGTGACATTGTAGGGGTCCCAGGCGAGGCAGCGATCGAGCACCTCGCGGCGGAAGTGGTTCGACGTCCCCCCGAGCGGCACGGGCAGCCCGAGCCGGGCGAGCGCCGGCAGCAGCGCGTCGAACAGCGCCGAATACTCGAGAGTGAACTGGCGGGAGAGCCAGCTGTCGTGCTGGTTGTGGATGCTGAGGCGCGCCTGCACACAGTAGAGGTCGGCCGGTCCGTTGAGGAAGGCGTCGAGCGCCCAGCGGAGCTGGCCCGGCTCGGGCGCGTCCTCGGCGTCGAAAATGACGACGAAGCTGCCACGTGCCGCCTGCAGGGCATAGTTCAGCGCCTTGGGCTTGGTTCTGGGCATCGCCGCCGGGACGACGACGGTTCGCATGTTGCCCGGCAGCTCGAGTTGCGCCGCCGCCCGCCGCGTTACGTCATCGTCGCTCTCGAGAACGAGGATGATGTCGAGCTTGGCGGCCGGGTAGTCGAGCCGCTCGAGTGCGCGCACGAGACCCGGAAGCGCTGCCACCTCATCATAGAGCGCAACGAGGACGCTGTAGACCGGGAGCACGTGATCCGGCAGCCGCTGCGGCGGCGCGGTCGGCCGCAGCGGCGGCGTCAGGGCGATCATGCTCAAGGCGAGCGCCCTGAGGCCCACAATCATCAGAAACGGCACGGCGATGACGGCACTGAGCGCCGCGGCGGTCAGCGCGAGGTCGACCGCGAGGCCGCCGACGATGAGGCCGACGAGCACGGCGATGGCGACGGCCTGCCATCGCTGCAGCGGCGCCGCCGCAGAAAGGTCGGGCCGCGATTGGGAAAGCAGATGGATTGCGCGGGCGAGCCGGGTCGCCTCCGAGCTGTCGTGCTCGGGCCCGGGCCTCGAAGCAGGCGCCTCGAGCGCGACGTGGAGACCGCCATGGCCGAGCGCCGCCACATGCCGGGCGAGCGCGCCAGGTGCCATGACGGTCGCATCGACAAGCGTCAGTGGTCGCGAAACGGGGGGCCGGTCAACGACCGGCAGGCCGAGGTGGCGCGCAAGGCTTGCGACGTAGTCCCGCGGCTCCAGCCAGCCGAGTGCCAGCATGACCTCGTGCGGAGCGACGCCCCATTGCGCGGCCGCCGCGATGCTGCGATCGAGCGTGGCGCGGTCGACGTGGCGATCGAGCAGGAACGCATACTCGGCAACGGCCGCCGGCATCGGGGCGGCATGACGCGGCGCACGCCCCGCCCCGCCGCTCGATCGGCCTTCCGGTCTCCACCCACCCGCCGCCACTGCCACCCCCGACCGCACGCGCCAAAACGCATGTTGCGCAAGGCGCGAGATGCCGCCTAGATTCACGCCGCCCGGATTTCGCCGCGGTTCTCAGGATAGAGAGTTCACGGATGACGGTCACGCAGTTCTTCAGCTTACGATGCATCAGGACCCTGGCATGCCGCCCCGAATGAGACATGCCGCGATCGCGGTGCTGCTCGGGCTGCTCGCGGCATCGGGACCCGGCGCGGGTCAGGTCGCAGCCCAGTCGGCCCGACCGGCACCGCAGCCGGCCGAGGCCGACGAGGGCCCGCGCCGCGTCGTACTGCGCTTCCTGACCGAGGCCGACTTCCCGCCGTTCAACTTCCACGACGATGAGGGGCAGCTCACCGGCCTCAATGTCGATCTCGCGCGCGCCATCTGCCTCGAGGCGAGCGCGGCCTGCGACATCCAGGTCAAGGGCTGGGACGAGCTTGTGCCGGCATTGAGCCGTGGGGAGGCCGACGCCGTGATCGCCGGGCACCGGGTGACAGCGCGCCTGCTCGCCCGGGTCGACTTCACCGATCGCTATTTCTATACGCCTGGCCGTTTCGCCGGCCGCAAGGCGGGCCCCGCCCTCGAGATCACGCCCGGCGGGCTCGACGGCAAGCGCATCGGCGTCGCGCGCGGGTCGGCGCACGAGGCCTATCTCGCGGCATTCTTCCGGCTGAGCGCGGTGGCGCCCTTCGACAGCCCCGAGCTCGCACGTGACGCCTTGCAGCAGGGCAAGGTCGACGTGCTGTTCGACGACGGCATCGGCCTGTCGTTCTGGCTCTCTGGCACTGCGTCCAAGGACTGCTGCGAGTTCAAGGGTGGGCCGTTCATGGAGCCGAAGTACTTCGGTGACGGCGTCGCGATCGCCATTCCGAAGGGTGACGCGCAGCTGCGCCAGGTGCTCAATACGGCGCTGAAGAAGGTCAGGGCGAGCGGCCGCTTCGAGGAGATCGTGCTGCGCTACTTCCCGGTCCGCATCTACTGACGGGCGGCGTACAGGACGACCGACCAATGCCGAAGATCCTGCCGGCGAAAGATACGCTCACGATCTGCTTCGCGCACGCCGCCTACCAGATGGCGGACCGGTTCGCCGCGCGCGGCACCGGCATCCGGCACTTCCAGGTGCGCTCGCTCGAAGAGCTTGCAGCGCGCATCGGCGAGGCGGATGTCGTCGTCGTTTCGATGCTGTGGCGTAACCAGTTGCTGCACGCGGCGAGGCGGCTCTGCTTCGTGCAATCGATCAGCGCCGGCACCGACCAGTACGACAAGGCACTGTTCGCCGAAAAGAGCGTCCGCCTCGCGAGCGCGGCCGGGGTGAATGCGCGCGCCGTCGCCCACCACGCCATGGGACTGATCCTGGCGCTTGCGCGGCTGATCCATACCGGCCGCGACAACCAGGCGAGCAAGACCTGGCGCGGCATGATCTCCGACATCGGCCGGCGCGAGGACGAGCTCACCGGCAAGACGCTGCTGATCGTCGGCATGGGCCGCATCGGCGCGACGCTCGCACGGATTGCCAAGGCGTTCGAGATGACCGTCATCGGCGTCAAGCGGGACGCCGCGACCGGCGCGGAGGGCGCCGACGAGGTGCACGCGACGGCGCGGCTTCCCGAGCTGCTGCCGCGTGCCGACATTGTCGTGCTGACCTGCCCGCTGACGCCGGAGACGGAGGGCCTGATCGACGCCATGGCGCTCGCCCGCATGAAGCCGACGGCGCATCTCGTCAATGTCGCGCGCGGCCGGGTGGTTGACGAGGACGCACTGATCACGGCACTCACGCAGCGGCGCATCGCCGCCGCCGCGCTCGACGTCACGCGCGAGGAGCCGCTCGCCGCCGCCTCGCCGCTCTGGGCCATGCCGAACGTGCTGATCACGCCGCACACGGCCGGCGAGACGCGGCGCTACGAGGACAACGTGATCGACATCCTGCTCGACAACATCGAGCGGCTGTGGCGCGGTGAGATCGCGCTTCGCAACGGTATCGTTTGAACTTTCTGGCTGTGCGACGAGGAGGCAGGCGATGATCAGCGTCGCAAATCCCGCCCGCGGCCGGTTGCAGTCGGGCGGCCTCGCACTCGGCATCGGGCTCCGCCAGGCCCGCACCGTCGATATCGCGCCGGCCATGCTGCGCGCCATCACCTGATTCGGCGGGGATTGCGCCGGCGGCGGAGTTGGCGCGCGGGTGCGGGTGTGGTCTAGAAAGGCTGAGGAGAGTGCCCATGGCCAAGACCGCTTCGCCGGTGCGCGTGAAGGCGCCCCGCCCTGGCCCCGCGCGGGAAGGCGCGGTCGGCATCGTGCCGGCCCAAGGCATCCGCGCGCTCGTCGCGGCGGGCGCGATCAAACTCGCCGAGCCGCTTGCCGAGAAGCAGTTGCAGCCGGCGAGCCTCGATCTGAGGCTCGGCGCCGTCGCCTACCGCGTGCGCGCGAGCTTCCTCCCCGGGCCCGGACGCACGGTCGCGACCCGGCTCGACGAGCTCTCGCTCCACACCATCTCGCTCAGCCAGGGCGCGGTGCTCGAGACCGGCTGCGTCTACGTGGTGCCGCTACTCGAAAGCCTCGCGCTCGGCGATACCATATCGGCCGCGACCAACCCGAAAAGCTCGACCGGCCGCCTCGACGTCTTCACCCGCGTGATCGCCGACGGTGTGGCCGCCTTCGACGAGGTGCCGGCCGGCTACGCGGGTCCGCTCTATGCCGAGATCTGCCCACAGACCTTCCCCGTCGTCGTGCGCAAGGGCACGCGCCTCACCCAGATCCGCTTTCGCCGCGGCCGACCCGATGAAAGCGACCAGTCGCTCGCCGAGCTGCACGCGCGCGAGCGGCTCGTTTCCACGGAGTCCGCCGACATCCGCCAGGGCATCGCACTGTCGGTGGATCTCGTCGGCGACCGTGACGGCCTCATCGGCTACCGCGCCAAGCGCCATTCGGGCCTCGTCGACGTCGATGCGCCGGGCACCTGTGCCGTGCTCGACTACTGGGACCCGATCCACGTGCGGGCTGCCAAGCGCCTGATCCTCGATCCCGACCAGTTCTACATCCTCGCCTCGAAGGAGGCCGTGCACGTGCCCCCGACCCACGCCGCCGAGATGGTGCCGTTCAACCCGCTCGTCGGCGAGTTCCGCGTCCACTACGCGGGGTTCATGGACCCGGGCTTCGGCCATGCCGCGGCGGGCGGCACGGGATCACGCGTGGTGCTCGAGGTGCGCAGTCACAAGGTACCGTTCGTGCTCGAGGACGGGCAGATCATCGGCCGGCTCGTCTACGAGCGCATGACCGAGATCCCCGAGATCCTATACGGCCGCGACCTCGGCTCGAACTACCAGGCCCAGGGGCTGAAGCTTTCGAAGCACTTCAAGTGAAGCGCCGGCAGGCGGCGAGTTCATCGGACGTGCCGCCGGGCGCGGGGACAACTCATTTGTTCACCACGCGATAGCGCGAGCGGGCGGAATCGCACCGTACGCCGCTGATTTTCGTTGAACCGGGGCGGGGAATGGGAAAGCCTGGGGCACGGGGTCGCGAGCCGGTCGCTGCGGCAGCGATGCAACATGTCAGGAGTCATCTATGAGCATCTTCGGAAAAATCATGTCGTCAATTTTCGGCAGCCCCGCGGCGGCCTCACCCGCGCCGTCGGCCGGGTCCGCCGGCGCACCTGCCGCAGCGGCGTCTGCCGCTTCTTCGCCCTCAGTCGGTGGCGCGCCGGCGGCCGTGCGTCCGGCGATGGCGGCGGTCGACGTCGCCGCGATCATGGACAGGATCGCGGATGACGCCGACGAGGATCTCGATTGGCGCAAGTCGATCGTCGACCTGATGAAGCTGCTCGACCTCGACAGCAGCCTCGCGGCCAGACGCACGCTCGCCGACGAGCTCAAGTACACCGGCGACAAGAAGGACACCGCCAAGATGAACGTGTGGCTGCACAAGCAGGTGATGACAAAGCTCGCCGAGAACGGCGGCAAGGTGCCGGCCGAGCTCAAGCATTGAGCGCTCGATTCCATGCCAGGAATGCGAAACGGGAGCCTTCGGGCTCCCGTTTCAGATCGGCTGGGCAGTAATGCAGCGTGTGATTGTGGTGTCGCCGGCCTCAGGCCGCGACAGTGTTCTCGTCACTCGGGTCGCGCAGCACGTAGCCGCGGCCCCACACCGTCTCGATGTAGTGCTTGCCGCCGGTCGCGGCCTGCAGCTTCTTGCGCAGCTTGCAGATGAACACGTCGATGATCTTGAGCTCGGGCTCGTCCATGCCGCCATAGAGGTGGTTGAGGAACATCTCCTTGGTCAGCGTCGTGCCCTTGCGCAGCGATAGCAGCTCGAGCATCTGGTATTCCTTGCCGGTCAGATGCACGCGCTGGCCGTTGACCTCGACCGTCTTGGTGTCGAGATTGACGCGCAGGTCGCCGGTCTCGATGACCGATTGGGCATGGCCCTTCGAGCGGCGGACGATGGCGTGGATGCGGGCGACCAGCTCGTCCTTGTGGAACGGCTTGGTCATGTAGTCGTCGGCGCCGAAGCCGAGGCCGCGGACCTTGTCCTCGATGCCGGCGAGTCCCGACAGGATGAGGATGGGCGTCGCGACCTTGGAGACGCGGAGCGTCTTCAGGACCTCGTATCCACTCATGTCAGGTAAGTTGAGATCCAGTAGAATGATGTCGTAATCGTAGAGCTTGCCAAGATCCACGCCCTCCTCGCCGAGGTCGGTCGTGTAGACGTTGAAGCCTTCCGATTGGAGCATCAGCTCGATGCTTTGCGCCGTCGCGCTGTCATCTTCAATGAGTAGAACTCGCATTTCCAGTCCCGTCCTTCTCTTCCCCGCCTGTTTCCAGGCCTGCTGCCCCGAAGTCTGAAGAGAACGCCACTGATGTCTCAGCTAAGTCGTCGTTAGGAAATTACCTGCCAGAAGTTAACAAAGCCTAATTTTCTATTTCCCAGGTCGGCTCAAATTCTGACACTCGACAGACCAGCCGATCTGTCACATCTCCTGTGCGCCACCGGCCCACCAGCCGACACCGCCGACGCGTGCGCAAAAAAATGGAACACTGACCCGCCGATCGGGCCCGCCCGCACAAACCTCAGGCCCTTCCCGAAATGCTCCTTGCACGGCGGGCTAGGTCCTGGGCTTGGTTTTCCGATCGACGAATCAACAGGTAACAGAATTCGCGACTCAGCCAAAGATTGCTGTGGACATTTTTGTGGCCGGGCGGACGGCAGCGACACCAAAAGGTTCATAGGGTTGCTTTACCGCAACTTAAGCCGAATATGACAAGCTACCGAATAGACAGGAAAAAATGGTAACGAGAGTCTTGACTTCAGCAGGCCTGCAGGGGCAGCTTCTTAACCTGTAACAGTAGCCTTAATGCCACGATCGCGGCGGTTGGCACGGAACTTGTTTGGTTAGCCGGCGTCAGTTCGAGCAAGTCAGGGGTATCGAACATGAAGTCACGCGATGCAGCGATCAAGTTGATGCGGTTCGAGGCCGACGAGAAGGCGCGCAAGGTCGCGGATCTCGAGGACATGATCCGCGAGTTCGAGCAGATGGCCGCCGACCTCGATCGTCAGATTCAGACCGAGGAGGAGCGGACCGGCGTCAAGGATCTGGCGCACTTCGCTTATTCGACCTTCGCAAAGGCCGCCGCGCAGCGGCGCAACAATCTGCGTGCCTCTGTCGCCGATCTGCAGGCCAAGCTCGAGGTCGCTGTCCGCGACCGCGATTCGGCCCTGATGGACCTCGACCGCGCGACGACGCCCGACCCGCGCGATCAGGAGCGCGGCCGCCCGAAACTCGAGCGCGTCGTCGCCGCACCGATGCGCTGAGCGCGGGCCGAGCGCAGCCCGATCGTCCGCGCGTTCCACAAATCGAATCCCACGTGACGGCCCGGATCGCCCGGGCCGTTGTCGTTTGATGTGGCCGATCCGACACAATTCGCGCTGCAGCACGGTCTTGCTGAGGGCGGTACGGCCGTGGAATGGAAGCAGTATCGCCGTCTCGAAACGGCCCCTGCGATCGAAGGCCATGCGAACGTCGTCCGCTCTCGCGCTGCTCTTCGCTGCCGTGCTGCTCGGCGGCTGTGCGGCGAGCCCGATCAAGGCCCCGACGCTCGGCGCGCCGAACGACCTCACGCGCGCCGAAGGCTCGCCGACCGAGGTCTACACGCGGATCGCCCACGGCGCGGTTCGCTGCTGGCTCGCACCCGGTGGCGCGCTCGCCGGCACCCACATCTTCCATGCCGATGCGGAGAGCCCCGCCAAGGGGGGCAGCGCCGAGATCGTGATCCACGAGCGCGAGGTTGCGGCTCCGCGGCCCTGGGGACGCAAGGTATTCCGCATCGCGCTCGCCGCGGCCGACACCAAGACCTCGCTCGCGGTCGAGAACCTCGCGCTGCCCGATCCGCTCGTCGCCCAGATGAAGGCGGACATCCACGCGTGGTCGGCCGGCCAGCCGAGCTGCACGGCCGGTGAAGGTGGCACCGGCATGCGCAAGGATCCCCCGCCACCGGCGGCGCCTGCGCCGAAGGTCGCCAAGGCGAAGCCGAAGCCCAAGCCCGCACTCAAGCCTTCGGTCGCGACGCCGTAGCGAGATCCCGGTCCTCAGAGCTTGCGTGCGATCTCGACGAGCTGGTCGGCGCACGTCGACCAGCCCTGAAGGAAGCCCATCCGCTCGTGCTCCGCCTTCGTCTCGGCCGACCAGTGCAGCGCGCGCGCCGTGTACCGTGTCTTGCCGGCGCCGGTATCCTCGAACGTCAGGATGCCGGTGAAGAACGGCCGCGCCGAAGGTTCCCAGGCCCGGGTGTAGGCGTCGGTGAAGACCAGCCGCTCCGGACGCACGACCTCGAGATAGACGCCGGGGTTGGGGAATTCCTCGCCTTCGGGCGAGCGCATCACGACGAGGCTCGACCCGCCGGGCCGCACGTCCACCTCGGCACGCACCGTCGTCCAGGGCTTCGGCGTGAACCACTGGACCATCAGCGCCGGCTCGGTCCAGCAGCGCCAGACCTTCTCACGCGGGGCGTCGAGGATCCTGGTCAGTGTCAACTCGTGCTCGGCCATGCTGTTGCTCCATCGTTCGAGGGACCGCGCGGTGCGGACGGTCGGGCGCGGCACAGGTGTGCTCTCAATTCGGGCCTAATTCCGCCCGTCACGATGACCGACGGCAGCATGCGGGACGGGCCATCGCGTGACACGCCGCATCGCGCACGGCTGGCCCGCGATCGCGGCATGGCGGGTCGCTCGCTCAGCCGGCCGGGTCCGCACATTGCAGATCTCCTCAAGGCCAGGCGAACCACCTATAGATGGCCGCCCCATCAACCGCCAGGAGACTGCGCCCATGCCGAGGAAAGCGGCCGCAACGCCTCAGCCCCGGTCCGTGGCCAAGGTTGCCCGTCGTGCCAAGGCTCCGTCAACCAACCCGCTGCTCGCGACCTGGCGGAGCCCGTTCGCCATGCCGCCTTTCGCGGCGCTGGCACCCGCCCACTTCAAGCCGGCGTTCGCGGCCGCGATGAAGGCGCACGGCGACGAGATCCGCGCGATCGCCGCCAATCCCGCCAAGCCGACCTTCAAGAACACGATCGTTGCGCTCGAGAATTCCGGGCGCGCGCTCGAGCGGGTCTCCGCCGTGTTCTGGAACCTGTCGGGCGCCGATACCAGCGACGCGCTGCAGGCGATCGAGCGTGCGATGGCACCACGGCTCGCCCGGCATTGGAATGCGATCACGTCGAACGCGCGCCTCTTCAGGCGCATCGACGCGGTGTTCGCCGCGCGCACCAGCTTCGATCTCGATGCGGAGGAGCGGCGCGTGCTCGAGCGCACCCACTTGGGCTTTGTGCGCGCCGGCGCGCGACTTGCCGGGGCAGACCGCAGGCGCATGGCGGCGATCACCGAGCGGCTCGCCCTGCTCGGCACGACGTTCAGCCAGAACGTGCTCGCCGACGAGCGCGACTTTGTCCTGGAGCTCGCCGGACCCGGTGATCTCGCTGGACTGCCGCCGTTCGTGGTCGCGGCAGCGGAGGCTGCGGCACGCGAGCGGAGCGCGGGCGCCCGCCACGTCGTGACGCTCTCGCGCTCGCTGATCGAGCCGTTCCTGACCTTCTCGAGCCGGCGCGATCTGCGCGAGCAGGCCTGGCGGGCGTGGACCGGCCGCGGCGTGCGCGGCGGCACCAGCGACAACCGCGAGACGGTACGCGAGACCCTGGCGCTCAGGCAACAGCGGGCGCGGCTCCTGGGTTATGGCTCGTTTGCCGCCTACAAGCTCGATGACACGATGGCCGGAACGCCCGCACGCGTGCGCGAGCTGCTCGACGGCGTTTGGCCGCGTGCGGTGGCACGTGCCCGCGAAGAGCGCGCCAAACTGCAGGCCGCCGCGGCCGCCGAAGGGGTGAACCTCGCGATCGAGCCGTGGGACTGGCGCCACTTTGCCGAGAAGGTGCGCAAGGCCGAGTTCGACCTCGACGAGGCGGAGGTAAAGCCCTACCTGCCGCTCGAGGCGATGATCGAGGCGGCGTTCTTCACCGCCGGCCGGCTGTTCGGACTGAGGTTCGCGGAGCGGTGGGATTTGCCGGTCTATCATCCCGATGTTCGCGCCTGGGAGGTGTCGGACAAGGCCGGCAATCCGGTCGGCGTATTCCTCGGCGACTATTTCGCGCGGGCCTCGAAGCGCTCGGGCGCCTGGATGTCGAGCTACCGGACGCAGCAGCGGCTCGGCGGCGACATCCGCCCGATCATCGTCAACGTGATGAACTTCGCCAAGGCCGCCGACGGCGCGCCTGCGCTCCTCTCCTTCGACGATGCGCGCACGCTCTTCCACGAGTTCGGGCACGGCCTCCACGGCCTTCTGTCGGACGTGCGGTTTCCCTCGCTTTCCGGTACTTCCGTCGCGCGCGATTTCGTCGAGCTGCCCTCCCAGCTCTTCGAGCACTGGCTGACAACGCGCGAGGTGCTGACCCGTTTCGCCCGCCACCACGCGACCAGTAAGCCGATGCCGGAGGCGCTGATTGCCAAGCTGCTCGCCGCGCGCAACTTCAACATGGGATTCGCGACGGTCGAGTACCTGGGCTCGGCGATCGTCGACATGGCGTTCCACTCCGAGCGCTACACCGGCTGCGACCCCATGGCGTTCGAGGCGGAGATCCTCGCCGAGATCGCGATGCCGCGCGAGGTCGGCATGCGCCACCGCACGCCGCACTTCTCGCACGTCTTCTCGGGCGACGGATATTCGGCCGGCTACTACAGCTATCTGTGGTCGGAGGTGCTCGACGCCGACGCCTTCGCCGCGTTCGAGGAGGCCGGCGACGTGTTCGCGCCGGTGGTGGCGCGCAAGCTCAAACGCTACGTGTATGCGGCCGGCGGTACGCGGCCCGAGGCCGAGGCCTACACCCGCTTTCGCGGCAAGCTGCCGTCGATCGACGGCCTGTTGCGCAAGCGCGGCCTCGCGGCGTGAGGAAGAAACGCCTTCAGTAGAGCACGAGCAGCGCCAGGAAGAACGCGGCATAGCTTGCGCGTCGCATCGTCTTGCGGTTCTCGAGCGCCCAGGCGATCGCGCGGCGCGGCAGCTCGGTCCACGAGACGCGTGCGAGGCCGGCAAGTGCGATGCCGGTCGCGAGGCCGAGAAGGAAAGAGCCGTAGTCGATGCCGAGGGCGGAGCGGCGGCCGAATCCGGTGGTGAGCGTTGCGCCCCTCGGATCGACGATGCCCGTCGCGATGATTGCGATCACCACGGCGGCGAGCAGGCCCAAGGCCATCAGGGCGAGAAACGTGATCAGGGCGCGCATCGCCGGCGTCTCCAGTGACGGGAGCAGTCCCTGCTAGCAGAGGACATCGCAACAACCGGTTAACGAGCGATGAGTTGTTGTCCCGCTCGGCCGGCTGCCCGATTGAGGAAGATGCGCGGAACGACTCGATTTGATTTGACGGCGCCGCGCGCGAGGCGCACACTCGTCGGCACTCTTGGAAAGGAGGTCTAGGAAAATGCTACCACCGGGCAGTCCTACGCCGGCCTTTGGTCGTCATTGAGACACCATCCCCAAGGGTCGGCAAAATCAGACAATTCGAGACTTGAGCAGCGTCGTCGAGACCTGCTCGTCCGGTTGTTGTAGATCGTTCGAGAATCTCGCGGCGGCTTGCGCGGAGGCATCTGCGTCCTCGCCTCGGGGTTCCACAGAGGTCCGTTCGACTTGCCCGCGTGGTGAGGAACCGCTGCACGGTGGCAAGGTTCGCCGAGGCTCTTGAGGGGTGCACTGGGCACCCGAGTTGACCTCGCATGGATCTCCGGGATCGTCCGCCGGATGGGCTGATCAACGCGACGTCTGATAGACCTGACTGGTCAGGCCGGGACAATAGGCAGCGTCTGCCAACAGGGTCGCAACGCCAAACCCCGAGGGTTCGGCAACCCGCGACCCGGCGGCTGCAAGTCAAGCGTTCCCGCAAGCCGTGATCGGCAACGAGCCCGGCGGAGCAACCCTCCGTCCGGGCTTACGCTTGCCGGGGTGCGCCTGCGGCCGGAACGGCGGAAGCGACGGCCCGCTGTGCAGGCGCTCGGCGCATGAGTATGGTCGTGCGGCCAACTCCGAGCCCTGCCGCGCAACCCGGTTCCCCCATGCTGAAGAAGCTGCTGATCGCCAACCGTGGCGAGATCGCCTGCCGCATCGTCCGCACCGCGCGGCGGTTGGCCATTCCCACCCTCGCCGTCTACTCCGATGCCGACGCCCGCGCCCTGCACGTCGCGGCGGCCGATGCGGCGGTGCACATCGGCGCCTCGCCGGCGACCGAGAGCTACCTCCGCGGCGACAAGATCATTGCGGTAGCGAAGGCCCATGGCGCCGATGCCATCCACCCGGGTTACGGATTTCTGTCCGAGAACGCCGACTTCGCCGATGCGGTGACGAAGGCCGGCCTCAAGTTCGTCGGCCCGTCGGCCAAGGCCATGCGCGCGCTCGGCGGCAAGGCGGCGGCCAAGGAGATCGCGCTTCATGCCGGCGTGCCGGTGGTCCCCGGCTACCAGGGTGCCAGGCAGGATGCGGCGAGCCTCGCCGTGGAAGCGCGCAAGATCGGCTATCCCGTGATGATCAAGGCGGTCGCGGGTGGCGGCGGGCGCGGCATGCGGCTCGTCGAGCGCGAGGCGGACCTCGCCGAGCTCCTCGACAGCGCGCAGCGCGAGGCGCTCTCGGCGTTCGCCAACCCGCTCGTGCTGATCGAGAAGGTGGTCCAGCGGCCGCGCCACATCGAGGTGCAGGTTTTCGGCGATGTGCACGGCAATGTCGTGCATCTCTTCGAGCGGGACTGCACGCTGCAGCGGCGCAATCAGAAGGTGATCGAGGAGGCCCCGGCGCCCGGGATGTCGCCGGAGCTGCGCGAGCAGATGTGTGCTGCAGCGGTCAAGCTCGCCCGATCGGTCGGCTACGAGGGCGCCGGCACGATCGAGTTCCTGGTCGAGGGCGGCGCGCTCGGCCCCGATGCTCCCTGGTACTTCATCGAGATGAACACGCGGCTGCAGGTCGAGCACCCGGTGACCGAGGAGATCACCGGGCTCGACCTCGTCGAGTGGCAGCTACGTGTGGCGGCCGGCGAGCGGCTGCCGCGGGGCCAGGCCGAGATCGCCATGCGCGGCCACGCCATCGAGACGCGACTCTGCGCCGAGGACCCCGCGCGCGACTTCCTGCCCTCGATCGGGCCGGTCCATGCGTTCGATCCGCCGCAGCGCATGGCGGGCCTCAGAGTGGAGACGGGCGTCGCCGCGGGCGGCGCGGTCTCGCCGTTCTACGATTCGATGATCGCGAAGCTCATCACCCATGCGCCGACCCGCGCCGATGCGGCGGGCGCCATGACCGCAGCGCTGCGGGCGACCGTGATCGCGGGCCCGGTCACCAATCAGGCGTTTCTCGCCGCGCTGCTCTCGGACAAGCGCGTTGCGAGCGGCGCCGTCGACACCGGCCTCATCGGGCGGGAGCTCGCACGCTTCACCGCGCCGGCGCCTCCTCCCGCCTCCGCAATCGCCGCGGGCGTCGCCATGCTGCTCACCGACCGCGCCGACGGCGCGGAAGCCGGCCGGGCCGGCGACGCGGCCGGCCTGCATTCGCCCTGGCATGCGCGCGACGGCTTCCAGCTCGGGCCACCGCGCATCGAGCAGCGCCTCGTCATGGTCGACGGTCAGCCGACGACGTTCGACGTGCGCTGGCGCGCCGAGGGCGCCCAGGTCGCCGTGCCAGCCGGACGCCAGGTTGCCAGTGCGGCCGACCCTCGGGTCTCGTTGCATCGTGTGGAGTCCGGCCGCGTGCTGATCGTGGCCGGCGGCGTGCAGAGTGAGGTCGCGTTCCCGCGCTACGACGCGAGCGGCGAGGACGACGGCGCGTCGGGCGACGCGGTCCGCGCGCCGATCAACGGCCGCGTCGCCAAGGTGTTCGTGGCTGCCGGCGGACGGGTCGAGAAGGGCCATCGCATCGCGGTCGTCGAGGCGATGAAGATGGAGCACGTGCTCGTCGCGCCGCGCGCGGGCGATATCGAGCGTGTCGCCGTCAGCGAGGGCGAGCAGGTGATGCAGGGTGCGCTCATCGCCGCGCTCGGCAAGGCCTGACCGGGACGATGCTCACGGCTGCACGAGCGTCGTGCGCCCGCCTGCGAGGCCGACGAAGACCGCAGGACGGCCGTCCCTGGAGGCGACCCTGAAGTCCTCTGCCGCCGGGCCGACGAGGTCGACGCGCGCAATTTCGCGAACGCGGCCTCCCTTGGCGGTCAGGAACCTGAGCGCCCGCCGGTCGAACGAGGGAATCGCGAGGTCGGCGACGCCATCGCCGTTGAAGTCGGCGACGGCCGAGAGCCTCAGGTGCGGCGACCGGATGACATGGTTCGAAACGTCGTCGGCCTCGTAGCGCTTGACGAGCACGCCGCCGCGTATCGCCCACATCTCGAGCTCGCCGGCGAGGTGGGGCATGCGAACGAGCGCGACCTCGGGGCGGCCGTCGCCATCGAAATCCCCGACGCCAGCCGGATTGAGCCAGCGGAACGGCTGGCCGATGGGCGGCGTCTCGGCGATGATCGTGAGCTCGTTGTTGCGCACCGCCGCGACCGCGAGTGCCGCTCCGGCCTTGAGATACGAGCGCACGACGATCACCTCGTCCTGGCCGTCGCCGTCGACGTCGGCGATCCGCGGCTCGCGGTCCTCGAAGACGCTGTCGGGCGGGAGCGTCAGCCGGAAGGCGCGCCGGTCGCTGGTCGCGACGACGAGCGTCTCCGCCTCGTGCTCGGCCCCGAGCGCGAAGTGGCGGTAGCGCTGGGTCGGCCCCGAGAGCCAGGCGGCGGCGATGTTGCGGCTGCCGCGGGCGAGCTTGCCGCCGGGGATCGGATTGTCGTGCCGTGGCCGCTTGAAGCGGCCGACCGGATCGGCGTCGCCGGCGGTCTGTGCATCGGTTGCCGCGGCCGTCTTGAGACTGGCGCCCGATGCCGCGAGCGCGATCACGCCGAGTGCCGTCCGCCGGTCGAGCTTCACCACGCCGCGCCTCCCGAATCATCCGGGCGGGAGAGTACCGCACATTTCGGTGGTGATCAGGGCCGCGGGCAACGCAGCCACACCCCTCGATCTCGAATGCAGACCCGTGTCGCCGATGTTCGGGCCGAGTTTCGGGTTCCGCGGAAGCGGGCCCGGCATTCATCGATCGGATTTCAATCACTTGCCGCCCGCTGCTGCAATCAGCCGGATCATCTGCTGATAGCCACGGGTGCGCGCAAGAGTGAGCGGCGTCCGGCCGCTGCGATCGGGGATGTTGGGATTGGCGCCCGCCTTGAGCAGGGCCTCGACGCACGCCGT
>Ga0114938_1000261_pt1 | contig 42344 bp, 31 predicted proteins | sample AshMeaBigSpring_FD_88675 | JGI IMG/M metagenome (GOLD analysis project Ga0114938, IMG submission 88675) | Groundwater microbial communities from Big Spring, Nevada to study Microbial Dark Matter (Phase II) - Ash Meadows Big Spring | ecosystem: Environmental > Aquatic > Deep subsurface >... | reverse complement strand
TCAAAAAATCCCAGGGGGTCTGGGGGACTGGTCCCCCAGTGCACCCGCGCACGGGTCCCCCCAAGAGCCGGCGCTACACTAATTTCCAAATGGTAGTGGTCTCACTTTGTTGACACATTCCGTTGGGCCGACTGCAGCAGCAGTTCTATAAACGGCTCGGCAAACTTCGCCAGCCGCTGATCAGCATCACGAAACAATTCCGGCGACCCGTCGCACTCTGCTAGCATCGCCGCTTTCCGCAATTCAAACCGTCGCTCCATGACATAATCTCCTGAACGGGTCCTTGTTCAGAAGTTTAAATACCAACATCACTTCAACGCCGCTATACGGCTCGAGACAGTAAAAGTAGCGAAGCGGTGATATGGATTGCCTGCGTTGGCAGTCGCCATCAGCAAACAGAAGCCTCGTTCGAGAGGTGCCTTTGAATCCAACTTCTATCTGACTCGTAGCCAAGTCGCCGCAGTGAACTGCCTTCAAACATCTCAATCAGGTCGCAAGCCTTCTTATTGAAGTGATTCTGCCAGTCACCCGCAATACCCTTGCGCGCAAATTGTGTGTTATCGGTCTCACCTCGTTTGCGGCTGCGGCCCGACTTGGATTTAGTGTAGTGCTCGAAACTGTTGACCGAAACCGCGTGGGCGACACGGTCCAGATCAATTGAGGAACCCACAAATCGCGCCATCCTGATGAGTTGCTCCTCGGGGCATTCGAGACAGTCCTCGTAACGAATGACGCAGGTATTGGGACGGTTCAGCCACGAGTCGAGAAACTCGGAATAATAGAAGCGCGGCTGCGTAACGTGCAGCAATTTTGCCTCGAGGTAGTCTGCGAAGGCGTCAAAAACGGGACGCCCGGGCATTTCGGAAACAAATTGGTTGATCTTGGGATCGCGCACCCTGTGCTCATATTGGGTTTCGAAGTAGTACATCGATACATAGATGTCGCGGGGATCACGGACGACTAGAATGGCTTTGCGAAGGGACCAGTGATACAGTCTGTGAACCTGTACGACGGTACGGGGTGTGATTAATCGATTGTTCAGATAGGGACGGCCCCCCAAATAGGTTTGCAGCATGTTGCGAACCCAGGAACCGCCGCTTTTGGGAAACTCCACGACATGGATCACACGCAAGAGTCCCCCAAAAGGGTATGCGATTGCGGCGTTCAAGAATTGAAATAGTCGCTGCCGCGGTGGTACATGCCTTAGCCGCGAAAAGAACTTAGGAAGGCGAAGCATGGATCAGGCGCCTGGGTCGGTCTAGAGAGAAGGGGGATGGCTGTCACCTCGGATGAAGTCTGAAATGCGCGGAGAAAAGGGTTTGGCAGTCTGAAGATACAGGCGACACCAGAGCTCAACGCAGATTAGTCCCAAAATGACATAGGCGGCATCGACCTGCCCGGCGCGGTCGCTTTGGACAAGGTGACGCACTGCGCTCGGGTGGAAGAGGCCGCCTGTTGCTGAATTCTCGGCCAGAAGTATGTCGTCCACGTGCGCGCGAAGCTCGTGGTGTATCCAGCGCCGAACCGGGGCACCGAATCCAACCTTAGGTCGATAGATACAATCGTGCGGCAAATAAGGTTGCATGGCCTTCTTAAAGAGCCACTTTCCTTGCGTGCCCCGCTGTTTCATGTTTGCGGGCAGCCTGATCGCAAATTGCACGAGGTCGGGATCGAGAAAAGGCACGCGCGTCTCGACGCCAGCCGCCATGCTCATCTTGTCCGTGTAATTGAGGTTGTGGTCAGGCAAGAAGTGTTTCCCTTCAAGATACATCATCTGGTTCAGCCGAGTGGTCTTTGGGTCGAGGACTTTCAGCGCTTCATTCAAGGGAGCTGCCAACTCAACGGCTGAGAGGTTGGCTTGTACGGAGATATTAAAGAGACTGTTGATCAATTCGGGACGGGCCCAGCGGAAGTACCCGGCCAGACGGTCGGGGGGTGACTCATCCGCATAGAGAAACGCCTTGGCTAATCGACGGCTGGTGACATGGCGGGTTCGCAGGCGGCAGGCAACGCGGCGAAGTTGACGGCGAGCAATGGTGGGCATCCAGGCCCACGCGGCCTCTCGTTGTAAGGCGAGATGGCGACGGTAGCCCCCAAAAATATCGTCGCCGCCTGCTCCAGACAGGAGTACCTTGATGCCGTGTTGACGGGCAAGACGAGCGATGAGGTAGACGTTGATAGCGGCGGGGTCCGGTTGTGGCTCGTCGAGATGATAAATCATCTTCTCGAGCAAATGGATCATCTCCGGACCGACGTGAATACATCGAAGATCGACGTCCAAGTGTGCGGCGACGCGCTGCGCATAGGGCAGATCTACGTCCAAGCCGTCCTGCGCTGAGCGCGACATGTCTTTGAAGCCAATTGTAAAGCATGGGATGCGACGTGACGGCATGATCTGCCTCGCCATGGCTACAACGGCGCTTGAGTCAAGGCCACCAGAAAGGAAGGCGCCCACCTCCACATCGGCAACAAGTTGGCGGCGCACTGCCTCCCGGAGGTGTTCGCAAAGTGTTTCGGCTAACACGTCGGTCGAGCCAGTAACTGTCTCGGGACCGTAGGGCAAGTCGTAGAATTGCCACTTCTTGCTGATCTGACCGTTCTTTACCAGAAGTGCATGGCCCGGTTCGAGCTTTTGGACCGAGGTCAGCATAGTCCTCGGCGCCGGACACCAGAGGTAGGTCAGGTAGTTGCGGACGGCGACGACATCGATCTCTCGGTCGATATCCGTGCATTGCAGCAGCGATTTGAGTTCGCTTGCAAACAGAAACCCCCGGCGGGTCTGAGAGTAGTACAATGGCTTGACACCGACGCCGTCCCTTGCAACGAGCAGTGAATTGTCCCGGCGGTCCCAGATTGCGAACGCGTACATCCCATTGAGGAGCGAGAACATCTTCTCGCCGCGATCCAGGAACAGATTAAGAAGCACTTCCGTGTCGGTCTGGGTGCGAAATGCAAAACCTTTAGGCTCGAGCATCTTGCGGAGTTCGCGAAAGTTGTAGAGTTCTCCATTGTACACAATGACTGCGTTGTCCGCCGCATCGCTCATGGGTTGGCGTCCGCGGTCGGACAGATCGATGATGGACAACCTGCGGTGACCCAGTCCGACACGATGTTCAGCATCAAACACGAAACCGAAGTCGTCCGGCCCGCGGTGCAACAACAGCTCCGCCATGTCAGTGAGCAGTTGCAGACCGAAGTCGCCGAAAAAACCCGCTATGCCACACATGGGCGTTAGTTTAGGTCAAATCCGTGTAGCGTGTGGATGTTCCGTCACGGGGTCGCGTGAGAGGCATGTCGCAATCCGTAGAGAAGCGCCAGGTACGCCGTGAACTGTTGCGCCGGAGTGGGGAGCCGCGCCAATACGGTCTGGCCGGCAGCCACGAGCCGAGACGGGATGCCTGGGTCTTGAAGCAAGCGTATCAGACAATCCGCCGCTGCCGCGGCGTCATTTGCTCGGAAATAGAGAGCAGCGTCCTTGCAGACATCGCGAGCAAAGGACAAGTCGGATGTCACGATCGGGAGGCCAAAGGCCATCGCCTCAAGATAACTTGCACTGAATGTTTCGAGCACAGTAGGCTGAAAGCAAATGTGACAGCTTTCATACAGGGCTGGTGCACCCGCAACGGAAACGGGACCCGCGTTGATAAGGGAGGACTCGATGCACAGGCGACGAGCGAGATGCCGAAGCTTGCGGAAAATGTCCGAGTTCTGCGGGAGTGTCAGAACGAATTGCACATTTAGCTGAGGTGCCCTTAGGGCGATCTGCTTTGCTACCTCCGGAACGAGTGTCAGGCGTTTGTGCTTGTAAGCTGCAGCAATACAGAGGATGCGCACAGCCGCATTCTGTCCTGGAAAAGAAACCTCGCCCCGGCGTTGCCGGAATGTTACGACACAGCTGTTTGGTATTACTGCTATGCGCGCCGGTGGCATTCCGGCACGGCGGCAGAGTCCGCGCCTCGCGGTTTCCGTTTGCACAACCCACGCGTCGGCAATGCGAAACCAATGCGCTTTGTAGCGTGAAATGAGTGCTGCGGACAGCCATTCGTGAGGAAATGCCAGCGAGCGGTATGCCTGCAACGTTGGATGCGTTACCCAGCCGTCGGTGCAGCCAACCAAGTGCGCTGCGCGAAATCTCACATACGACGGACCGGCAAACGTGAAGACGCACGACGGTTGCAGCAGTTCTTCCAGTTGCCGAAGCCGACGGCGCGCCCGCCAATCCCGCGCGGGCGAGGTGGCAAACTCTTCAAAACTTTCAACGTCATAGCACAACTCGCGCAGTTCGTTAAGGACAACATCCGAAGCAGCGACGTGCCATGTGTGGCCGCCCGGATTACGGATCATTTCCTGGACAAATGCTACGACACGCTTAATTGCGCCGCCCTTCCGAATCGTCGTCGCGTTAAGCAAGATATTCAAGTCGGGTGCTCATTGTCATGGCCCATGCGCAAGCACAATGGGCGGCCCCTTACCGCTCCGCCGTTCAGGAGCCCCGTCAGGGAACCAGATAGGTGGCAAGCAAAGGTGCCTGTTGCTTCGTGCGTTCGCGACCTGGCCGCGCAAGGCCAAGGAAAACAGAGAACAATGCGATCACTACGGTAGGCCAGAGTACCTGCGTGATCAGCAAACCGAGTATCGTTGCTCGTGCCATGTAAGCAGCCTGGGGAACAAGAATACAATACAGGCTGAGCCAGATGATGGAACCAGCCGCACGGGCTCGTTGTTGGGTCGCCTTGCAAGCGAGTCCCACAAGCAGCAAACCTAGCACAACGCCGGGGAGACCAAAATTGACATAAATGTCAGCGACACTGGTGGTGCCCTTTCCGCCAGAGCCAAAACTACCGACGATCACCCACGTCAGTAACAAGGAACTTGTTTGCTCCTGCCGGGGGCCTCCCTCCAGAAGACGCCGCGTAACAAAGACGCGGCGGCTGAATGGGATGATGCCCAAGGCCTCCTGAAACATGAGCCTGCCTCGAAAAAAATCGTGTTTTTCGGGGACGTACGCGGTAGCCGCGTACAAGGCGGCGGCGGAATAGGACAGTTCGCGTATCGTACTGTCCCACTGAATCGATTCACGTTCTTCGAACACGGTGTCCAAGAAGGACGGAATCGTGCGTCTCGGCGATCGCCGGCCCACGCCGACAACCGCAAACAGGAAACTCGCGGCCAAGACGAAGACGACTAGCTTTCGCAGGGAAATGGGTTTGACCGACTCTGAGTAAGCGACGGCAATGATGGCAAAGACTGAGAGCGCCAGATTTCGGTCGCCTTGGACTAGAAATGCGAATACCTGCAAGTAGACAAGAAGTAACGTGCCATTTACGAGCTGCAACTTGCCATGGAGGCGCGTGGTTGAGAGTGTGGACATGGCCGTACCGGCCACAGTGGACGTCGTGGAAAGGAGGAGCACATAGTTCAAGATGAGGCTGCCGGTTTCGCTTTGTTTGTAGCGACCCTCAAGTGCGGATGGACCTAGGGACGCGGCGACTACCACCGCGCAGGAAAAGCCGATACAAATCGCCACAGCCCCGGCACGCTTCCATTTCGCCAGCAATGTACGCTCGTTCGGGGGAGCGGCGAGCGGTCGGTCCAAGCGGTCGGACAGCAAATTGAAGCCGATCGCAAACGCGGCGAGACCAGCCGCCGAGGTCATTGTTGCAAAACAGACACGGTGACTTCCATCGCCAGCTACTGCGGATACCCAGAGAAGTTGCCGGAACGGAGGGTGACCAATGAGCCAATAAAGGATGTAACCAAAATGGACTACGAAAAAGGGAAGCATGAAGCAAAGCTCAATAGATAACCAATTAACAGGCCTTCTGCCCGTCGCACGGTAGGCACACTGCAGTGCAAGTACGCAAGATGCCAGGACCAGCGCCAGGGATAAACGGGGCACAGAGAGCGACGGAGCTGAAGTGAGGGCACCCAGCACTGCGATCAGCATTATGACGAATAATGCGGCTAGCAACCCTGTACGAGCCGCGGAACGGTCGGCGCGCCCCACGTGTCGCGGTGTGGGGCCGAGGTATTTTGTTTTCTTCGTCATGCCGTACTTGGGTGCCAGGTGCGTACTAAGTCGCGCCGTAGAACTGATGAAGAAATTATGCATCAGCGTGCCGTAACATGCCGCCACGATGAGTCATCGAGGCGACCACAGACGGTGTCATAGAGCCCGTAAAGCTGGCCAAGGACGTTGTCAATGCAATAGCGACTCAGTGCGTTTTGTCGCCGTACGGCCTCTTGCGCGCGTGCTTGCGGCGGGCAACCGTGGTATGCGAGGATTGCCCGCGCGAGCTGCTCGGGGCGTCTTGCAGGAACCAGGGTGACGCGGGAACAGGCTTCTACGACGTCTCGAACCCCCGGTATGTCGGATGCCACGATCGGGATCCCGGCTAGCGCCGCTTCAATCAAGGCGTTAGGAAGCCCCTCGACCTCGGAAGGGAGGACAAAAATGTCGGCGGCGTCTAGCAATTCCGGGACATCGGCCCGCGTGCCAAGTAGGCGCACGCGGTCAGCCAGGTTTAATGTGTTTACAAGGCAGCGAATTCGGTCACGTTCAGGTCCCTCGCCGGCGATCATGAGGACAACATTGCAGGAAGAAAGCGCGGGAGCGCGCATCGCTGCTACCAGATCACAGACGCGTTTGGTGCGAATCAGGCGGCAGACGCAGAGAACTACCGTCTCGTTCGAATGTACCCCAAGCGCAGAACGTACGGACGCACGATCGCCAAGGCGCCGCCGGCCACCCTGGACATCATGTGGATTGGGAATGGTTGTGATCCGCGAAGATGGTACACCGGATTGAAGAAGATTTCCTCGGGAAGCCGGGGAGTTGGCGGCGTAGGCGGCGAAGCGACTGAGGGCCCAGCCGTGCAACCATCGCTTAATGCCAATCTGTGCGATGGATGTTCCCTCGGAAAAAATCATAGGTTGCCTGAAGCGGTAGACGGTCTTGGCGGCGGCTGCATAAAATGCCATGGCGTGAGAGAAGACATGAATTAGATCGGCGTTCGTGCGAGCTATGCGGACAAGCGCCCGTCTTACGAACAGCACGTCATATGGCGCATTTCGATTTAAGCAGCATACATCAGTGCCAGCGTCACGAAGTGCGCCCTCAAGCTCGCCACCGGGTATCAGCGTGACGACCTTCGGCCGGTAGAGTCGGCGATTCATGTGCTGGCAAAAGGTTGTCATGTTTCGTTCGCTGCCACCCAGACGTAATGAGTTCACCAGGAAAAGCACGCGCCTGGGGTATTTGCCAAATCTCTGTGTCGGCCGATCCGTCGGCAGGTGATCGGAAAGCATGGTTCGTTGCGCGGGCGTACGTGTTGAATGATCGAAAGACGTGGGTTGCGGCGTCGGAATGGCAGTCAGCGGATCATAATCTGATCCCACCAAGCTTCAAAGACGAGAACTGCAAACAGCTCCTCGCTGCGGTCGTCATACCAACTGGGGCGGCCGCGCCGAATGTTCGCAAAAAGGGCTGCCACCTCCTGCTTTGAAAGGTAGCCCGCCCTGACAGCATGTCCCCCGAGAATCATATCCTCAGTCGCCACGCTCGCAGCCTCGCGCAGCCACTGACGGCGGGGGATGGAGAAACCGGATTTGGGTCGCTGAGCGTGTCGTGATCCAAATAGGGTGGCGGCGAGTCGGCGCAGCAATGGTTTGAGCTCGCGCTGCGACGATCGCTTGTCCTCGGGGATTCGAAATGCCAACTCGGCGATTGACCGCGTCAGAAACGGGACGCGGACCTCCAGGCCACAAGCCATACTGGCGCGGTCGACCTTGACAAGCATGTCGCTGGGCAAATAGAACATTAGATCAAAGAATTGAGCTTGCGTGACTGCCGGCAATCCGCGCAAGCTCTCTACGCTACGCTTCAGGAACCAATAGCGTGCCTCCTCCGTATGGCGCAAATCTTCAGCAAGGAGCCGTATCCGGCTCCCGCGCGCGGGCAGCCGCGCCAGGGAGAGACGTCGGTCATCGGGCGGCAAGGCAAGGCGTCGCCCCCATTGATGGACGCGACTCTCTGGCGATGTCGCTTCCGCCAATGTGCCAAACAGCGCCCGCGCAAGTGATGGCGGTATCCAATCGAGGCAGCTGATCTTGCGCGCCAGGGTGTGATGGCGGTACCCGGCAAAGAGTTCATCTCCCCCGTCGCCGGAGATCGCCACCGTGACGTGTTCCCGGGCGACCCGACTGACCAGGCTAGTGGGAATCAGCGAGGAATCTGCGAAGGGCTCGTCGAAGAAGGCAGCAAGCCGCGGCAACTCCGCGAGCGACGCAGGTGCAAGTGTGCGGGCGACACTGTTGCAGCTCAACTGGGCGGCGATCCGGTTCGCGTGCGACACCTCAGAATGATCGCCGCCGGCAAAGTCAATCGTAAATGTTGTCAAAGGGCTCGAGCTGAACTTAGCGGCATAGTATGTGGCCAGGGACGAGTCGATCCCTCCGCTGAGGAATGCGCCAAGGGGGACATCTGATACCATCTGAGCACGGACTGAGTCGTCGAGATGCCGCGCGATTTCTGATAACCAGAACGCGTCACTTCGATCAAACTCGGGACGGTACTCAGGTCGCCAATAGCACTTGACCTCGTGTTGCCAGGTTCTCAGGTCGAGCGTAAGCACATGGGCTGGCAATAACTTGGCGACATCACGGAATATGGAACGCGGAGCAGGAATCCAGAAGAAATCAAAGAAGTCATTGAGTGCGTCGACGTCTATTTCGCGTGTCGTTTCGCCGGAGAACAGAAACGGCTTAAGTTCAGATGCAAATGTCAGGCAGCGTTCATTTAGCGCGTAGTAGAGGGGCTTGATGCCGAACGGGTCACGAGCAAGCAAGATGCGCTGTCGCCGGAGATCCGCGATGGCGAAAGCGAACATTCCGTCGAGTACATCAACCAAAGCGTCGCCACAGTCCTCGTACACGTGCAAGAGCACCTCGGTATCGGTGGCGGAGCGAAAGTGATGCCTGTGGCGCAACCCGTCTCGTAGTGAAATATAGTTGTAAATCTCTCCGTTAAATACGACCCACACGTCGCCGTGCTCGTTCGTCATGGGTTGTCGTCCCAGGGGTGATAAATCCAGCACGGCCAGGCGGCGGTGACCGAGACCAATCTGACCCAAGACTTCCGTTCCTTCGTCGTCGGGGCCACGGTGCGCCATCGAGCGGGTCATCGTCTTGAGAGTGGCGGCGCAGGGAGACCGCTGTGAGTCGCGGTAGATGATTCCGCAGATACCACACATGCGTTTGCGATCGTCCTATGCGAAAGGTCGTGGCCCGTGAAAGGAGTCACTAACAACGGAGCGACGTCTTGTTGTGCGTCCGACTGTCCGGCGAAACGCTGCAATGGCCACGTATAGCTGACGTAGAAATCGTAGAAGCGGTTCGGGAATTCGACTGGCGTGGCGAATCGTGCTCGGGATGTCTGGGATGCCCATGCGGTCAAATTGATTGATCAGCCAGCGGCAGTGCCGACTACGCCCCGCCAGCAGGCTTGCACGCGCAGCCCGCGTGGCAAGATCAGCCGCGAACTCCGCCAAGAGCTTCTTTCGCGGATGTGAGAGTTGATGTGCAATCCTCAGGAAGCGACCTATCGCAATGCAAGTGGACTGATCCGCGGCAGATGCCGCCGTGCCTGTCAAGCTGGACGGTTGGCCGACGGTGTAAACGGCGGTGGGCTCCGTCACGTAGCCGAGCAGCGGGTGATCGACTGCTATCCGAACCCAAAGATCGATGTCCTCGGCCCGCTTCAGCTTCAGATCAAAATTGCCGACCCGAGCAAGGACGTCCTTCCGTACCATTACGGTACCTGTCCAAATCTGCCACTTGGCTGCTAGAGCCTCGATCGCATCCGTCACCACGCTTTCCTGCAGGAGACGGTCAGTCTGTGGATGACGGGAATGTCGAAGGAGGATTCCGTGGGAACAGATCGAGAAAGCCCCCGCAATCCAGACGAGCTGGGGATTTGCCGAAAGTAACAACAGCTGCTTGCGGAGTTTTTCCGGTAGCCAGTAGTCGTCGGCGTCAAGAAAGGCGATCCAATCGCCCGTCGCCATCGCAACCCCCAGGTTCCGCGCGGCACCAGCGCCAGCGTTCGCCTGATGGAGGTACTTGACGGGGGGAGGGTACTTCGCGACCACGGCACGCGTCGCGTCGGTCGACCCGTCGTCAACCACAATGATCTCGCGCGGCGGCCAATCCTGTTCCAGTACGCTCTGGATCGCGCGCCCGACGACACGCTCCGCATTGTAAGCAGGAATGATCACAGATACGGGTGGGGAGGCATCCACGTGCACAGAGGCCCTTTTACGCATCGGGACCATCAACTGCGGTGCTAGCCTCGGCGATTCCTTCGCAGACGGACAGCCTGTCGATCGGCGAGTTTCCGAGGGCACGCTGCCACGTTCCTGCGTAGCGGCCCATCATTTTTCGTCGTAAGACACGATTCAGAAAGGCAGCTCGTTCATCTCCTTTGAGCTGCGCCAGTTGCTCATAGAGCCAGTGTCGAGCGATGTATACCGGATAGCCCAGTATGGCGCGTAAGATTACCTTGAGCCCAAAGTCATCACGCACCAGCTGTGCCGAACGCCCGTTTCCTAGGGCTACGCGCTCAAGATAGTCACGGGTCAGCCGCTTTGGCTCGATCAGGTGATGAACCTGCGCCTGCGGAGCGTAAAACATGCGAAAGCCGTGCTGAAGTGCCCGATGCAAGTATTCGGTCTCTCCGCCTGAGAGCAGGAGCATGCCGGTGCGGTCGAGGCCCGGCCGGAATGGCTGCAACTGATTTGCAACCGGGCGCCGAATTGAAAAGTTAGCGCCCACGGCATCCGTGCTGCGAAACAACTCGATGACTTCATCCCCGTGATCCTTGAGGCTCAATAGGTGTAGTAATTCGTCTCCCAGCCATGCGGGACGCTCCTGCGCGATCCAGCGTAGGGTGACGCGCCCAGCGAGCACTTGCGCTTCCAAGGATTCGTAGACCTCCAGCAATCCTTTCAGCCATCCTGACTCGACCCAGACGTCGTCGTCCAGGAAGGCGAGAATTTCGCCTGTGGATTCCTCGATGCAGCGATTCCGCGCGTGATTCAGATTGGCCACCGGGTCGGAGACGCAACGGACCGACATCGGCAGCTGGGAAGCGTGCCGACGGACCACCTCTTCCGTATTATCGGTGCAGCCGTTGGCCACCACAATCAACTCGGATTTCACGCCCCGGGGAACCTCCAACTCGCACAGACTCTGAAGCGTCTGAGCCAGAATGGCACTGCGGTTATGCGTCGGGATCAGAATCGACACGTCAACCACGGATGCTCGTCCCGCTATTTGTCCGTGTTGGTACTAACACGAAACCACGACGGCAGGCGCCACCGCGAACCGCTGCAGTCGAGCGCAGCAGGCCTCAAACAGCGATCGGCTGCTCGCGACCACCTCCGCATCCACCACGAGGTCCACCGGGGGGATCGCGCGGTCCAGGTAGCCGCGGCGGATGTGCGGGGAAGGATCGCCGATGCCGAACGTGCCCGTCGTGGACAGCAGCTGGTACCGCTCCGACAGCGGCACGCGCAACCGCAGGAGCCGCTCCAGCGCGCGGAACACCTCGGCCGTCTGTGACAGCAACTGGGCATGCGTGAAGAAGAGCGCCCGCTCGTCTCCCGCCAGGCGGTCGGCAAATTGCATGATCGCCCGCAACTGGCTGTCATAATGGCCCGCTGCCTTCGCCTGCAGCTCCTCCCGCGGCAACAGCGCATCGGTCCACCAGGTGGGGAACTGGTGCATCATGCTGCGGAGGGACGATTCCGGCTCGCGGATCAGGAACAAGAATCGGCACCGTGCACATCCCGCGAGGTAGCCGCTCTCAAACTTGTTGGCGTGCAGCACCTTGTCGAAAATCCACGCATCCCGCAGCCAGGGCTGACGCAACTGGCGATGCACCACGTACACCAGCCGCTGCAGGTCCTCCGCCGACCGGTAGCGGATGTGGGTCTCGCCAAAGCCCATGATCTGCGGGTTGGTATTCAGGATATGCGTCAGCACCGTGGAACCGCTGCGCATATGCCCCAGCTGGATCAGGAACCGCGGCCGGTAGCCGCGCAGGCGGCTCTGGGCGGCGAAATACGCCCGCAGCGTGCGTCCGGCGGTGCGGCGGATGGCGGTGCGGAGGCTCACCGGCGGGCCCTCAGGCCATCATCGCCAGCAGCCCCTTGAGGGGCCCGGGCGAGAGACGCGCCAGCTGTCCGATGGCTTCCCGCCACGGCTCCGCGTCCAGCCGGCGCACCAGGGGTACGTAAAGGGCCATGCTCACCACAACCGTGACGATTACCTGCAGCAGGTCGGCCGCGGCGGACGCGGGTAGCTGCCGCGCGATCGCCGCCCCCAGGAGCAGGGCGGCACACAGCGTCAGGGCGCTCAGCACGATCGGCCGCACACAGATGTGGGCCATGTCCGACCAGGGGTGGGGACTGGAGATCAAGGCGAGGTAGATGTTCGTCAGGGTGACGCCGACATAGAACCCCGCCACGGCCAGGGCCACGCCCAGCACGCCTCCGGCGCGGTATCCGCCGACGATCAGCGGGAAAAAGATGAGCACCGACGCGATGCTCAACAACATGCGGGCCCGAAACCGGCCCTGGGCCTGCATCAGGCTGACCGTCGGCCAGCTGACGGTGCGCAGCGCCATGCCCACGCTGAGCAGCTGGATCAGCGGGATCGCCCCGTACCAGCGTTCCTGGAACAGCAGCCGGACCACGGGGCCGGCGACGGCTGCCTGGCCGAAACAGAGCGGGATGGCGACCAGGGCCAGCGTCCGTGAGGCCCGGACGAAGGCCGCTAGTTGTCGCTGCGGCTCGCGCGCCAGCTGGCTGAGCGCAGGCAACAGCACCCGGGATAGATTCACCGTCAGCAGCGTGATCGTGTGCATCGAGAAGTTGAAGGCGAGGAAATAGACGCCCACGACCTCGGGTGAGGCAAAGTGGCCCAGGACGATATAGTCGCCCTGTCCGATCAACACGTAGCAGAAGGTGGCCACCACCACCATGGCCCCGTTTCGGACCAGGTACTTCCAGCGCCGCAACTGGCAAGTCCAGCGGAGCCGCACCGGGGCCAGTGTCCAAACGGCCGCCAGCCGCAGGATCGCCGCCAGCACGCTGGCCAGGACAAAGCTCAGGGCGCCGAATCCCAGCCAGGCGAGGGCGACCTTGCACGCGGCATCCGCGGCGGTCGCGGCGACTTCCACGGACGCGATCGCGCGGAACCGCATTTGAATCTGCAGCCGTGCGGCCGGGACCGTGGCCAGGGCCGAGAGGGGAGACGTGATGGCCATCAGCGTGATCAGCTGGATCAGCCGCGCCGGATCGTCGGTCGTATAAAAGCGGGCCGCCCAGGGGGCCAGGGCCACCATCAGCCCCCCGGCGACGACACCCGACGCGAGCGACAGCCAGAAGCCCGCATTGGCCCAGGTGCGGAACGCGCGCTGGCGGCTGATCAGCACGTCGCGCACGCCCGCTTGCTCCAACAAGCGGCAGAACGTGGCCACGGTGAGCGTCAGGCCGAACAGGCCGAAGTCCACGCGCAGCAGCAGCCGAGCCAGGATCAGCTGGGCCAGCAGCCCCAGGGCCTTGGAGGCCATCGTCTGGCCGGCCAGCAGGGCCAGCCCGCGCGAGGTGCGGTCGGTCAGCGACGTGCCTCGCGGCGGAACCGCCCGTGGCGCGGCGTCGCTCGGCGCACCAGGTGGAACGCCAGCAGCAAAGGTCGGAGTCAGCGTCTTACTCGGCAACATCGGGGGTAACCGTTCACACCCCGGCGGAGCATTTCGCCGGATTCGAGGGGGTCAGGTACATGTTTTCGGTCTGCGCGTCTTCGCTTGGTCGGGCGGATCGGCCGAAAAATGTACCAGACCCCGGCGGAGCATTTCGCCAGATTCGAGGGGGTCAGGTACATGTTTTCGGTCTGCGCGTCTTCGCTTGGTCGGGCGGATTGGCCGAAAAATGTACCAGACCCCGGCGGAGCATTTCGCCAGATTCGAGGGGGTCAGGTACATGTTTTCGGTCTGCGCGTCTTCGCTTGGTCGGGCGGATCGGCCGAAAAATGTACCAGACCCCGGCGGGGCATTTCGCCAGATTCGAGGGGGTCAGGTACATGTTTTCGGTCTGCGCGTCTTCGCTTGGTCGAGCGGATGGGCCGAAAAATGTACCAGCCCCCGGCCCGTGAACGGTTACACATCGGGGCCTTGCGCGGCCAGCGAAAAGGCCGCATCGAGTTCGTCTGCGGCGGCGGATTCCCCTCCGCTTCCCGGGGGGCCGCATTGTGCTTGCAGCGCGATCTCGGTGACGTTCCACAGCTGGTCGGGCGGGATCAGCAGCGGGCCGCCGGAAGCCACGCGGGCCACGAACTGGGCGATCTCTGCCTGGTGTCCCTTGTCTTGCCGCCACAGGCTCAGGCGGCGAAAACCTCGCCAGCCGTAGCCGGTCAGGCGGCGAAAATTGTTCAGCTCCAGGACGCGTCCCCCGCAGAAGACGGTCAGCAGCTCCTTGGGGTAGGTGCGGTAACCGTTGGCCAGGTAGTGCAGCGCCCCGAGCGAGCCGTCGGAGAATGTCAGGCTGAGCGTAACGTGGTCGGCATCACGGCCCAGGCTGCCCGGCTCGCGGGCGGATGATGCGTAGACGGAGGTAATGCGGGCATCGACCAGGAACGACAGCAGGTCGATCCAGTGGCAGCCCTCGCCCACGATCCGGCCGCCGCCTACCTGCGGGTCGCGGATCCAGTGGTCGGCGGGGACGGCTCCCGCGTTGACGGTCATCACCATGCAGGCCGGTCCCGTGCGATCGGCCAGCAGCTGCCTGATCCGGACCGCAGACGGGGCAAAGCGGCGATTGAAACCGACCAGCAGCTGCTGGCCAGGGCGCGCCTCCAGCTCCCGACGGACACAAGCCAGTCCGGCCAGGTCGATCGCGAGCGGTTTTTCCACAAACACGTGCTTGCCGGCCTGCAGCGACTCGACCACGAGGCGCGCGTGCAGATCGTGGCGTGTCGTGATGAACACGGTGTTGACGCGGCCGTCGTCCAGGATCGTACGATAGTCGCTGGTGCTGGCTCGCAGGCCGAACTTGCGGGCCGCGTGCGTGGCGCTCACCCCGCCGGCGCTCGCGATCGAGTCCAGGACAGCCGGCGTCCTGCGTAGTGCGGGCAGCAGCACCCGCTGCGTGAACCCGCCCGCGCCGATGATGCCGGCGATCACCTGACCGGAGGCCTGTGTCGGCGCACCGGCGGCCGCGCGGACGGCCACGCGGTCCAGCGACGGTGCCTCGTCGCCGTAGGTAAGCACGATGCCCAGCTGGGTGGAATCCGCCGTCAACAGCTCGTACGCCCGCGGCGCCTGGGCGTGCGGGATCCGCTCGGTGATCAGCGCCGCGACGTCCAGCCGGCGGCTCGCGAGCAGCTCGAGCACGGCCGCGATGTTCCGCTGCTCGGTCCACCGCACGAACGGGTACGGATAGTCGATCCCCCGCTGTTCATAGCTCGGATCGTAGCGGCCCGGGCCGTAGGAGCAGGAAACCTGGAAGGAGAGTTCCTTTGCGTAGAAGTCGGCCCGCTTGAGCTGCATCTCGACCGCGCCCACCAGGACGATACGTCCTCGCTGGCGGGCCATCTGCGCCGACTGGCTGATGATCTGGTCGCGCTTGGCACTGGCGGCGATCAGCACCCCGTCGACCCCCTGTCCGCCGGAGAAGGCTCGGGCCATGCTCACGGGATCGGCGTCCGCAGACGCGTCGGCCGCCTCCGCCCCGAACTGCCGGGCCAGCTCCCGCCGGCGCGGGTGGGGGTCGATCCCCAGCACCTTGACGCCGGAGGCTTGCAGCAGCTGCACGGCCAGCAGTCCGACCAGACCCAAGCCGAACACGGCGACCGATTCCCCGAGGGCCGGCTCGAGCAGGCGGATGCCCTGCAAGGCAATCGCCCCCAGCACGGCGAAGGCGGCCTGCTCATCTTCCACGCTGGCGGGAATGTGGGCGACCAGGTTGCGCGGCACCTGGACCAGCTCGGCATGCGGGCCGTTGCTGGCAACGCGGTCACCGACGGCAATCCCGCTCACGCCTTCGCCCACCTCGACCACCACGCCCGCATTGCAGTAGCCCAGCGGCAGGGGCGCGTCCAACCTGCTGAAGACCGCCTCCAGCGTGGGCAGCAGTCCGTCGGCGGCGATCTTGTCCAGCACCTGCTTGACGCGCTCCGGCTGCTGGCGGGCCTTCTGCACCAGGCTGGCCCGGCCGAACTCGACCAGCATCCGCTCGGTCCCCGCGGAAATCAGCGAGGCGCGGGTCTGGACCAGCAGGTGGCCGCGTGCCGGCTGGGGACAGGGCACCTCGAGCAGTTCCAGGTGCCCGGTACGGAGGTTTTGGACGAGCTGTTTCACGAGGGTTCGGACGGCGCCTGGCCGCGGCGCGAAGTCAAGCGGCGGCGCTCACCGCCACAGGCCGCGGGTGTCGACAACCACCTTCTCCTGCAGAATCTTGCGCGGTACGTCCCGGAACTGGCGATGGTCGGTCAGCAGGACCAGCACGTGCGCGCGGGCCAGCACCTCGGCCAGCGGCGTCAGCGGCGCCTCGGTGAACCGCTGCGGATTCAGGTACGGGTCGCAGGCCAGCACCGTGCCGACGCCGCTCTGCCGCAGGGCCCGGAAGATGTCCAGGGCCGGGCTCTCCCGCACGTCGTCCACGTTGGCCTTGTAGGTCAGCCCCAGGCAGCCAATGGTCGGGGCAGCAAACTGCCGGGCCAGCCCCAGGACATGCTGGACGATGTAATGCGGCTTGCGGTCATTCACCTGGCGCGCCGTGCGGATCAGCGGCGTGTGGTCCGGGTCGGCGTGCACGAGGAACCAGGGGTCGACGCTGATGCAGTGCCCACCCACGCCCGGCCCGGGCGAAAGAATCTGCACGCGGGGATGGCGGTTGGCCAGCCCGATCACCTCCCACACGTCGATCCCCAGGCGCTCGGCCAGCACCGACAGCTCGTTGGCAAAGGCGATATTCACGTCGCGGTAGGAGTTCTCCACCAACTTGGTCACCTCCGCGACGAGCGCGCTGGTCGGCAGGACCTCGCCATTGACGAAGCTCGCGTAGAACGCGCGGGCCCGGGCCGTGCAGGCGTCGGTGACGCCGCCCACCACGCGGTCGTTCTGCACGACCTCCAGCAGGATGCGGCCGGGCAGCACCCGTTCGGGGCAGTGGGCGACGTAGACATCGCGACCCACCGTCATCCCGGCCGGGACGGCCCGCGGCACGACGATCTGCTCCGTCGTCCGCGGCGGGCTGGTGGACTCGAGCACGATCAGGTCGCCGCTCCGCACGTGCGGCCGCACGGCCGCGCAAGCCTGCTCGACGTACGTCATGTCGGGCGCGTGGTCCGGGCGGATCGGCGTGGGGACGCAGATGATGAACACGTCGGCCGGTTGCGGCTCGCGGCCAGCCCGCAGCTGGCCGCTGTTGACGGCCGACCGCACCAGGATGTCCAGGTCCGGTTCCTCGATATGGATCTCGCCCCGGTTGATCGTGTCCACTACGTCGGGCCGGATGTCGGTACCCAATACCTGGTAGCCCTTCGTGGCCAGGATGCTGGCGGTCGGCAAGCCGATGTAGCCCAATCCCAGCACGCAGACGCGGGTCGTGCCGGGGGCGAACGGCTTGCCGGGCGCGGCGCTGACCTGGGTGTCGCTCGAGTTCATCTCTGCCAGCCCTGTTCCAGCATTTTCTGGACAATCCGCGGCGCGGCGTGGCCGTCGCCGTAGGGATTCCGGTTGATCTGCCGCCGTGCATATTCAGCGCGATCGCGCAGCAGCCGCGTGGTCTGCTCGATGATCCGCTCGACGGAGGTCCCCACCAGTTGGACGGCGCCGGCGATGACCGCCTCCGGGCGCTCCGTCGTTTCCCGCATCACGAGCACCGGCTTGCGGAGCGAGGGGGCCTCTTCCTGCACGCCGCCGGAATCGGTCAGGATCAGCGTGCTGCGATCCATCAACCAGACGAACTCGTGGTACGGGACGGGCGGCACAAGATGCACGTTGTCGTGGCCGCCCAGCAGGGCATGCACCGGTTGCTGGACGTGAGGATTCAGGTGCACCGGATAGACAAATGCCACGTCGGGGAACTGCTGGGCCAACTGGGCGATGGCCCGGCAAATATCGCGAAAACCCTGGCCGAAATTCTCGCGGCGATGGCCGGTGATCAGGACCACCCGGCTGTCGCCCAGGAAGTGGTACTTCAGTCGCCACCGGTCGCCCGCCTCGCGTTCCCGCTGGACCGTCCAAAGCAAGGCATCGATCACCGTGTTGCCGGTGACCTGGATCCGGTCGGCGGGAATCGACTCGGCCCGCAGGTTCTCGGCCGCCTGCTGCGTCGGGGCACAGTGCAAGGCGGTCACCAGGCTGGTCACGCGCCGATTCAGCTCCTCAGGCCAGGGAGCCTGCAGGTTCCCCGTGCGCAGCCCGGCCTCGACGTGCACGACCGGCACCTGCCGGTAAAAACTGGCCAGGGCGGCCGCCATGACCGTGGTGGTATCTCCCTGCACGACGACGCAGTGCGGCTGGAACCGCTCCAGGGCCTGGTCCACGCCGCGGATGCAGGCGGCGGTGAGCTCGGCCAATGACTGGTTGGCCCGCATCAGGTCGAGGTTCCAGTCGGCCTGGATGCCGAAGTAATCGGTCACCTGCTGGAGCATCTCTCGGTGCTGCCCGGTCAGGCAGACCACGACCTCCATCCGGTCGCGCTGCTCGGCGCATGCCTGGACGACCGGCGCCATCTTGATGGCCTCAGGGCGGGTGCCGAACACCAGCAGGGCCTTGAGTCGGCGGGGCTGGTTCACACCCGCTCTCCGGCCTGGGTCGGGCATCCACCCCGCACGAGGTAACCGTTCACACCCCGGCTGAGCATTCTTGCCAGATTCGAGGGGGTCAGGTACATGTTTTCGGCCCGCGCGTCTTCGCCAGGTCGGGCGGATTGGCCGAAAAATGTACCAGACCCCGGCCCGTGAACGGTTACCCGCACGAGCAAGGTGCTGGTCCGCCCGACCATCCTCTTCCCTCTTCGAACTGGCAGGTCGGCGGTCAACCTGACTGGCCATCCAGCCGCGGCATCTGCCGGCCCGGCACGCCGAACACGAACCGGCCAGGAGGCACGTCTTTCATCACGGCTGAGTTCGCACTGACCTTCGAGCGGCAGCCCACGCGAACCTGCGGGGCGATCGTTACGTGGGTGCTGAGGTAGACCTCGTCTTCCAGCACGCTGCCGCCGTTGAGCGTGGCGTAGGGGGCCAGCAGGCAGAACCGCCCGGCCCGTGCGTCGTGGCCCATCGAGGCGTAGTAGTTCAAGTGGACAAAATCGTCGAGCACGGCGGCGTGCGACACCACGCTGTACGGGTACAGCACGGCCCCCTGGCCGATCCGGGCGCTGGCCGCCACGCAGGCCGTCGGGTGCCTGATCGTCAGGAACTGTCCCCCCCGGCTGGCGAGGGATTCCACCGTGCGCCGCCGCGCCTCGATCTCCCCGATCGCCAGCACCAACCGGTCGTCACGCTGTGGTACGTACAGCTGGGGATCGCCCAGCAGGGGCGCCGCCAGTCCCGCAGCGTCGGCGGTGGTTGTCGCACGGCCCAGGAACCCTTTCAGCCGATACTCGTCGGGAGAGACGCAATCCCCCAGCAGCTGGGCCAGCTCCCGGCCAAACCCTCCCGCGCCGATGATCACGATCTCGAGCATGGCGGGCTATACCGAGGCCCCGCCGTCGACGGTGATCACCTGGCCGGTAATGAAGCCGCTGTCCGGCGAGAGCAGGAACTGGATGCAGGGCACCACGTCCTCCGCACGTCCCAGCCGACCCAGGGGCGTGCGGCGGACGATCTGCTGCCGCTGCTGATCGTCCAGCCCGTGCGACATCTCCGTTTCCAGGTACCCGGGGGCCACCGCGTTGACGCGGATGTTGCGCGGGCCCAGTTCGCGAGCCAGGGCCCGCGTCATGCCGATCAGGCCCGCCTTGGTGGCGGCGTACGCCGCCAGTCCCGAAAAACCCCGCTCGCCAATGATCGAAGAGATGTTGATCATCGTGCCGCCGCGCTGCAGCAGCATCCAGCGGGAACACTCCTTGGCCAGGATCAGGGCGGCCCGCAAGTTCACGTCCAGCATCTGGGCGATCTGCTCCTCGCTGGCCAGCGCCAGCACCCCGTCGTGGGCCACGCCCGCGTTGTTGATCAGGGCGTCGATCCGGCCGAAACGGCCGTGGACCGCGTCGACAAACATGCGCAGCGCCGCTACGTCACGCGCGTCGACCGACTGGTAGAGGAATCGCGCGCTCCACACGGGATCACGGGCCAACTGCTCGACAAAGGGCGTCGGCCCCCGGCTGAACGTGGCGACCGCGTGACCAGCCTCCAGCAGGTGCTCGGCGATCACCTGCCCCAAACCGCGGCTGCCGCCTGAAAGCAGGATGACTTGGGAACTCATGGTGCGACGCGGCTCATGGCGGAGCGCCGGGGGACACTCTCGGAGGTGCGGCCCGTGTCACGGCGCGCACCGGGCAGATTCCACGCTTCAGCGCCTCTCGACCGCGGCCTGTTCGGCGCTGCAAGACAATTACCTACCAGTCTTGTGGATCAGCCGCCGGGCGCTAGCCCGCGGTTTTCGTGATCCAACCGTGGGCTAGCGCCCGGCGGCTGATGAGTCATTTCGGAAACCTGTTTTTTGACAGCGCCTTCGTACAACGCCACCAGCTGGTCGAAGGTGCGAATCGGCGGTGCACCGTTGCGGAACGGGTCGACTCCCAGTTGCTGCTCCAGGCCCACGACCACCACTGCCAGGTCGAGCGAGTCGAGTCCCAGGGAGCCCGTCAGCGTGTCCTGGCCGGAAATCTCCCGCCGGGGGCGGCCCGCGTCGGCCAGGACGCGGTTGATCACTTCGCTAATCGTGTCGCGGATTGGCATTCTGCATCACTCAGGATTTGGAACCCAGGAACTTCGGCATCGTGGCATGACCTTCGGCGCTGACACCCTGCCGGCGGATGACGCCGATCAGGGTGCGCCAAAGGATGTACAGGTCCACCGGCAGGTGGACCTGGTCCACGTACCAGACATCCAGGTCGAACTTCTCTTCCCAGCTCACTGCGTTGCGCCCGTTGACCTGCGCCCAACCGGTGATCCCGGGCGACACCTCGTGGCGCCGCGCCTGCTGGGGCGAGTAGCGGGGCAGGTACTCGGTCAGGAGCGGCCGCGGACCGACCAGGCTCATGTCGCCGCGCAGCACATTCCACAGCTGGGGCAGCTCGTCCAGGCTCAACCGCCGCAGCGCGGCACCGAACGCCGTCAACCGCTGCTCGTCCGGCAAGAGGTCTCCCGCCGGGTCGCGGGCGTCGACCATGGTACGAAACTTGTAAAGCACAAAGGGACGGCCCTCGCGCCCGGCCCGCGGCTGGCAAAACACCACGGGGCTGCCGAGCTTGACCCGCACCAGCACGGCGACGGCTCCGATCACGGGCACCAGGAGCAGGGCCGCCGGGATGCACAAGCACAGATCCAGGGCCCGCTTACCGAAGTGTCGGTACCAGTTCTTCATCCAGTTCCGGCACGGGCCGCCGGTCGACCAGGCAGCCCAGCAGCTGCTCGAACCGCGCCGCGTGCACGCCCCGATCGAAACGGGCGGCCACGTATTCCCGGGAATTTTGCCCCAGGCGGAGGGCCGCTGCGGGATCGTTGCGCAGCCGCACGATCGCCGAGGCCAGCGCCTCGTCATTCCCGGGCGGAAAATACAGTCCGCCCTGCGCGTCCTCGAGCACCTCGCGAATCACTCCATCGATCCCCAGCAGCGTCGGCCGGGCGGCGGCCATGTAGTCAAACACCTTGTTGGGATAGGTCGTGCGAAACATCGGCAGGTCTTGCAGCGTCGCCACGCAGGCGTCGGACGCCGCCAGCACCTCGGCCATGCGCTGCTTGGGAAACGCGCCGGCGAAGGTGACGTTCCGCAAGTCCCAGGCCCGGGCCAGGCGGGCCAGGCTCTCCCGCTCCTTGCCGTCGCCGACCAGCAGGAAGTGAATTTGGCCGTCCGCGCGCAACCGCCGCGCGGCGCGGAGAATCGTGGGAATATCGTTGGCCTGGCCCAGCGCTCCCGCGTAGGTCACCACGAAGTGATCCTGCAGGCCGAGCTCGCGGCGCAGACGATCCCCATCCGTTTCTCCGGCGAACATGTCGGCGTCCACACCATTGGGAATCACCGTGATCTTGCCGCTCGAGACTCCCTGGTCGAGGAGGTACGTCCGATAGGCGGGCGAGTTGACCACGAGATGGGTCGCCCGGGCGTAGAAGAACCGCTCCATCCGCTGCGCCAGGTGGATCAACAGGCGGTTCCTCAGGATACCCATCTCGATGGCAAAGGCCGGCCAGAGGTCCCGGATCTCGAGCACCAGGGGGCAGCGCCGCGAGGAAGCCACGAGCCAGGCCGAAAGCAGCTGGAAAATCGGGGGGGACGTGCCCAGCACGATGTCGGTGCGGCCGGCGCGGCAGGCCACGCCGATCGAGGTGACCATGAAACTGGCAAAAGAGGCGGCCCGCCAGGCAAAGCTGCGGTGCAACGTCGGCAGCGTGTAGGCTCGCCGCACGCGCACCCCTGCGCACGGGCCGTCGCCCAGCTCCGCCGACCTTTCGATCGGCCGACCGGTAAGGTAATCGACGCTGCCCGCCACGATGGTGACCTGGTGTCCGGCCCGGACCCAGTGCCTGGCCAACTCCAGGTGCCGGGTGCCGCCCGGGTGCTGGTGGTCGACGAAATTCTGGTGAATGACCAGGATGTTCATGCGGAAATCTGCAGCTCGTCGCAAACCGGACCGCGCAGAAGGGCGGAACGCACCAGCCACCCGTCCGAGCCGGAACCCAGTCTGGCCGACAAATCCCGCTCCCCTTCGTGCACCAGGCAGTCGGCTTCGTCCAGCGACAACTGGCACATCCGGGGACTGAACAGGCTGCAGACGCGCGCCCCCGTTGCCGTCAAACGCAGCTGGAGCGACAGCGCCGGTTCGCGCCACTGGTAGGTCCGCGCCCGCCAGCCGCGCGGCGTGCGCGGGTCCGCCCGCACGAGCGTGACCTCCGCGGGCACGGTCGCTTGCAACTGCAGGTGGTACTCGCCCGCCGGTGTCCGCAGCCGCAAGTGCTTCCGTTCCGCGTCCCAATCGTACGGGACGTCCAGCAGGAGCCAGTGCAGGCACCAGTCGTGCGGCGTGCTGCCGCGCAGGTCATCCAGGATCAACCACTGGCCGTCCCCGACCGCGAGAATTCCGCGTCGATGTTCGGCGGGAGACGCCAGGCGGCGGTATCCATCGTGCTCGCCCTGCCAGTAACCCAGGGCCCCGCCGGCGGATCGCAGCGGCCCGCGCGACTGCCCCCGCAGCCACGGCAACCAGACGAATCGCCCGGCCCGCACCATCTGGCCTTCCCCGTCCACCGTCACCGTGTTGTGCCAGGCCGTCTCGGCAAACGGATTGTTCCAGGGGGGTGAACTGTTGTAGCTGAAGGTGCCCGGGTCCAGCGCAACGTTCTGCCCGCGCCACCAGAGGTCGGCATGCAGCATGTCGGCCTGACCGGGCCGATGCCGGAAGCTCCCGCAGTGCGTGAACACAAACCCGTCCCGCGATCGCAACGTGTAGCACCCGCTGTCGGGGGCGGATCGATCGGTGCGCTGCGGGGCCACCCGGGGTGCGGCCTGGGCATCGGGCCCCGCCAGCCAAAGCAGCTCCTCGTCCCAGGGACCTGGCGGATACAGTTGCGTGCCGCTGGTCGTGAACCAGGCGGCTTGCACGGCGGGCCGATAATCGTCGTGCCCGCAGTTGCTCAGCGGCAGGGCCAGGGCCCCGTCGTTCTGGCCGTAGCACGGCACGCGTCCCGTCTCGCCGTCCTGGACGTCGTACAACAGGCGGCTGGCCGCGGCGACCTTCTGGATCAGGGCATCCGAAAAATCGTGGCCGTGCCTTCGGCCCAGCTGCAGCGACCAGGTGTACAGCTGGAGCACGAGGCGCTGGTAATTGAACGAATGCTGGGCAAAGCCGCCATCGTCGTAGATCAACTGCCGCGCACCGTCCTCCAGCACACGGCGCCCCGTCTCACGCCAACCTCGCGCAGCGGAGAACTCGGGAAATAGCAATCCCATCGTCCACAGTCCCGTGCCCTCGCTGACGCCATGGTTGTTCTGCTGGCTCAAGGCGTACGGCAGATTGGCCGCAATCCGCCGCCCTGTCATGGCCACCATTCGCCCCAGCGCGGCCACGCGCTCGGGCGAACTGGCTGGACTGTGGAGAAAGCCGTACAGTCCGCAACACCAGGCCATCACCCGCAGGCTGGCCTCCTGCCCGCATTTCCAATGCGCACCCCGGTAGGGCGGATTGGCCAGCCGCCAGCTTTCGACCAGCCGCCAGAAGGCCTCGGCGTAACACGCCTCGCCCGTGCGGGCATGGGCCCGGACCAGGGAATAGACAAAGCTGAAACGACTCGGCTCCCAGAGGGCCTTGATGTCATCGCCGGGGAAGTCGGGCAGCCGGCTCCAGTGCGCCTCCTGGGGCGACCGGTGGCCCGACAGCGGGTTGCGGTGCCAGTCGGGCGGAAAGCCGATCTCGACCCCGCGCCCGCCGAACAGCGGCAGCCGGCCCGCCAGCAGCTCCCGCGACTGGACAACAGGATCGTGGAGCGGATCGCTCCAGCGGTCGAAGTGGCAGCGCCAGTCAGCCGGCTGCCCGGGTTGGAAAAGAAACGCCGGAGCCTCCTTCCGGCGATAAGCCAGATACGCATCCGGCTCGGCCAGGGACTTTTCCGCAAAAAGCGCTTCCAGGGCCGGGCTGTCCCAGGCCGTGTTGGGGGTCCGCCGTGCCAGCCAGCCGCTGTGCAGCTTCAGCCGGTAGGCAGCGCGAGACGTGAGCCAACGGACGCCGAAGTGCCGCCACAGCTGCCAGGCCGTCCACGCGCCGCGATCGGCTAAGAGGGCGTTCAACGTCTCGCTTGGACTGCGGTAGAACCTGCAGGAAATCCGACGCCCGGCCGCAAGCTATTGATTGGCCAATTCCTGGATCAACTGCCGTGCCCAGTTGTTGCGGGCCAGCCGCGACGTGCCCTCCTCGCTGAGGAACTTGACGTTGCTGTAGCGGGCATCGCGATAGTCGACCACCTCGCCGTTGGCGATCGCCTCCAGCACCTGTTCGATCCCCCGGGACACGGTCCACTGCGGGGTGAACCCCAGTGTGTTGCGCAGCTTGCTGAAATCGACGCGGTAGTTACGCCGATCGCCGCTGTTGTCGCTGACCGTCACCTTCGCTTCGACGACCCGCTGCTGCACCATCTCGCCGATCTGGCGGATCGTGTAGTTCTGCTCGTTCGAGCCGACGTTGAACACCTGGTTGCCGATCAACTCCAGCGGCGCCTCCAGGGTCAGCAGGATCGCGGTGGCCGCATCGTCCACGTGCACGAAGGGCCGCCACTGGTCGCCGCCAAAAATGGAGATCTCGCCGTCCAGCCGGGCCTTGGCCGCCAGCAGGTTCACGACCAGGTCGAACCGCGTGCGCCCCGACAGGCCGTAAATCGTGGCGAACCGCAGGATCGTGGGCTGGAACCGCTCGTTCGCCAGGTTGTGCAGCACGCGCTCCGACGCCAGCTTCGTGTCACCGTAGAGCGAGATCGGTTTGACCCGCGAACGCTCGTCCAGCACCCCGTCGCAAGCGCCGTAGACCGAGCAGGTGCTGGCAAAGATGAACCGCTCCACGCCGCTCCGCCTGGCCAGCTCCGCCACCATCCGCGTCGCCGACAGGTTGATGTCGATCGTCAAATCCTCGTCCAGGCTGCAGGCCGGGTCGCCCACAATCGCGCCCAGGTGGATCACCGCATCCACGTCCCGCATCGCCTCGGCCACGTTTTCCACGTGGCGAAAATCGCCGCGAATGATGTCCAGGTGGGGATGGTCGGCAAAATCCTTGATCGGGGCCTCGCCAAACAACAGGATATCCAGCAGCCGCACGTGATGCCCGTGCGCCAGCAGCTTGGGGACCAAGGCCGACCCGATGTAACCCGCGCCGCCGATGACCAGCACATGACGCTGGCCACCCCGCCGGGCACGAGCCTCCGCCTCCCGCTCGGGATGCACCACCCGCGCCCAGACAATCGTCCAGACGCGGGCCCCCACCAGCAGCAGCACGCTCAGCAACCACGCCAGGACCAGCACATCCCGGGGGACTTGGATGCTGCCGGCGAAAAAGAACGAAAGAAAGCCGAACAGGAGATAACTCAGACTCACCGCCTGCGTCACGACCAGCGCCTTGTACCGGCCCTGGTAGTAGCGCCCAAACGTGTAAAAGCCGTTCAGGTAGAAGACAATCAGGCAGACGGCTGTCAGCGGCCAGGCCGTGTTGCAATAAGCGCTGAAGTAACTGCGTACGTACGTCTCGATTTCCGGCGCTGTGGCCGGATCGGTCAGCAAGATCAGCGCGAACAGGCGGAGGGCGAGTGCCGATAACAGGGCGACCTGGATCAGGATCGCGTCGGCCAGCATCCGCAGGATCATGCCGGGCGTGAGCCGCAAGGATTTTGTTACCGCCACGCGATCGTCTCCTCTGTCCGTATCCCTTCTCGCGCCACACCCATGCGCCGTCCCTCGGCCACGTCCTGCCTCATCCGCTCATCGCGAGCGTGGCGGTACTGTAGCTCAAGACGATCCGCCCGCCGACACGGTTCGCATTCGTGACGGGTTGGGAACCGCCAGCACGTCCGAGGCCACATCCGCATTCTTGCGGGATCGGCCGTTCGGCGCGCACTCCGCTCTCCTGGGTAGCGCCCGCCCCCACAACAGCCCTGGACCGGCGAGGTCCCACCCTCTCCACCTGGCACACATCGGCAGCCCCCAACTCTCGGGTGACCGCCGGCACCGAACCCCGTGACCCCCCGTCGCTTCCCATCACCGGACCGGCGGTCACCCGGACCTGGGACATCGACCCGCTTCCCAGCCGACAGTGGCGGCCGACCGAGGTTCCACCATTATTCCCATGGACAATCGACTGGGCCAAGACCGCCGCGCGGTCCGGACCCGGACGTTGCTTTTCCGCCACGCAACAGGGTGCATCCCTTAAACTTACCCTACTTCTCATATCCGTGAACGGTGCCCGTAGTAGAAATGTCCGAAACGAGGAGGGCAATGGACAAGAAATCTGGGGAAAATAGGGGGGGAATTCTTCCTCAAGTACCCCCGTTGTCGGGCATGGGCTGTAATTCCCCATACTCGTGACCGTCGCATCCGACCTCGCCTTCCGACCCGCATCGGCCTGTCAGCGCCCGTCGCAACCCCTGTCCGGGGCCCATTAGGGTTCCGTGCCGTTGGCACGGCCGTAACACCTTAACCCGGATTATTCATCAACCTAACGAGTAAAGCTGCAAGGTGAAGCAGAGAAACAGGTTGTGGCTATCTTCCCAAAGACACCGCGCAGATCAGCCGGCACGCGCTAGCGTCCGGTTCTCCCCAATTCCACCAAAACCGGACGCTAGCGCGCTTGCGGCTCATGAATTGTCCTGGTCAAGCCTGCAAGCCGGTCCCCGACAGCTCCCTCCTCGAACCGGATTGGCCGGACCGTCGAAAAAGGTGGTTGATCCCGTCCAGCCCCTCCGTGCGGAAAATTGTCACCGGGTCGCCTCTCTCACAGAGCCCAAGAAAATCTGTAAACCCAGACTGAAACATGGAAATAAGAAAAACGCACTGTATTGACAACATGAATCGCTTGCACACAATGGGTTAAATGGATGATATGCAGCGATCTTGTGGTTAGTGGTTCCCCATGAGCACGACCCATAGCGCGTCTCAACTGCGGGCGGCCGCCAGCGACGTCCCGACTTCGGCGGGTTTGATGGTGCGCGCCCGCCAGAGCATTGCGGGCGGGGACAACAGCACGATGCGGGTTCTGCCGTACCACCTGCCACTGGTGGCAAGCCACGGCGCGGGGGCTCGGGTCTGGGACGTGGAAGGAAACGAGTACATCGACCTGAACATGGCGTACGGTCCGCTGATTCTGGGGCATTGTCCGCCCCAGGTGCTGCAGGCGGTCGGCCGTCAGTTGCAGAACGGCACGCAGTTGGGCTTTCCGGCGGAGCTATCAATCCGGGTGGCCGAAAAGCTCCGCAGGCTATTTCCGGCCATGGAGCTGCTGCGGTTTTCCAGCACCGGGACGGAGGCGGTGGCGTCAGCTCTGCGGCTGGCGCGAACCGTCACCGGGCGCCGAAAACTGATCGCCTTTGAGGGGCACTACCACGGTTGGAGCGACGCGATCTTCCACCGGTACCATGCGGTTCTGGAGCAACTGCCGGCGGCGGGCTACGGTCCTGCGCTGCCTGGCACGCTGGGGATGAACGGCGCGCCCCACGACCTGCTGGTCGTGCGCTGGAACGATCTGGAGGCGCTGCACCGCTGCCTCGCTGAGCACGGATCGGACGTGGCGGCGGTCATCATGGAGCCGATCATGGGGAACGCCGGCGTCATTCCGCCCCACGACCAGTATCTGGCGGGAGTACGCGAGGCGACGCTGGACCACGGCATCTTGCTGGTATTCGATGAGGTGATCACGGGGCTGCGGGTGGCACCCGGCGGCGCGCAGGAATACTACCGCGTTTATCCCGACATTACCGTCGTCTCCAAGGCCCTTGGCGGCGGATTTCCCGTATCCGCGTTTGGCGCCGCGCGGGAGCATATGCAGGTGATCGCCAACGGCAGCCTGTTTCACGGAGGGGTCTTCTCGGGCAACGCCCTGGTGATGGCGGCCGCCGAGGCGGTGCTGGACGAGATCCTGGCCAACGGCCAGGCCATGTACGAACACCTGCACGCGCTGGGCGATCAGCTGGCGGGCGGAGTCCGCGACCTCTTCAGCCGGCTGCGCATCCCCCACCTCGTCCAGCACGTGGGGCCGTTGATCTCGATCTTCCTGACGACGCACGATCAGCCCCGGATCACCAACTACCGGGACGCTCGGCGCTACTGTGTCGCCGAGCGTTACATTCGTTTCCAGCACCACATGCAACGGGCCGGGGTCTACTTCCATCCCAACCAGTTTGAACCCCTCTTCCTGTCGACGGCCCACACCCGCGGGGATCTCGAGGTCGTGTTGGAGCGGATGGAGGATGCGGCCCGATGCTGCCTGACTGCGTAGCGGCGAACTTCAGTCCCGAGCCGATTCTCAGCGCCGCCGACTCCTACCGGGGGCAGATCGTCGACCTGGACGCCGCTCGGGTGGTCGGCGCTGCCGAGCTGGCCCGGGCCCGCCAGCAGCTGGCGGCCGCCTTGCCGCGTTCTGGTCTGGCGGCTGGCGACCGCGTCATTGTGGCGCTGGGCAACGGACCGCTCTTTGTGGCGGCGCTCGCGGCCATCCTGGACCGGGGCGGCTGTCCGCTGCTGGTCCACTTCAAGACGCCCCCCGCCGAGCTGAGGCGGACCGGCCTGCGGTTCGGTGCACCGCTGGTGATCACAGACGAATGTCCCCTGGACGCCATGCAGGCCGAGTTCCCGACCTGCGCCGAGCTGGTCAGCAGCGGCCCCGATTGGGTGCGAGCCCGCTGCGCCCGGCTGAGCGAATCCGACCCGGCGTTTCAGGCCAGCCAGCCGTGGCTGCCCGGCGTGCCGCTGCATCCGACGTCGGGTACGACCGGCGTCCCGAAGGTGGCGGCACGACCGGGATACCGGGCCACCGAGGAGGCGCGTCACTATATCGAGACGATCGGCATCTCGGCCGAAGACACCATCCTCGCGGTGCCGCCGATGAGCCACGCCTATGCCTTTGGAATGTGTGTGATGGTGCCGCTGCTCAGCGGCGCGCGCGTCGTCACGCTGCGTGGGTTCAGCCAGAAAAAGGTCTTTCAGGAACTGGTCGCGGGCCGACTGACCATCTTTCCCGCCGTCCCGGCCATGCTCGACCTGCTCCTGTTCGGGGCGGGTGACCGGCTGCGAGGGGCATGCCGGACCGTGTTGACTGCGGGGGCGCCGTTGCCGCTGCGCACGGCGCGGCAGTTCCGCCAGGCGTGGGGAATCGCTGTCCGGCCGCTGTACGGGACGACCGAAACGGGCGGAATTGCCGTCGCCGAGGAACCGGAGGAGGAACTCCCGGTCGGATGTGTCGGTCGCCCCATGCACGGCGTCGAGGTCCAGGTTCGGCCCGCCGCCGACCACGCAGGCCTGGGGGACAACGTCGGCATGTTGTATGTCCGCTCCTCCTCGATGATGGAGGGCTACGTCGGCCCCGACGGCGTCGATCCGTCGCCCCTGGCCGACGGCTGGTTCCAGACGGGGGACGTCGCGCGGATCGATGCCGCCGGCGCCATCCACCTCAAGGGACGGGAAACGGAGGTGATCAACGTCGGGGGGATGAAGGTCCTGCCCGGCGAGGTGGAGGAGGTGATTGCCACCTTGCCCGGCGTGCGGGAAGTCAAGGTCTATGCGGGCAGCAAGCGCTCCGTCGCGCAACTGGTCAAGGCCGCCGTGGTGACGGACGGCAGCGTGGACGTGCGGGCCATCCAGGCGCATTGCCAGCACCACCTGGTCTATTACAAGCGACCGGCACGGATCGCGCTGCTCGATGCCCTGCCCCGATCGGCGGCGGGGAAGATTCTCCCCGACCAGTTGCCCTGACGCAGAATCGGCGTTCGACGAAGGCCAGGGGTCAGGAGTGCTCGTCTCGGCCCGCCGTGCGGACGCAAAGTCGTCTCCGGCATGAGCGCCCGGAGAACGCGTTCACGATTTTCCCGTCGCCGAGCGAATCGCCCCGCCGGATGCTGCCCCGCACCCCCCCGGCCCCTGCGCGCGTGCCTGCCCCTGCGGTCTGCGGCACGGGTCCCTTGGCCGCAGCTTGCCGATCAGCAGCGAGGTTGTCCGTTTCACGTCGTCCAGCCGAGGGGCAACCGTCCGGGCACCGATTGCTCTGTCCAAGTTCAATCTTCGGATCAGCCGCGGGGCGCTAGCCCGCGGTTCATCCGGGAAAAACCGGGGGCTAGCGCCCTCCGGCTAATTTGCCGAACCCGAACTTCTGAAATGGACAGAACACTAATCTTGTCTACGAACCTGCTGGTTCCGGGGCCGGCAAGACCGTCGCGGCAGGGGCGCGGCCCGCCTTGGAAGGTGCTTGTTTTTGTTTCGCGTCCCTGGCCGGTACCGACCGCTGCGCCTGCTGCAGGCCGGCCAGCTGGAGCATGGCCCGCGCGGCGGGGCGCAGGGTGCTATCCAGCGAGAGCGCACGGCTGTAATGCTTTTGCGCCTCGTCGATCTCGCCCCGCTGACTGTGCACGAAGGCGATATTCGCATGAGCCTGGGCGGGCGTGCCCCCAACTCGGAACGCGGCCAGGCTCTCCGATATGCGTCCCTGCTGCCCCAGCACCAGGCCGAGGTTGTTGTTCGCCGCGGCATGCTGCGGGTTGAGTTCCAGCGCCTGGCGAAGCACCGACTCCGCCTCGCCTAGCCGATTCTCCAGGAAGTACGCGTAGCCGATATCGCTCAACAGGGGGACGTCGTCCGGCGCCGACTGGAGGGCGACCTGGAAATGTTCATGCGCCTCGTCGAATCGCCCGTTCTGCGCGGCCATCACGGCCAGGCGATGCTGGGAAAAGGCGTGCTGGGGATGTTTCTGGAGATACTCGCGGTACAGGGCGGTGGCGCCTTGGACATCGCCGTTGGCCTCCCGCAGCCGCGCCAGTGACAGCTGAGGCGGCAGCTCGGCTTCGTGTGCCGTTGGCGCCTGGGCCACCCGCTTGGAGGGGGACAGCCCCCCGCCGTCCAGCCCGGCCTGCAGGGCCCCAGACGGTTCCATCCGGGAAACGGAGCTCCACTGGGAACACCCGCTCAGGAACAGGCAGGCCAGCAATGACCAGGCTGCCGGTGACCACACCACGCGCTGCAACATGCGTCTCGATCCCCCAGGTGCGCCAGGAACCCCTCTGCGCCGCTCCCCGCGCCGACCATCCCCCATGACCTGGCAGACGATGCTGCCGCCGGTCAACCTTGTCACATCATCGTCGACTCTCGCTCCGCGAAAGAGCGTCCTTTCGCGGAGCGAAAGGCGACAATCCTCGGCGGGTGCGGCATGTTCCCGGCGGTTCGGCCCTTGCGGTGCAGGAACGCCCAGGCCGCACGAGCTTCGTCTCCCTGTGACGGGGCGGCAACCGCTGATTGCCGCCCCCCACGCAGCACGTCGGTGATCACGGATATGCGAGCATGGGTCACTGTTCACAGCGCGGGGGCTCGTCCCTTCTACGGCTGACAAGCTCCACCCTGCCCTGACGCGCTGGCCGAGAGCATGGACTTGCCCCTGGCCATCACGGCCGAATTCCATCCCGATTGTAAGCGGCTCCGGTCACGGCCACCGTGGCGTGGACGCTGCGTCATCGCCGCCTTGCGCGACATGGTTCGTAAGGGACTGTCCCGATTTTTGTGGCATGGATGCCAGAAAAATGGGACTGTCCCCTTCGGCAGAGCCATTGACACAAAAAATCCGTACAGGCCCGTTCGTAACCGTTCACGGGCCGGGGTCTGGTCCATTTTTCGGCCGATATACTCGACATCGCGGATACGCGCTGGCCGAAAACATCGACCTGACCCCCTGGAAGCAGGGAAAATCTTCCACCGGGTTGTGAACGGTTACCATGGTTCCGGCCTTGCGGAGTGATCCGGGTCAGTTCGTCCAGGACGGGGCCACGATCACCCGCGATTCTGCATCGGCAATTCCCATATTCTCCAGTACGCGGACGACCACCTCGCGGCGGCGCAAGTCCAGTTCGGAGTTCCGATGGAGCGGGTACTCGTACCGGGTCCCCTCCATGGGGCTGGTCAGGCTGCGCTCGATGACCACCGGAAACGTGTCTTCTCCGTCGTGGATCCGCACGGCGATCATCTTCAAGTGGTCTTCGCCGGCGCGGTTGATCCGTACGCCATTCAATTCGAACTCATGCTGCCAGACGATGAAGTCGGCGGCCTCCCCGTGGGTTTCCTGGATTTTCCACATCGAGTCGGAGATCGACCCCAGTTGCGGATAGGGCGGAATTTGCGCTTGCTGCTGGGCGTAGCAGCCGGCGAGCAACAGCGGCCCGCAGACGGTAACCACGCCCGCGCAGTGCCGCAGGAGATCGGGTTTCATCGATCGTGTCCCTTGCCGTCCTGGAATACGCGGTGCGCAGCTCCGGGGCCCGCGGGGGGCCGGTCACGGCGAGAAGCCGTGTTCCCCCTGGAGATAGTAACAGGCCGATTTCTGGTATCGCGGGCTGCGGCGCGCCTCGCCCCAGGCCTTCGCCATGGCCGCGAAAATCTCACGCTGCTGCACGGGCCAGACCGTGCTGCGGTAATCGCACTTGGGATCGCCCTCGTAGCGCCCTCCCAGGTAGAACTGCCAGTCGTTGGGCTCGGTCACCTCCATCCCGGGCAGGATCAGCGGAGCTTCCTCCATTTCCAAGTTGTCGACCAGCTCCGGGCTGACCAGGATCACCAGCTCGCTCTCGTTCCGCTCGATGGCCCGGCGACTGAAGAGCGTGTCCAAGATCGGAATCTCTCCCAGCACCGGCAGACGTCCCTTGCTGCCCGCCTGGGAGTCTTGCGTCAGGCCCGCGATCAGCAGCCACTGTCCCTCGCGCAAGTCCACCGTGGTCGAAACGGTCCGCGTGTCCAGTCCCGGAATGCCACCCACCTGGGGTCCCGTAGGCGAGCTGACGGTGGGCTGGACCTGCAAGCGGATGCGATCCTTGTCGAGAATCGTGGGCGTGAAGGTCAGCTGCGTGCCGAAACTCTGAAAGCTGGTCGTGGCCGCCTGCGCACCCCCCACGCCCACCACGGTCGGGACGGCGAAGCTGCCACCCGACTGGAAGCTGGCTGTCTGGCCGTTGAGCGTGACCAGGTTGGGTTCGGCCAGCATCTTGGAGTATCCATTGGAGGACGACAGGCTGAAGAGCAGGTTCAGTTGTTCCGTGTTGATCACCGCGCTGAAGGAACCGCTCACGCTCAACAGCGACGAAAGCGTGAGGTCCGACGTCCGCAGCGTAATGTCCGTGCCGATCGAGCGGAGGGCGGAGCGGCTCAGGTCGGCGATCCGCACCTTCAGGAGGACCTGCTTCTCGCCCGGGACCTCCAGAAGGTTGATCACGTTGCTCGCGACGACGTCTTCCGCGCCGGGATAGAGCGGTGCCGCCTGGCCTTGCTCCAGGGCGTCGATCGTGGCCCCCGGTCCCAGCAGCTCGCCAAGCTGCGAGATGCTCTGCCCGCGGATCATCCCCAAGATCCGAGCTGCTTCCGCCGAATCCCGGGCCTGTCCCCGCACGATCAGCTTGTCCAGCACGGGGATCAACTGAACCACGCTGTTGGGAAACAGCTCATTGATCCGCTCCTGCAGCTCGCCATACTCCACGCCGGCCACGGGGCGCACCTGGACCAGGTATCGGAGAATGGTCGGGTTGTCCTCGGGCCCGAACCAGAGCGTCATCGTGGTTTCCCCGATCGCACCGCCGATCAGCTCAAAATCGGTCGGACCGAACTGCAGGAGTTCGACGATCGAGGGATTGGTGATGGAGAAGCGGAAGACCGGTTGCTTGGTGCGGAACAAGCGGGAGCGGCGCTGGCTCAGCTCCAACGTGACCTCGGCGTCCAGGACCTCGCCGATCAGGGCGTCCAGCTTGGCCCGCGTCTCGGCCGAGGGCGGACCCAGTTCCCCCCAGACCTGCCGTTCGCGCTCGCGCTCTCGGCCAGCGGGCGCCACCGCCCCCAGGGCTTCGTCCCCCGTCGGCGCGGCCGGGGCGTCGCCCGGCGGAACGTCCGGGGCCTGCCCCCGGACGGAACCCGCCGCCGTCCCCAGCAGGAGAGTCACGGCGATCACCAAGCGGCCCACGATCCAGCCGCAGCGCCGAGGCGTGAACGGTCGTAAGCCTCTCGCCGACATGCGACACCTCTTGAATCGGGTTCAACCGATCACGACCGACCATCCGTGGGAAGCACTTGGGCGCCCGACGCGGCTCGCCCGCGCGTTCCACCCTGGCATTCGCGCCGACGACTCTCGTCGCCTCGTCACACGCTGAACAAGTCGAGTCTCAAGACCTGCGATCCAGGCCACGCCGGAAGAAAATCGTTGCACATGGAGACTAGATATCGGACGGGAGCACCGACCTGGAACCCGGCAGGCGTCCACGGTCTGGACCCCGCTGCGTCCGGTCCCGGCACTTCCCCTGGACTACGGCCCCGGGGCAGCCGCGCGCGGGCGGGATATTGACGGAACACCGGTACGCTGTCCAGAGCATTTTTCGCCGGGTGCAACCACAAACCACGGACCGACGTATCCGTTCACCGCCCGTTTCCTGGGGGTCCGGGCCATGTTCTCCGCCAACGCGCTGGGGCGTGGTGCACGGGTCGGGGTCTGGTCCATTTTTCGGCCGACAAACTCGACCTCTCAGATACACGCTGGCGGAAAACATGGACCTGACCCCCTGGAATCAGGGAAAATCTTCCACCGGGTTGTGAACGGTGACTCCGCCAACGCGCTGGGGCGTGGTGGAGGTTGTCGGCCGAAGGACGTACCCGCCATCGCCCGGTGAACGGTTCCGGCGCCACCAAGGCACTGGCCGGATCGGGGCCAGATCGCCGCGCACGAATCCACGCGGATGTCCCGTGCAAGCAAGATCGGAGCTGCGTCGGCGAGAGACACCGACGGCCGTCAGCGGATGCCGTCACGACGGCTCGGTGCCAGCAGCACAGGCAATGATCATCGGTAACCGTTCACGGGCCGGGCCAGATAGCGGCCGAGGTCCGGTTCGCGATCAAGAGGGTTGGCCAGCAGGTGCACGTGCTCGGGCATATGCCTCGCGCGGCCGGGAGCAAGACGTTTTTGGGGAGGGCGAGGCTCCTGCCGAGCCGATGCGTTGACCGCGGTTTCGGCTCGGCAGGAGCCTCGCCCTCCCAGAATTGCGCAGCCTTTATGAGGCAGGCGGAGGGTGCCGTCGCGGGGCATTCGGCACACCTGGTGCGCCGGCTGCGATGCCTCGCGCGGCCGGGAGCGAAACGCTTGGCCGCAGCGGCGACCACGCGATCGCCCATGCCGACGGTGTTGGGGCGGCACGGGCAGGCGCATCCTTCCTGCCCGCACGGCGTATAAACACGAACGCCGCCAGTTCGAATCGCTCAGTCCCCCCCAGCATCGTCGAGCCCGCCGGCACGGGCCAAGCCAGCGGCACACACCTCCCGTTCCCAAATCGCCAGTGCCACCACGCCGCGCATCCGGCAGCGTAAGACTCCACTGGCACGAGGTATCTCGTGCCGCGGCCACCGCGTGCCGAGGCGAAAGCCGGGTCAGTGCCGCCTTGGCTCCCCGCGAACCAGCTCCAGGTCCGCCTCGACCATCAAGTCGATCAGACCGTCAAAGCCGATCGTGGGTTCCCAGCCCAGCACGCGGCGGGCCTTGCTGGCATCCCCGCACAGCGTCGTCACATCGGCCGGCCGGACCAGGGCCGGGTCGACGCGAACGTGCTCCCGCCAGTCGAGTCCGGCGTGGCCAAAGGCTCGTGCCGCCAGCTCGCGCACGGAGTGCTGGGTGCCGCTGGCGACCACGTAATCGTCGGGGTGGTCCTGCTGCAGCATCAGCCACATGGCCCGCACGTAATCGCCGGCGAATCCCCAGTCGCGTCGCGCGTCGAGGTCGCCCAGCGTCAGCTGCGTGGCCCGTCCCAGCTTGATGCGGGCCACGGCATCGGTCACCTTGCGCGTCACATACTGCCTGTCGCGGAGCGGCGACTCGTGGTTGTAGAGAATCCCACTGCAGGCAAACAGGCCGTAACGGCTGCGGTAGTGGGCGGTCAGCCAATGCCCGTAGAGCTTGGCGATGCCGTAGTGATTGCGGGGGCAAAAGGGGGTGGTTTCCCGCTGCGGATGCTCGGCCACGCAGCCGAACATCTCGCTGCTGCTGGCCTGGTAGAACCGAATGCCGGGATCGACCAGGCGGACGGCTTCCAGCACGCGGGCCACGCCCAGGGCCGTGGTTTCCGCCGTCTCCAGCGGTCGCAGGGTGCTGGCGGGAATAAAACTCTGAGCCGCCAGGTTGTACAGTTCGTGCGGATGTACCCGCTGGACGATGCGCACGATCGCGGCAGGGTCGACCAGATCGCCCTCGTGCAACTGCACCCGGCCCTGCAGGTGCGCGATCCGCCGCAGTCTGGCCGGCTCGATGTGCCGCACCATGCCGTGCACCTGGTACCCCTGCTCGAGCAGCAAGGTCGCAAGGTACACGCCATCCTGACCCGTGATGCCAGTGATCAGGGCTCGGCGCGTCATCATCCAGGCCCGCGACGAAACGGACTCTCACGGTCGTGGGACTTACGCACGGATCGAAAGGGGTCGGGCACCGGATGCGCCGGTGGTGCCGGGTTGGTGGTCTGGCTGTCCACGCGGAAGATCGCGCCAGCCCCTGGAACCAGCCAGCCTCGCTCAGGTCTGCTCAGTCCTCGTCAAGGGGCGGAGCGTCGAGCGGCTGCGCCCCAGGGGCCTCGGTCGCGGACGGGGCCTGCCCGCCGTGGGCGGGCGGCACGGCCGCGGAATCCTCCGGCGTCCATTCCGCCGAGTCGCTGTTCTCTTCGCGGGGAACACGGACCACGGCCACCAGCAGATCGTCCTCGTCCAGGCTCATGATCCGCACACCCTGCGTGTTCCTCCCGATGATGCTGACCTCCCGCGCCCGAATGCGCTGAATCTTGCCCCGGCTGGTCATCATCAATAGCTCGTCGTCGTCATCCACCCGCACGATGCCAGTCACCGGGCCGTTGCGGAGGGTGGTCTTGATATCGCGCAGCCCCTTGCCGCCGCGGCGCTGGGTTCGATAACGGCTCGACGTGGAGGCCGTTTCCGCGGGCTCCTCCGCCCCCTCCGCCCCCTCCGCCCCCTCCTCCCCTGCTTCGACCACGCTGCCGGGACCGAACGGCGTGCGCTTGCCGTAGCCGTTCTGGCAGGCGGTCAGCAGGCAGGCCTCGGGATCGGCCACCACCATCCCGACCAGCCTGTCGTCCGGCATCAGGTTGATCCCCTTCACACCGCTTGTGTTGCGGCCCATCGAGCGGACATTGTCTTCGCTGAAGCGGATCGACATGCCCGTGGCCGTGGCCAATACCACCTCGTCACCCGGCTTGGTGATCACGACGTCGATCAGTTCATCCTGTTCCCGCAGCTTGATGGCAATGATGCCGCCCTTCTTGGGACGGCTGTAGGCCTCGAGCGGGGTCTTCTTGACCAGGCCGTTGCGGGTCGCCATCATCAGGAAATGGCCGGGCAGGTCGAAATCACGCACCGGCCGGCAGTCGGCGATGCGTTCGCCCTCTTCCAGGTTCAGCAGGTTGACGATCGCGCGGCCGCGACTCTCGCGGCTGAGCTGCGGCAGATCGTACACCTTCTGCCAGTGCACCCGGCCCTTGGTGGTGAAGAACAGCAGGTAGGCGTGGGTGCTGGCCACGAACAGGTGGCGGATCGGGTCCTCCTCCTCGGTGGCGGCCCCCTTCAACCCCTTTCCGCCGCGGCGTTGGGCCCGATAGACACTGGCCGGGGTGCGCTTGATGTAGCCGTTATGGCTGATCGAGACGACCATCGTCTCTTCCGTGATCAGATCCTCCAGGTCGATCGTGCCGATCTCCTCGCCGCTGATTTCCGTCCGCCGCTCGTCCCCGTACTTGCGTTTCAACTCCCGCAAGTCGTCCCGGATGATCTCCAGAATCTGCTGTTCGTCGGACAGGATGCGGACGTAGTCGTGAATTTCCTCCAGCAGCTTGCCGTGTTCCTCCCCCAGCTTCTGCTGCTCCAGGTTGACCAGCTGACCGAGCGTCATCCGCAGGATCGCCTCGGCCTGCACGGCCGTCAGCGTGTAGGAATCGGCCACTCCCCGTTCCTCCTGGAACAGGCGAAAGCCGTCGGGGCCCAGGGCCCGGGCCAGCATGGCGGCCGGGCAGGCCACGTGCATCAGGCCGCTCTTGGCCTCGGCCTGCGTCTGCGAGGCGCGGATGATGCGGATGATCTCGTCCAGGTTGGCCAGGGCCAGCAGCAACCCCTCCACCGTATGCTTGCGGCGGCGGGCGCGGACCAGCAGGAACTGCGTGCGGCGGCGGATGACAGTCACCCGGTGGCGCAGAAACTCCTCCAGCAGGCCCTTCAGCGACAGCACCCGCGGCTTGCTGTCCACCAGCGCCAGGAGGATGATCGAAAACGAATCCTGCAGCGGCGAGAACTGATACAGCTGGTTCAGGACCACCTCCGGATCCGCGTCCCGCTTCACGTCGATGACCAGGCGGACCGGCTCCTTCAGATCGCTCTCGTCGCGGATGCCGGAGATGCCGGGGATGCGCCCCTCGTTGACCAGGGCCGCAATCCGTTCCACGACCCGATCGCGAAACTGCTGGTACGGAATCTCCGTGACGATGATCTGGGAACGGCCGCGGGCCGCCTCCTCGACGCGGGCCCGGGCCCGCACGACAATCGTGCCGCGGCCGCTGTGGTAGCCGCGGCGGATGCCGCTGCGGCCGCAAATCACGCCGCCCGTGGGAAAGTCCGGGCCGGAGACGATCTCCATCAACTCGTCGATCGACACGTCCGGCTCGTCGATCAGCCGAGCCAGGGCGTCACAGATCTCGCCCAGATTGTGGGGCGGGATCGAGGTGGCCATGCCAACCGCGATCCCGCTGGCACCATTGACCACCAGGTTCGGGAAGCGCGAGGGCAGCACCGTCGGCTCCGTGCGACTTTCGTCGTACGTCGGCACGTAGTCGACCGTGTCCAGCTTCAGGTCGTCCAGCATCGAGGCGGAAACGGGCGAAAGCCGCGCCTCGGTGTATCGCATGGCGGCCGGCGGCAGGCCGGCGATCGAGCCGAAATTGCCCTGCTTGTCGATCAGCAGGTGGCGCATGTTCCACTCCTGGGCCATGCGCACCAAGGTCGGATAGATCACGCTCTCGCCATGGGGATGATAATTGCCGCTGGTGTCGCCCGAAATCTTCGCGCACTTCACCCGGGCCGCACCTGGGCCCAGGTTCAGGTCGTTCATGGCGACCAGGATCCGCCGCTGCGAAGGCTTCAGCCCGTCACGCACGTCGGGCAGCGCGCGGCTGACGATCACGCTCATCGCGTACGTCAGGTAGCTGTCCTTCAACTCCTGTTCGATCGGCAGTTCGAGCAGCCGGCCGACGGCTCCGTTATCCCCCGCCTCGGACGCTGCCGGCTGCTGCGGGTCCTCGGGCTCTCTGGAATCGGTCGACAAGCGATAATCCTTTCTGTCGACAGGGAGACGGCCCGCCAGGGGCTGGGGAGCCTGCCTTCCCGGTCTGTCCCGACGGTCATCGGCGAAACCAATAAACTACCATTTCAGACACCGATTCACAACGGGCCCTGTCCCCTCTGGTTGTCCGCAACTGGTTTGTGGCGTTGACTTTGTGCCCAAGCATCACGCAGCGCGGAGGACGGGGGTTCGGCGTCCCCCCGCCACGCCGGCGATCGGGGACCAAGGCAGCCTTGCGTCATCCTGGGAGAGGGTTCCGCGCCGGCAGGCACCAACCAGAATTGCGCGATTTGTAACCGTTCACGGGCCGGGGTCTGGTACATTTTTCGGCCAATCCGCCCGACCAAGCGAAGTCGCGCAGGCCGAAAACATGTACCTGACCCCCTCGAATCTGGCGAAATGCTCAGCCAGTGTGTGAACGGTTACCACGATTCGGGGCCGGCGGGGCGCCTGCCGAGCCGGTGCGTTGAGCGGGTCTGCGGCTCGGCAGACGCCTCGCCCGCCCGGAAACGCGAACTCCAATTCAGGCCGGCCGAAGTGCGGCCCAGAACGGCCTCCACCCCGCGACGCGGGTCAGGCCAGGACAGAAGGCCGACGGAGCGGGGGGAACTCGGTCAATTGACCTTCCACTGCGGCCACTGGCCGTAGGAATCGAGTTCCATCCAGAGCAGTGTGCAGGCCACGACGATGGCGATGAACGAGAGGATCAGCATCATCGTGTAGACGTTCGACTTCGGCTTCTGCACGACGACGCCACCCGCCTTCGTCGGTTTTTCAGCTGACTTTCGTGGCGACACGATCACCTCTCTGCACGGGGCCTTCGCGGAACTCGGCCAACAACTCGGCCACGGCGCGGTCGGAAGAGATCTTGCGGACCACGGCCCGGCCCAGGAACTTCCCTTCCCGGAACACAATCAACTGGTGTCCGATCCGCAGCCCATCGTCCGAGCCGAGCGAGACTTCGATGAACTTGTCCTGGCTGACCCCTGTAATTACGCCATCCAGCCGCGGGGGGATTTCGGTAACCGGCGTGTTGATGTCCAGGTCATGGGCCTTGAGCACCGTGTCCATCATCTGCACCTGGGCCACCAGCTGGTCACGCCGCGTTGCCAGCCGCGCCTGGTCGCCGCGCAACTGGTGCACCTCGTCCGTCAAGGCCACCACCCGCTGGAACTGCTTGTCACGGTCCAGCTGCGTGGTCCGCACCTGCTCGCGGAGCTGCGCCACGTCGCCCGAGAGCCGCTTCAACTCGCTCTGCGCTGAATCCACGGTGCTGATCGCGTTGCGCTGCTGGGCCAGCAGTTCGGTGTACTCGTTCTGCTTCTGGACCAGCTGCTCCTGCAGCTGCTGGGACCGCGCCTCGAGCACCGCCACGGCCTCGCGCCGCGCCGCCCGCTCCAAGGCCAGCGCGTTCTTGGATTTCTCGATCTCGTTGCGCAGCTGGTTGTTCAGCTTGCGGGCCTCGTCCAACTGGGGGCGCAACCCCAAGGGCATCTTCTCGGTCGGCGTCGGGTTCGTCACCAGGTCCTTCCAGTTGCGATGCGTGGCGTAGACAGCCACCGCAAACGACATGAACACGAGGCTCATGATGAAAATGAGCACGATGAAGATTTTGCCCAGCAGTGTCATCGCTCGCGTCCCCTAAACTTCCCGGCATCGCGCAGCCAGCAACCTCACCGACGGCCAGCCCCGCGCCCCGGGATCCGCCCGGGCCGTTCCACCGCCTTCTCGCGGAGGACCGCAACCGGTTACCGCAGTGACAGATGCGCCGCCATAGACCAGAAACTTAGTATAGTCAGGCAAACTGGGGACTGTCAATTTTCGCCCAAATTTCCGGGCGGGAACGGCCGAATTCGCCTCCCGCGGGCCAGGCCAGCCGGCGTACGCCGCACCTGCCCGACGCAGCGCGTTGCCTGGCGTGGCCAAGCGGGCGCGTGGGCCCCGGGTGCGCACGCCCCGGTTACGATTGAGACCCGCCAGGTGGCTACCCGGCGCTGCCTGCGGCGCCGGCCCCCGGCGCCCGCGGACGGCGACAGCGGCATC
>Ga0114938_1000260_pt1 | contig 42389 bp, 40 predicted proteins | sample AshMeaBigSpring_FD_88675 | JGI IMG/M metagenome (GOLD analysis project Ga0114938, IMG submission 88675) | Groundwater microbial communities from Big Spring, Nevada to study Microbial Dark Matter (Phase II) - Ash Meadows Big Spring | ecosystem: Environmental > Aquatic > Deep subsurface >... | reverse complement strand
TTCATGAGCTGCCCCACTCCCTGATAGCCTTTGGCACCCGCCTCCTTGAGGCTGCCGACGGCGGCATCACGCGCGTCCGCGATCCTCGCCCGGCGCTCCTCGCGCCGGAGCTTGATCGTCGTGCGCACGTACTTGTGCCATTCGAAGTCGCGGTCCTTCCTCCCGAACCCGAGCATCACCCCTCCGGACGTCCTCACCGCGAGATGAACGCCGCCCGGCCGTCCCCCGGTCCAGGCGCGTCAAATCATCCGGGAATCACTTGCGTCTGAGCTCGGGCAAGACTGTGGCATTGCCATGGCCGAGCTTTTTTCCCCGCTCACGTCAACGTGTTCGTGCGCGATCAACCGGCGGCCGGGCTGCCGCGTATTTTCACCGACGATTGATGCGCATCCGTCGGCAGCATGCTTATATTGGTGCCGGATCACGTGGCTCGTCGCAGCGATTTTCTGGAGGTGTCATGCAGGACGCGAGCAATTCCAAGAGACTGATCGGCGGTGCGGCTCTGGCCGCGCTGATGGCGACTGCGATCGCGCTCTCGCCCGGACCCGCGGGCGCGATGGGCGATCCGCCGAAGCCTAAGCCCACCGTCGACTGCTCGAAAGCCGCCAACAAGGGCAAGGCCGAGTGTAAGCAGCAGAGCAGCTCGAACACCGACGCGGTGTACAACGGCGGCTACTGGCTGGCGAAGTCGGGCAAGTACGAGGAGGCAATCACGCTCCTCAAGACCGCCGACGACCAGAGCGACCCGCGTATCCAGAACTACATCGGGTTCGCGACGCGCAAGCTCGGCCGCGTCGACGAGGCGCTCGGCCATTACGCCAAGGCGCTCGCGACGGATCCGAACTACACGGTTGCCCGCGCCTACCTGGGCGAGGCCTACCTGATGAAGGGCGACATCGCGAAGGCGCGCGAGCAGCTCGGCGAGATCGAGAAGCGGTGCGGGCGGGCCTGCGCCGAGTTCGCCGAGCTCGACGGCCATATCAAGGCGTTCGAGGTGACCGGGGTGCACAAGGGCTGAGGCCCCTCGGGACGACCATTGCCGGCTCTGTCGGACCGCCTCCAACGGTCTGATGCCAAGGCAGCAGCGCCGTTCCGGCGGCGCTGCTGCTCGTTTTCGGCTTGATCCCGCGTCCGTCCGGGCCCCTTCCCGGCCGGCGGGCCTGCGCAAGCCGCGCCTTCCTGTGCGTTAAGCCACCTAACCGCCCGCACGCGCTTGTTCCCGCTCCGGTCGCCGCCTAGTGTCCGGCAGGGAACGGGGCATTTCTCCGCGCGCCATCGCGCGGAATCGCGAAGGCGGTCGGAGTGCGGTACGTATCGACGAGAGGCTTGGCGCCGGCGCTCGGCTTTGAGGACGTGATGCTGACCGGGCTCGCCCGCGATGGCGGGCTCTACGTGCCCGAGTCGTGGCCGACGCTCGATGCTGCAACCATCGCGGGCTTCGCCGGCCGCCCGTTCGCCGAGCTGGCCGTCGAGGTCATCGCGCCGTTTATGGGCGGAGCGATCCCCCGCGACGAGCTCCGCGCCATGGCCGAGAGCGCCTACGCCGGCTTCGGCCACCCTGCGGTGACCCCGCTCGTCCAGATCGCGCAGGGCCGGTTCGTGCTCGAGCTCTTCCACGGCCCGACACTCGCGTTCAAGGACGTCGCGATGCAGCTCTTGGCGCGGCTGATGGACCACGTGCTCGCCAGGCGGGACGCCCGCGCGACGATCGTCGGCGCCACCTCGGGCGACACCGGCGGGGCGGCAATCGAGGCATTCCGCGGCTCGCGCCGCGTCGACGTCGTGATCATGTTTCCGGACGGCCGCGTCTCCGACGTGCAGCGGCGCATGATGACGACGCCGACCGAGCCGAACGTGCATGCGCTCGCCGTGCGCGGCACGTTCGACGACTGCCAGGCACGGCTCAAGGCGATGTTCAACGATCATGCCTTCCGCGATCGGGTGCGGCTCGCGGGCGTCAACTCGATCAACTGGGCGCGCATCATCGCGCAGGTGACCTACTACTTCGCGGCCGCGACCGCACTCGGCGCACCGCACCGCGCGGTGACGTTCGTGGTGCCGACCGGCAACTTCGGCGACATTCTCGCCGCCTGGGTCGCGCGGCGCATGGGGTTGCCGATCGAGCGGCTGGTCATTGCCTCGAATGCCAATGACATCCTGCCGCGCACGGTCGCGAGCGGCGTCTACGAGATGCGCGGCGTGACGGCGACGACATCGCCGTCGATGGACATCCAGGTCTCCTCGAACTTCGAGCGCTACCTGTTCGAGGCCTCGGGGCGGGATGCGGCGCTCCTTCGTGGCCAGATGGCGTCGCTCGCGCAGTCCGGCCGGTTCGAGCTCGGGCGGGCAGCGGCACCCCTGAGGCAGGATTTTGCCGCCGCCGCGGCCAGCGAGGCGGAGGTCGCGGCGACGATCCGCGATGTTCAGGCGAGGTCCGGCTATCTCATCGATCCGCACACCGCCTGCGCCGTGGTCGCGGCCGGCAAGGCGCTCCCCAGGAACACTGCGCCCGAGGTCGTGCTCGCGACCGCGCACCCGGCCAAGTTCCCCGATGCGATGCGCGCCGTCACCGGCCGGGCACCGCCGCTTCCGCCGCGACTGGCCTCGCTCCTCGCCGATCCTGAGCGCTTCGAGGTCGAGGACAACGACGACGCAAGGCTCAAGCGGTTCGTCGAGGCGCGCGCCCGCGCCGCCGGGGGAGGCGCGGCATGACCACCGAGGTCACCACGCTCGCCAACGGCCTCAGGGTCGTCGCGCACCGGATGGCGCACCTCGAGACCACGGCGCTCGGAATGTGGGTCGGCGCCGGGGCCCGCCACGAGACCGCGCGCGAGAACGGCATCTCGCACTTCCTCGAGCACATGGCCTTCAAGGGCACCCGCCGCCGCACGGCCCGCCAGATCGCGGAGGAGATCGAGACCGTCGGCGGCGACCTCAACGCGGCGACCAGCCTCGAGAGCACGGCCTACTTCGCGCGCGTGCTCAAGGGCGATGAAGGCGTCGCGCTCGACATTCTCGGCGACATCCTGCTGCACTCGAGCTATGCGGCGGCGGAGATCGAGCGGGAGCGCGAGGTGATCCTGCAGGAGATCGCCGGCATTGCCGACAGCCCGGACGAGCTCGCCTACGATCTCGTCCAGGATGCGGCATTTCCGGCGCAGCCGGTGGGCCGGCCGGTGATCGGCACCAAGGCGACGGTCAGGCAGTTTTCCGTCAATGATCTCAGAGGGTTCCTAGAGCGGCGCTACGTGCCCGACCGGATGGTCCTCGCGGCCGCCGGGGCAGTCGATCATGCCGTCCTCGCCCGCCACGCTGAAGCCCTATTTGGCTCGCTCACTGGCCCCCGATTCGAGGCTGGGGAGGCCGCGACCTATGCCGGGGGTACTCGTGCGTCGGCCAAGCCGTTCGAGCAGTGCCATCTGCTCCTCGGTTTCGAGAGCCCGTCCTACCGGAGCCCCGAGTTCTACGACGCGCAGGTGCTTTCCGGGCTGCTCGGTGGCGGCATGTCGTCCCGCCTGTTCCAGGAAGTCAGGGAGAACCGGGGGCTTTGCTACTCGATCTATTCGTCAGCTTGGGCGCTCGCCGACTCGGGCATGTTCACGATCCATGCTGCGACGGGGGCGGAGATGATGGACGAGCTGATCAGCGTCGTCGGCGAGGAGATGCGGAGGGTCGCCGACGGCCGGCCGAGCGAGCCGGAGACGGCCCGCGCCAAGGCGCAGCTCAAGGCCGGCCTGCTGATGAGCCTCGAGAGCGCATCGGCCCGCGCCGAGCAGATGGCGCGCCAGCTTCTCAGCCTCGACCGGCTGCTCCCGACCAAGGAGCTGATGCAGCGCGTCGACAGCGTGAGCCCGGCGAGCGTGCAGGCCTTCGCCGCGACCCTGCTGACCAGCCCGCCGTCTGCTGCCGTCGTCGGCGCCGGGCGCAACTCGGAAGCCTTCGCGAGCCGCGCCGCCGAGGTGGCGGCCATTGCGGCATAAGAGGGCAGAGGCCGATGGCGTTCCTCAGGTCCCCGATCATCTCCGAGCCGCAATACATCGTGCGTGGCGAGGGGATTACGCTGCGTCAGCCTGCGATGCTCGATTATCCGGCCTGGGCAGAGCTGCGGGCGCGCAGCCGCGACCACCTCGCCCCCTGGGAGCCGCAGTGGTCGCGCGACGAGCTTGCGCGCTCGGCCTACCGGCGGCGCCTCAGGCTCTATCAGCGCGAGCAGCGCGATGACCTCACCTACGCATTCTTCCTGTTCCGCGACGGCGACGATGTGCTGCTCGGCGGGCTGACCTTCAGCAATGTGCGGCGCGGCGTCACCCAGGCGGCGACGCTCGGCTACTGGATCGGCCTGCCGTTCACGGGCAAAGGCTTCATGCAGCGGGCTGTCCGCTCGATCGTGCCCTTCGCTTTCGACGAGCTCCGCCTGCACCGCCTCGAGGCGGCCTGCCTCCCGCACAATGCACCCTCGATCGCGGTGCTCGAGCGCAATGGCTTCCAGCCTGAGGGCATCGCACGCCGCTACCTCAAGATCGACGGCCGCTGGCAGGACCACGCGCTCTACTCGCTGCTCGCTGACGACGCGCGTGGAGAGGAGGCGGCCCGGCGATGAGCGTCGTGTGCACCCGGCCACTCGAACTCGTGTCGCTCCGCCGGATCGCGTCGGTGGCGCTCGCGCTCGCGGCCGCGCTGGTGCTCGCGCTCGGCGATGCGCGGCCGCTCGCGGCGTTGACCGCGACGCCCGTGAACCCGGACCTCGAGCGCATCGAGATCACCACCATCGGCGAGTTCCGCGAGGGCCGCGGCGAGACACTCCAGATCGCCACCGCGCCCGACCAGGACGGCGTCGCCGGCCGTATGGCGGTGCGCGCGACGACGCCCGGCACCAGCCCCAACTGGGTGGTGTTTGCGTTGAGCAATCCGGGCCCGCGGCCGATCGAGCGATGGCTCACCGCCGAGCGCTACAACATCGTCGGATCCGGCGTGGTCTGGCCCGACCTCGATGCCCGCCGCATCGAGGCAGTGACGCCCTCGGTCGGCTTCCTGCCGGAGCGCGTGAAGAGTACGCGGGCCGACATCTTCAAGATCACGCTCGAGCCCGGCCAGACGATCACCTACGTCGCCGAGCTTGCGACCGACCGGTTCGCGCGGATCTACCTGTGGAAACCGATCGAATACGAGCTCAAGGTGCGCGATCGCCAGCTCTTCAACGGCATCATGCTCGGCATCGCCGGCCTGCTCGGCGTGTTCCTGACGGCGGTCTTCGCCGCGAACCACAAGATCATCTTTCCGAGCGCCGCGCTCGTCTCGTGGAGCGTGCTCGCCTACCTCTGCGTCGACTTCGGCTTCTTCCACAAGCTGTTCCAGCTCCGCGCCGAGGACAATGCGGTCTATCGCGCGGCGACCGAGGCGGCGGTGGCCGCGAGCTTGCTGATCTTCCTGCACACGTTCCTGCGCATCAGTTCCTGGCACGGCTTCATCCGAATGCTCTCCGGCGTGTGGATCGTGGCCCAGCTCGCGCTGGTCGCAATCGCGATCGTCGACCCGCGCCTCGCCGCGACGTTCGGCCGGGCCTCGTTCGTGGCGATCGGCGGCCTCGGCGGGCTCGTCATGCTGTTCCTGTCGATCCGGGGCCAGGACCGCGCGATCTCACTGACCGCGACCTGGATCCTGTTCCTCGTTTGGGTATTCGCCGCCGGCGTCACCGTCACCGGACGGCTCTCCGGCGATATCGCGACCGCCGGCCTCGTCGCCGGCCTCGTCCTCGTCGTCGTCATGCTCGGCTTCACGGTGACGCAGTTCGCATTCCGCTCGATCGAGCCGGTCTATGGCGCCTCGCCCAACGAGCAGCAGCTGCGCTCGCTCGCCGTGGACGGCGCCGGCGCGGCAGTGTGGGAGTGGCAGGCCCGGCGGCAGGAAATCAAGACCAGCCCGATCATCGAGCAGACGCTCGGCCTCAAGAACGGCGAGCTCTCGACCAAGGTCGACGACTATCTGCGCTACATGCACCCCGCCGATCGCGAGCGGTTCCAGCTCGTGCTGTGGTCGCTGCAGGAACGCAACGGCGGCAGCATCAGTCTCGACGTGCGCCTGCGCCATGCCGACAGCAGCTACCGCTGGTTCAATCTCGAGGCGCACAGCATCCCGTCGGCCGACCGCCGTGCGATGCGCTGCGTCGGCCTGATGCGCGAGGTGACGGAGACGAAGCGCTCGCGCGAGCGACTGTTGCACGATGCGGTGCACGACAGTCTTACCGGCCTGCCGAACCGCGTGCTGTTCCTCGACCGGCTCGAGGCAGCCTTCGCCCGCGCCAAGGCGGAGCAGGGCGTGCGGCCGACAGTGCTGTTCATCGACATCGACAAGTTCAAGAGCGTGAACTCCTCGTTCGGCCTCATCGTCGGGGACAGCCTGCTGCTGACCGTCGCGCGCCGGCTCACCAAGCACAAGGCCGCGCAGGACACGCTCGCCCGCGTCGGCGGCGACCAGTTTGCGCTGCTCATGCTCTCCGAACAGGACCCGCGCGAGCTCGCCGTGCTGGCCGAGCGCATCCGTCGCAGCCTGCGCGCGCCGATCCGGATCGCCGGGCAGGACATCGTGCTCACCGCCTCGACCGGCCTCGCGGTGTTCGACGGCCAGGAGACGAGCGGGCAGGAGCTGCTGCGCGAGGCCGAGATCGCGATGTACCGCGCCAAGCGCGGCGGCGCCGACCGCATCGAGATCTTCACGCCCGAGATGCGGTCGGAGCGCGACGATCGCGTCGAGATCGAAAGCGAGCTGCGCCGGGCGATCGAGAAGCGCCAGATCCGCGTGCTCTTCCAGCCGATCATCTCGCTCGCGACCGAGCAGCTCGCCGGCTTCGAGGCGCTGGTGCGCTGGGAGCACCCCAAGCTCGGCGCACTCAACCCGAACGATTTCATTCCGGTGGCCGAGGAGAGCGACCTCATCGTCAAGCTCGGCTCGCTGGTGCTGGCCAAGGCGACGGAGGAGGCCCAGCGCTGGCACAAGGAGCTGCCGCGCACCGAGAATCCGCTGTTCGTCAGTGTCAACGTGTCGACCCGCCAGCTCTTCCGCAGCGACCTCGCCCAGGAAGTCCGCCACATCCTCGGCCGCGCGGTGCTGCCGCCGGGCGCGCTCCGGCTCGAGGTGACCGAGAGCCTGGTCATGGAGAACCCCGAGCAGGCTGCAGAGATCCTCGATCTGCTGCGGGCCGCCGGCGCCGGGCTCTCGCTCGACGATTTCGGCACCGGCTACTCCTCGCTCGCCTACCTGCAGCGCTTCTCCTTCGACACGATCAAGATCGACCGGTCGATCGTGAGCTCGAGCTCGAGCAATGCCGCCGGCTCGGCCATCGTCCGCTCGATCGTCGCGCTGTCGCACGAGCTCGGCAAGAAGGTGGTCGCCGAAGGCGTCGAAGGCAGCGAGGACGTCGGCTTCCTGCGCTCGATCTCGTGCGAATACGCGCAGGGCTTCTATTACGGCGAGCCGATGCCGGCGCGCGAGGTGCTGCAGCTGTTGAAGGTGATCCGCAAGTCCGAGCGCAAGCTGCAGCGCCGGGGCTTCTTCCGGACCAAGATCAAGGAGGCGCCGCGGCCGGCAGCCGCCACCAATGGCGCAGCAACCCAGGGCCGTGGTCGGGCTCAGGCCACGCGGACCGGCCAGTCCCGCCCGGCGCCTATCACCCCGCCCGGCGCAATGCGGCTGCGCCCACGGGCCATCAACGGCTCGGGCCGCGTGATGGGGCCACCGCCGGTGCCGCCATCGCCGCTGCCCGCTGCTCCGATCGCGCCGTTGCAGCCAACCCCGCTCGCCGCTGGTCCGCCCCCGCCGCCTGTGCCGCCACCGATTGGCACCATGCCGCCACCGGCACCGCCTTCGTCGGCAGTTCTGCCGGAGATGCAGCGGCCGATCACGCAGCCGCGGACAGGGCCGCCGCCGTCACGGCCGGATCCTGTCTCGCAGCCGTTCGGGCGATCGAAGGAACCACGTGCTCCGCTCGCCCGAACGGTGACGGCTCCCGCCCGGCCCGACGCCGCCGCGCAGCCCGCGACCAGCGGGAGAAGCACGAAACTGCCACCGGCCATGGCCGCGAGCCTCGCTCGGCTCGCCGGCCTCGGCGCAGCGCCGTCAGGCAAACCCGATAAGAAGTAGCGGGCGACCACCCGGCCGTTGCTCAGGCGTGACCAGCGTCGCTGACCAGATGTGAAGGGTCGACGCCGAGCTTCGACAGCGCGAGATCGTACTTGAGATCGAGATCGGGCCCGAACAGCAGCTCGAGGTCGGCTGCGCAGTGCAGCCAGCCGTTGCGCTGAAACTCGTTCTCGAGCTGGCCGGGTGCCCATCCGGCATAACCGAGCGCGAACATCGCCTTGTTCGGACCCTTGCCGAACGCCATCGCCTTCAGGATGTCCATCGTGGCGGTCAGGCAGATCTCGCTGTCGACCGACAGCGTCGCCGCCGACTTGTGATAGTCCGACGTGTGGAGCACGAAGCCGCGGCCGGTCTCGACCGGACCCCCCACGTGCACCGGCTTCTCGCACACGCTCATCGGCATCGTGTCCTCGGCGTCCTTGCCGACCACACCCAGCTGCTGGAGCAGATCGGGGAAGCGGATGTTGTTTGCGCGCCGATTGACGATGAGGCCCATGGCCCCTTCCGCGGAGTGCGCGCACAGGTAGATCACCGACCGCGCAAAGCGCTTGTCGGTCATCGACGGCATGGCGATGAGCAGCTGGCCGTCGAGAAAGCCGCTGCCGGCAACCTTCCTGGACTTGCGAGGCGTTCTCATGGGACCGAGACTATCGCCAACCGGCGGCCGGTGTGAAGCGCTGGCTGCATCGAAATGGCATGCCAAAAATGTGGGAACGAGCGCGGATTTGACAAGTCGTGATTTGACCACGACCTACGAAGTGGGTCCTTCTCGGAGGGTCATGATGCACCGGGTCCACAGTTCGAGACGACATGCAATGCACAGCATTACCCGGCCGATGGCCTGGCTGATGGTCGCGGCGGGCCTCGCGCAGGGGGCAACCGCGTTCGCGCAACCGGCGACACCCTGGACGGAAGGCTACAACTCGAAGACGCGGCTGCTCGCCGGACGGGCGCTGCTCGGGGCGGAGCGGCTCGCCGTCGTTGGTGTTGAGATCGCGCTGGCACCGGGCTGGAAGACCTACTGGAGGGCACCCGGCGATTCCGGCGGCGTGCCGCCGAGTTTCGATCTCTCGCGGTCCAAGAACCTCGCCTCCGCGACCGTCCACTACCCGGCGCCGCACCGCATGGTTGATGCCGCGGGCGAGGCGGTCGGCTACAAGGGCGGGGTGATATTCCCGATCGAGGTGGTCGCCGCCGATCGCGCCAAGCCGATCGCGCTCGAGGTCGTGATCGAGTACGGTATCTGCCGCGAGATCTGCGTGCCGGCCGAGGCCAGGATGTCGCTGGTGCTCGATCCGGCGGGCCTTGCCGCGGCGCCCGCCGCGATCACGGCCGCGCTCGAGACGGTGCCGCGCGCCGCCGGCAAGCGGCGCCCGACCGATCCCGAGCTGAAGGCCGTTACCGCCGTCCTCGCCGGCGACAAGCCGCGGATCGAGATCGAGGCGGTGTTCCCCGGCAGCGGCGAGGGCGCCGACGTGTTCGTCGAGGCGTCCGAAGGCATCTACCTGCCGTTGCCCAGGCGCATCGGCGCGGGCGCCGGACCGGCGCTGCGTTTCGAAATCGACCTCGCAACCGGGGTCGAGCCGGCCGAGCTCAAGGGCAAGACTCTGACGATCACGCTGGTCAGCGCCACCGGCCAGTCGGAGGCCGCCCGCACGATCGATTGACGTGCAGCAGCTTGGACTTGCGCCCGAATAGGCGGTAGCCTCGTGCGATCGCGGTCCGAGTGGCCGGCAACCGACAGGAGGCGTGCGCGATGACGATCAAAGTGGGCGACAAGCTCCCCGAGGCGACCTTCACGACGATGGCCGCCGACGGCCCGAAGCCGATGACCGCAGCCGAGGTGTTCGGCGGCAAGAAGGTCGCGCTCTTCGCCGTGCCGGGCGCCTATACGCCGACATGCCACAAGCAGCACATGCCGGGCTTCGTCGAGCGCGCGGCGGAGCTGAAGAAGAAGGGCTATGCGACGATCGCCTGCACGGCCGTCAACGACATCTTCGTGCTGACGCAGTGGGCGAAGGACACCGGCGCGGCCGGCAACATCGTGATGCTCGCCGACGGCAGCGCCGACTTCGCCAGGAAGCTCGGCCTCGAGATCGATCTCAATGCGCGCGGGCTCGGCGTGCGCTCCAAGCGCTATGCGATGGCCGTCGACAATGGCGTGGTCAAGATCCTCAACGTCGAGGAGGCACCGCCCCAGCACGAAAAATCGAGCGCGGCCAACCTGTGCGCGATGATCGACAAGTCGCTCTGAAGGGCGCGCATGTCCTGAGCACGGGATCGTCGGGCCGGTTGCGGCGTGCGTGGCTGGCCCGCGCCGTCTCGACCGGCCGGCGGATGGCGAGGGCGGACGGGTGAGGCGCGCGACCACAGGCGAGGCCGGGGCCGCCATCGGCATCCTGATGCTGGATGCGCGCTTCGAGCGTTTCCCGGGCGATATCGGCAACCCGCGGACGTGGCCATTTCCCGTCCGCTACCGCATTGTTGCCGGCGCGACGCCGAGCCGCGTGGTCGCGACCACGGACGACGGCCTGCTTGCGCCGTTCAAGGCGGCGGCCGATGCGCTGGTTGCCGACGGCGTCGAGGGCATCACGACGACCTGCGGGTTCCTGTCGCTCTATCAGCAGGAGCTCGCGGCGCATTGCGCCGTGCCGGTGGCGACGAGTGCGCTCCTGCAGGTGGCGATGGTCGCGCGCATCCTGCCGCGTGGCAGGCGGCCCGGCATCATCACGTTCTCCGCGCGCGAGCTGACGCGAGCCCACCTCGAGCGCGCCGGCGCGGACACCGCGACGCCGGTCGCCGGCATGCCGGAGGGCTCGGCCTTTCAGCGCGCGATCCGTGACGGCGATACGAGCGTGCCCTGCGCAACGCTCCGGGCGGAGGCGCTGGATGTAGCCGAAGGCCTCGTGCGGCGCGACCCCACAATCGGTGCGATCGTCTGCGAGTGCACCAACCTCTCGCCTCACGCCGCCGAGATCAGAGCGCGGCTCGGCGTGCCGGTGTTCGACATGCTGACCCTGGTGCACTGGTTCCAGCGCGGCCTGCGGCCCGAGCGCTTTCCCGCGGCCTGACCGGAATTGACCAGCGGACTATCGACCGCTCGATGGGTGTCGCCACGACGCGACCGAGGGTGCAGATCCGAAGGGTCTGCTCCTGCGTTCCAATCAATTTTCATGACGGAAACACGAGGTGCGATGCGATTGCGGCCCGCTTCATGACCGAGCGGGCCGCAAGCATATTTTCGACCGGCGCCTCGAGCCTATTGCGCGGTCTTCGGCTCGCTCTTCTTGAGGACGGCCTTGGCCTTTTGCTTGGCTGCGTCGATACCCTGCTTCGCCTTCTGCTTGAGTTCGAACGCCTTGTCCTTTGCCTTGCCGACGATGCCCTGGGTCAGCGACGGGTTCTCCGGCGTCGGGTCGAGCGGGCCGCGGCGCGGACCATCGCCGCCGAGGCCGTCGTGCAGCGCGGCGAGCCCGCGCGGGCCGGTGTACATCACGAAGCCCATGGCATCGAGCCGCTGCTTGGCGTCGGTCACGTAGGCCGGGCGGGTCAGGTACTCGATGACGAAGATCTTCTTGCCGGCCTTCTGCGCGTCGATCAGCAGCTTGGAGCTCCAGTCGACGTCCGACTTCTTGTTCGGCTCCTCCTTGTGAGTGATGCCGTAGAGGAGGTCCTCCTTGGCGATGCCGTCGATCGCCGAGACGTAAGCCGGCCGGTCGAGCAACTCCTCGGCATTCTGGATGAGGATCGCGACATCCGGCTTCTGCTTGCGCATGTAGGTGGTGAGCTTGACGATGAAGTCCGCCATCCGGTCGCGCATGTCCTTGGTGTCGCCGTAGTAGTAGTAGGCGTCGGCGCGGTCGACGTAGAACCCGTCGAAGCCCTGCGCGAGCACGCGGTCGACGAAGGAGGTCGGGCTGCCGTAGACGATGTTCTGCCAGGCCGGCTCCCAGTACTTGACGAGGAAGTTCTCCTTCCACTCCTTGTTCTCCTTGCCGACCCACGACGGCTTGGAGCGGCTCCACTCGGGCTTCCAGTAGTAGCGATAGCTCTCGGCCTCGCCGACGCTGAAGTAGGAAATGACCAGCCGGCGGCTGCCGTCCGGCTTCCTTTTCAACCTCTCGACCTCCTCCTTGGTCAGCGGGATTTCCCTGGTGGCGTCGAACTGCGAGCTGTCGATGACCACGAGGTCGAATGGCGAGGCAGCGATCTTGGCCTGCTGCTCGGTACCGAGGTTCTTGAGCTGGAAGGCCCATGATTTGGCATTGGCGAAGGGGTTCGGGCGCGGGCTCGACTGGGCGTCGGCCGGTCCGGCGAGCAGAAGCGGCATGGCGAGAAGGCCGGCCTGCGCCGCGATACGCGATACTTTCATCGAGAGAGTTCTCCTTTGACGACGCAGCCGCCGCCGCACGTTCGGACCCCGGTGCAGAAAGGCGAGCCTTCCCGCACACTTACACCAATTTCCCCGCGTTATTCCACCCTGGCGCAGATTCCACTCGATGTGGCTCACCGCGCATCCCCCTCCCCTTGATGGGGAGGGGTCAGGGGTGGGGTGGAGAAAACCGAGCGCGATGCGTTGGTATGACCACCGTTTGTCCGACCCCCACCCCCGACCCCTCCCCGCAAAGGGGGAGGGGAGGCCGCCACCGCCGCCGTCACCACCAAGGCCTACCGCCCCTCCCCGCGATGGGGGAGGGGAGGCATACCGGCCACGATCCAACGCGAGTGGAAAGCGCATCAGTACAAGCGGCCGGCGGAGCAAAATGCGACACGTGGCCGCGATGCACTACCAGTGGCGCTTGTCCTTGCATTGCGTGGCGATCCATTCCGCCGTGCCGTACTGCTTCTCCTCGTTCGCGCGGGCCATCAGCGGGTCGAAGCCGTCGAGGCTGCGGTGGGCGAATGTCGGCACCATGCCGAGACCGACGAGCTCGGCTTTCGCAGAGACGATCAGCTCCTTGCTCGGCAGGTACTCGACGGCGAATACCGGCTTGTAATCGGCCTGCAGGTGCTTGATCGATTTGACCGCACTGGCGATCTCCGACCGCTTGTTCCGCGCGCCGGTGCCGTGCATGCCGTAGAGCAGGTCCTCCTTGCCGAGGCCGTCGATGACATCGCGGTAGCGGCGCACGCTCAACAGGTCCTCCGCGTTCTGGGCAATGACGAGGAAACCCGGTTTCGCCTTGCGCGCGGTCGCCGCCATTTCGGTCACGAAGGCGATCATGTCGTCGCGCGCAGTCGGTCGCTCGTCCTCCTGCTCGCCGTAGACGTCGACACGGTCGAGATAGACGCCATCGAACCCGGCATCGAGTATGCGGCTGAGATACGAGCGCTTGCCGCGGTAGATGATGTCCTTCCAGCCGTCGTGCCAGAACCGCACCATGTGCGCGCGCGGCCAGGCGCAGTTCTCCGCGACGTGCCAGCCCGGCATCTCGTCGCCCTTCCAGTCGTCGCGCCAGAAGAAGCGGTAGCTCTCCGCCTCGCCGATCGAGATGTAGGATATGACGGTGCGCTTGCGGCCGTCGGCGCGGACCTTGAGGCGGGCGACCTCCTCGCGCGTCAGCGGCGTGCTTCCCCCCTCGCGGGCATGGTCGATGACGAGGAGATCTGCGTCGGCCTTGGCGATGCGGTCGACGTCGATCTTGTCGAGGTGGTAGTGCCAGCTCTGCACCTGCAGCAGCGGCCGGTTGCCGGCGACCCTCGCATCATACCAGTGGCCGATGGCGGTGCGGCTCGCCCACACCCACCAGAGTGCGAGCCCGGCCACTAAGGCTGCGACCAGTCGCCACCGCTGACGGCCATCGCGTGATGCCCAGTACGCCGCAAAGCCCGCGAGTGCTGCCCGGATGTGCGGCCATGTGATCTCCCAGAGCCCCGCCAGCCCCCGGCCGAGCGCCTGCCCGAGCGGCCCGAGGACCCGGAAGACCGCCGCCGCCGCGGCGAGCAGGCCGAATGCCGTTGCGCCAATGACGCCGAGAGCCCTGCTCATTTTCACATGCGCAATCGTGGTATGCTTCGGCCGCAGTTCCGGCCATCGAGCCCCTCTACCAGGGTGTCGACCGAGCGGCAACGCCGTCCATGCCGCATCGTTGACACCGCGCGCGGACCTTGGTCCATGTATTCTGGAGCGAACCGGCCGACGATGTCACAATGCGGCGCGCCAATCGGCACTCGGCCCGCGCCCGAGTGAGACCGCCATGACCCACCCGACACCAGTGCCGAGCCACCCCGTCCTCGATCCGGAGCGGCGCCAGCACGTGTCCGGTGCTTTCTCGCGCGACGAGGTCGCACTCGCCAATCGTAACGCGGGCATGCCGCTCGAGATGCTGCGCCACGACGTGACGCCGGCCGGCATGCACTACCTGCTCATTCATTTCGACATCCCCTTCGTGGCGGATGCCGGCTGGTCACTCGACATCTCGGGCAGCGTGCGCAATCCGCAACGCCTGTCCCTCGACGCGATCAAGGCGATGGGGCAGGTGACGACACGCGTAACGCTCGAATGTGCGGGCAATGGCCGCGCGACGGCAAGCCCGCGCTGGCAGAGCCAGCCTTGGGAGCACGGCGCGGTCGGCACTGCGGAGTGGACCGGCACGCCGCTCCGCGGCCTGCTCGAGCGCGCCGGCCTCGCCGACGACGCCGTCGACGTCGCCTTCTTCGGTGCCGACCGCGGCTTCGACGGCGGCGTCGAGCACGACTACGGCCGCAGCCTCACGCCGGCGATAGCGCTCGGCGACGACGTGCTCGTTGCCTGGGCAATGAACGGGCAGCCGCTGCTCCCGCAGCACGGGTTTCCGCTGCGTCTCGTCGTGCCCGGCTGGTACGGCATGGCGAGCGTGAAATGGCTCGACCGCATCGTCGCGCTCGACAAGCCGTTCGACGGCTTCCAGCAGGTCTCGACCTACGTCTACAAGAGGACGCGGGAAGAGCACGGCACGCCTGTGACGGCGATGCGGGTCAAGTCGCTCCTCGTGCCGCCGGGAATTCCGGACTGGTACACCCGCCGCCGCCTGGTCGAGCGCGGCACGGTCGAGATCTTCGGCCGCGCATGGTCCGGCGCCGGCACCCTGATCCGCAAGGTCGAACTCGGCGTCGATGGTGCCTGGAGTGAGGCGACCCTCGATCCGCCGCCGCCCGGCCGGTTCGCCTGGCGCGGCTGGCGTGCCCGCTGGACGGCGACGCCCGGCGAGCACGAGCTCGCCTGCCGCGCGACCGACGCCAACGGCGACGTGCAGCCGCTCGAGCAGCGCTGGGACCTCGGCGGGTTCGGCAACAACATGGTGCATCGCGTCGCGGTGACCGTGAGATAGGACGAGCGAGGCCATGGAAGCCGGAAACGACGAGGCCATCCGGGGGCTGGTGACGGTGCGTGACTGGCTGCGCTACGCGGTCGGGCGCTTCAATCGCGCGAACCTCGGCTACGGGCAAGGCACCGCCAACGCGCTCGACGAGGCGGCATTCCTGATCCTCGAGACGCTGCGCCTGCCGATCGACGACATCAATCCCTGGCTCGATGCGCGCCTGCTCGATATGGAGCGCTATGCGCTCTCGGAGCGGATCGAGACCCGGGCGAAGCGGCGCGTGCCGGCCGCCTACATCGTCAATGCCGCCTACGTGCAGGGCCGCCGCTTCTACGTCGACGAGCGGGTGATCGTGCCGAGGAGCTACATCGGCGAGCTGATCGGGCGGGGCCGGCTCGCGGCGGCGATGGCCACCGACACTCCGCCAGCCGATATTCTCGACCTGTGCACCGGGTCGGGGTGCCTGGCGATCCTCGCTGCGGAGGCGTGGCCCGCCGCCGCGATCGACGCGACCGATATCTCGGTCGACGCCCTGTTGGTCGCGCAGAAGAACGTCACCGCGCACGGCCTCGACCAGCGCGTGCGCCTCCTGCAGGGCGACCTGTTCGCGCCGGTCGCCGACAAGCGCTACGATCTGATCATCGCCAACCCGCCCTATGTCGCCGAGGCGGAGATCGCAGCCTTCCGCCGCGAGCACCGCGCCGAGCCGCAGATCGCGCACGCCGGCGGCGCGGACGGTCTCGACATCGTGCGAAGGATCCTCGCCGATGCCGCGGCACACCTGAAGCCCGCCGGCACGCTCGTCGTCGAGATCGGCACCGGCCGCCAGTTCCTGTCGCGCGAGCGCGGCGACCTCGAGTTCCTGTGGCTCGACACGGACGAGAGCGAGGGCGAGGTCTTCGCGCTCGGCGCCAAAGCGCTGGCGCCGGCCGCGGCAAGGCCCGAGCCCAAGCGGCGCTCGAAAGCCAAGGCGAAGGGCTGAGCACACGATGGCTGCCCCGATCGCGACCGCACATACCGGGACGAGCCTCCGCGTCTCACTCTGGCGCGGCCGCGCCGAGGGCTGCTACCAGGAGTTCGCGGTGCCGCGGCGCGAGAACCAGACGGTGCTCGATGCGGTGACGTACGTGCAGCGCGAGCTGGATCCGACGCTCTCCTACCGCTTCTCCTGCCGCGTCGGCGTCTGCGGCTCATGCGCCATGACGGTCAACGGGCGCCCGCGCTGGACCTGCCGGACGCTCGTTGCGAAGGTGATCGAGGACGGGCGGATCGAGATCGGGCCGCTCGCCAACCTGCCGGTGATCAAGGACCTCGCGACCGACATGGCGCACTTCTTCGCGCGCTGGCAGGAGGCGCGCGGCGTCTTCGTTGCGACCGCGACGCGGGCCGAGCCGCTCGCCGGGATCAGGCCCGACAGTGCCGGCCGCATCGCCGCCGATCAGGCGATCGAGTGCATCAACTGCGGCATCTGCTGGTCGGCGTGCGACACCGTGCGCTGGAACGACGACTACCTCGGACCCGCCGCCCTCAATCGCGCCTGGACGCTGGTCAACGACGCACGCGACGGCGGCGGTGCCGAGCGTCTGACCGCGATCACCGCCAAAGGCGGTTGCCAGGCCTGTCACACCCACCAGAGCTGCGAGCAGCATTGCCCCAAGGGATTGAACCCGACCGCCTCGATCGCCGGCCTCAAGCGACATGCCATGCGGGCGTTCATTCGCGGAGATCTCGGATGAGCTTCCGCCGGTATCTGATCCAGCGCATCACTGCTGTGCTGATGGCGCCGCTCATCGTGGCGCATCTCGCCTTGATCCTGTGGACGAGCGGGCAGGGGCTCACGGCGGCCGACATCCTCTCCCGCACGCGCGGCTCGCTCGGCTGGGGGCTGTTCTACGGAGGGTTCGTCGCGCTCGCCGCGGTCCACGGTGCGATCGGCGTTCGCGGCGTGGCGCGGGAATGGAGCGGCCTCCGCGATGCTGCGCTCGATGCGCTCATGTGGGGCTTCGGCGCCGTACTGCTCGGGCTCGGCCTGCGCGCGGTGTGGGCGGTGATCGCATGACGGCAAAACCACGCTCGACCGCCCACCGTCGCGACGGCCTCTGGCTCGCGGCGCTGGTGCATCGGCTGTCCGGGCTTGCGCTGGCGCTGTTCCTGCCGCTGCACTTCCTCGCGCTCGGCCTCGCGATCGAGGGTGAGGCGCGACTCGACGGCTTCCTGCGCTGGGCCGACCGGACGCCGGTCAAGCTCGCGGAGGCGGGGCTCGTGTTCCTGCTCGCGGTGCACCTCCTCGGCGGCGTCCGCGTGCTGGTGATCGAAGCCCGACCCTGGCAGGATGGCCAGCGGCGGCTCGCCGGCATCGCCCTCGCGGTCGCCGCGTTGGTCGCGGGGCTTTTCCTGCTCGAGGCGATGTGATTGCCCATGATCGAACGATCCAAGACCGACATCCTGATCCTCGGCTCGGGCGGTGCGGGGCTCCTTGCGGCACTGCACGCGCACGCAGCGATGCCGCACGCCGCGATCACCGTCGCGACCAAGGGGCTCTTGGGAAAGTCTGGCTGCACGCGCATGGTGCAGGGCGGCTACAATGTCGCGCTGATTCCGGGCGACTCGGTCGAGCGCCATTTCATGGACACCATCGAGGGCGGCCGGTGGCTGCCCAACCAGGCGCTCGCCTGGCGCCTCGTCGAGACCGCGATCGTCCGCGTCCGCGAGCTCGAGAACGAGATCGGCTGCTTCTTCGACCGCAATCCCGACGGCACGCTGCACGGCAAGGCGTTCGCCGGCCAGACCTTCGATCGCACGGTGCACAAGGGCGACCTCACCGGCATCGAGATCATGAACCGGCTGATGGAGCAGGTCTGGGCGCGGCCGATCCAGCGCCTCGAGGAGCACCGGGCGATCGCGCTCATCCCCGATCGTCGCGGCGAGGGCATTGCCGGCGTGCTGATGATCGACGTGCGCGCGGGCACGTTCCGCCTCGTCGAGGCGAAGGCCGTGCTGCTCGCGACCGGCGGCGGTCCGACCATGTACAAGTATCACACGCCCTCGGGCGACAAGAGCATGGACGGGCTCGCCATGGCGCTGCGCTCAGGGCTGGCGCTGCGCGACATGGAGATGGTGCAGTTTCACCCGACCGGGGTGCTCGCCGGCCCCGGCACGCGGATGACCGGCACGATCATCGAGGAGGGCCTGCGCGGCGCCGGCGGCCACCTGCTCGACGGCGCAATGCGGCGGTTCATGCTCGAAGTCGATCCGCGCGGCGAGCGTGCCACCCGCGATCTCGTCGCGCAGTCGATGTACCGCGTGATGAAGACCGGCCGCGCGACCCCGATGGGCGGCATCTATGTCGCCATGGGCCATCTCGGGCCGGAGAAGGTCCGCCTGCAGTTCAAGGGCATGGTCGAGCGCTGCGCCGATTGCGGCTTCGACCTCGCGGGCAGCCTCGTCGAGGTGGTGCCGACCGCGCATTACCTGATGGGCGGCGTGGTCTGCGACGTCGACACTGCGACCTCCTGGCCCGGCCTCTTCGTCGCCGGCGAGGATGCGGGCGGCGTGCATGGCGCCAACCGGCTCGGCGGCAACGGCGTCGCCAACTCGACGGTCTTTGGCGGCATCGCCGGCGACGTGATGGCGGCCTACGTTGCCCGCAACGCGCACTGGCGCGCGCCGGACGAGGCGGCGATCACCCGCGAGGTCGATCGCGCCGTCGCACCTTTCGCCAGGAAGCCCGGCGATCTCAACCGGCTCCGCGACCGGCTGCTCGAGCTGATGTGGGATGATGTCGGCATCATCCGCTCGCGCGACGGTCTGAAGCGCGGCATCGCGGCACTCGACGAGATCGAGGCGGAGCTGCGCGGCACCGGCGTCGCCGATGGCGATCGCGCCTTCAATCTCACCTGGCACGACTGGCTGAACCTCGAGAGTCAGGTCCTCGTCTCGCAGGCGGTGGCCGCGGCCGCGCTCCGGCGCGAGAATTCGCGCGGCGCGCATTTCAGGGAGGATTGTCCCGATCCCGGCGACCTGGCGACCTCGCGGTTCACGCTCGTCGCGCTTCGGGAGGAGCGGCTTGCCGTCAGTGACGCCCCGGTCGCGTTCACCATTGTCAAGCCCGGCGAGACGGTGTTGAAAGTCGAAGCGGCCCCGGCTGCCGCCGCCATGTGAGGCTCCTGTCGAGCGTCTTCAAGAGGAGTGCACGCCATGAACGCCCGCGATCTGCCCAAGGCCTCCCCACCCTTCGCCGCGACCGGTCAGCCGACCATCGCGCCCGGCTACATGTCGGGCTTCGGCAACAGCTTCGAGACCGAAGCGCTGCCGGGCGCCCTTCCGCGCGGCCGGAACTCGCCGCAGAAGATCGCCTACGGCCTCTATGCCGAGCAGCTATCGGGGACGCCGTTCACGGCTCCGCAGGCGACCAACGAGCGCACCTGGCTCTACCGGATCCGGCCGAGCGTGAAGCACCAGGGCCGCTACAGGAAGACGGACAGGGGGCTGATCCGCACCGCGCCCGGCGCGCGCGAGGAAAGCGAAATGGCGATCGGCCAGTTGCGCTGGGGGCCGGTGCCGCTGCCGGACAAGCCGACCAACTTCATCGCCGGCCTGCGCACCATCACGACGGCGGGCGACAGCGATGCGCAAGCCGGCATGGCGGCGCACGTCCTGGTCGTCACCAAGTCGATGCGGGACGAGTATTTCTTCAATGCCGACGGCGAGCTGATGTTCGTGGCGCAGGAGAAGTCGCTCAGGTTCGTGACCGAATTCGGAGTCATTGAGTTCGCGCCCGGCGAGATCTGCGTGATCCCGCGCGGCGTCATCTTCCGCACTGAACTCGTCGACGGACCAGCGCGCGCCTACGTGTGCGAGAACTACGGCGGCGGCCTGACGCTCCCCGATCGCGGACCGATCGGCGCCAACTGCCTCGCCAACCCGCGCGATTTTCTGGCGCCCGTCGCCGCCTACGAGGACCGCGAAAAGCCGGCGCAACTCTTCGTCAAGTGGGGCGGCGAGCTGTTCGTGACCGAGATCACCCAGTCACCGCTCGACGTGGTGGCCTGGCACGGCAACTACTTCCCATACAAGTACGACCTGCGCACGTTCTCACCGGTCGGCGCGCTGCTGTTCGACCACCCCGACCCCTCGATTTTCACGGTGATGACGTCGCAGAGCGAGACACCCGGCACCGCCAACATCGACTTCGTGATCTTCCCCGAGCGCTGGAGCGTCGCCGAGAACACGTTCCGGCCGCCCTGGTATCACCGCAACATCATGTCGGAGTTCATGGGGCTCGTTTACGGCGTCTACGACGCCAAGCCCGAAGGCTTCGTGCCGGGCGGCATGAGCCTGCACAACACCATGCTGCCGCACGGCCCCGACGTCGCCGCGTTCGAGCATGCGAGCAACGTCGAGCTGAAGCCGGTGAAGATGACGGACACCCTGGCGTTCATGTTCGAGACGCGCTTTCCGCAGCGCCTGACCCGCTATGCGGCAGGACTGTCGACGCTGCAGGGCGACTACGTGGACTGCTGGGCGGGTCTGAAGAAGCACTTCAACCCGGCCAAGCGCTGATACCGTCCGGACGGGCCGACATGAACGGCGCTGTCGCATGCGCGCGCTCGGATGACGCAACCGCCAAAGCCGCGAGCGCGTGCCGCCGCCAGTCTGCTTGTGTCCACTGAGAAGGGCCTGGAATGACCACACGCACGCTCGAAGGCAGCTCGGCACAGTCGAGAGCGCAGCTCGGCGACGCGCTCGCCGCGCTTCGCCCGGGGCACAGCCTTGCGCGGGTGTTCTACACGGACGCCGCATTCTTCGCCGCCGATCTCGAGCACGTGTATTATCGCGAGTGGCTGTTTGCCGGCCACGACTGCGAGGTTGCCGATGCCGGCGACTGGATGCTGGTCGACATCGGCACCCACTCGGTGATTGTGGTGCGCACCGCCGATGGCCACCTCAAGGCGCACCACAACACCTGCCGCCATCGCGGGTTCCGCGTCTGCGATGCGCCCGAGGGCCATGCCAAGCGCCGCTTCGTGTGCCCCTATCACCAGTGGTCCTACGAGCTCGACGGCTCGCTCGCCCGGGCGCGGCAGATGGGCGACGATTTCGATCCGAAGTCGCACGGCCTCAGGCCGGCCCATGTCGCGAGCGTCGGCGGGCTCGTTTTCGTGTGCGTCGCGCGCGAGGCGCCGGACGTGGCCCCGCTCGCGGCCATGGTCCAGCCCTACCTCGCGCCCTTCGAGCTCGGCCGCGCCAAGGTCGCCCATGCGAGCCGCATCGTCGAGCACGGCAACTGGAAGCTCGTCATGGAGAACAACCGCGAGTGCTACCACTGCTCGGCCTCGCATCCCGAGCTCTGCCGGACGTTCCCCGAGGCGCCGACGCACACCGGCGGCGGCAGCGCCGACGATGTGGCGGCGATCGATCGGCTGGTCGCTGAATGCGAGGCACTCGGGTTGCCCGGACGCTATCGCGCCGCTGCCGACGCGCAGTACAGGGTGATGCGGCTGCCGTTCATCGATGACGCCCGCGCGATGACGCTGTCGGGCAAGCCGGCAGTGGCGCAGCGGCTCGGTCGCGTGCCGGCCGAGCCCAACACCGGCGACCTGCTGTTCTATCACTACCCCAACATGTGGAGTCATTTCACGTCGGACCACGCGATCACGTTCCGCATCCTGCCGATCTCGGCGACCGAGACCGAGCTCGTCACCCGCTGGCTGGTGCATGCCGACGCCGTCGAGGGGCGCGACTACGACCTCGCCACGCTGACCGAGGTCTGGCAGGCGACCAACGCGCAGGACAGAGCACTGGTCGAGCGCAATCAGCGGGGCGTCGCGTCGCCGGCCTACGAGCCCGGGCCCTACTCGCCGGTCCACGAGGAAGGCGTGATTCAATTCGTCGACTGGTATCGCGGCACGCTCGCCGCCCGCCTCGGCGGCCCCGCGCACGAGGTCGTCAACCCGGGATCGCGAACCGCGCCTTCGGGTCGAGGAACCGCGCGAGCACGTTCCCGGTGACGCGTGCGACGTTGTTGTCGTAGTTGTCGTGCGGCAGCGACCCGCACCAGGTGATCGAGCCGGTCGCGAACACCGCTCCGTTTGCCGGGGCCTCGAAGAACGTGAGGTCGGCGCGGATCAGCTCGGCTGCCGGTGCGCCGGCAAGCGTGACGATGTGGGTGAGTTGCTCCTCGGGCACCAGCACCCAGGGCGCCTCCGGCTTGTGCCCCTCGCTCGCGGCGACGACGATCGCGTGCGCCGGAGTGCCGAGCCGCTTGTCGGTGCGGTCGAGCTCGAAACCTGCCGCGCCGTGGCCGGAAAGGCCGAAGTCGCCGATCCGCTCCTCGGCGACGCCGGCGAGGATCCAGGCGGCGCGCGGATCGCTCGCTGCGGGCGTGCGCCGGTAGTAGGAGCCGACGAAGTTGCCCTGCGCGGTGAAGCCGACGCCGACGAGGTGCTGCGGCGGCCGGCCGTTGCGCCGCCAGAGCCCGCCATAGCCGCCGTCGAACGCGTTGTAGTACTCGCCGGCCTCGGCCGCCCAGGCGCGGATGCCGCCTTCCCCGCGGCGGATCTCGATCGCCGCGGGCAGGTCCCTGCTGCGCGCCACCTTCCAGTAGAAGCCGTTGCCGCCGAGGTACATGAGCCGGCCGCCACCGTCGCGATAGGCGGCGAGCGCGTCGAGCATCGCAGGCGTGTGATATTCCGGATGCGAGCCGGTCATCACCACCCGATAGCCGGCGAGCAGCTCGACGCCCTCCTCGTCGAGCTCGAGGTCGGTGATGATGTCATAGGCGTGACCCTTCGCCTCGAGCCAAACCGTCAGGTGCGTATCAGCCGGGAAGTGCCGCAGCCCCGAGCCGCGGATCTCGGGGTAGGGATAGGTGACGTAGCCACAGCGCATGTTGAGCATGGGCCGGAGCCAGGACGCGTAGGCGATGCCGCTGCCGTCCGTGTGGTTGTTGTAGGTCGACAGGCCGTACTCGGGATGTGCTGCGGGCGCATGCGGATAGGCGCCCCAGTCCTTCGCCTGCTGCAGCCATGCCGACCGCCAGGCCGGATCGAGCGACCACTCGGGCCGCGCGTGGTTGTGATAGATCACGTAGGTGAACGTCGAGACGAGCACGCAGATTTTCGCGGTGCGCTTTCGCCTCGGCGGCACGACGAAGAAGGGGATGTTGTCCGCGTGCTCGCCGCACGCGAGCCGCACGGCATAGATGCCGGATCTGAGCGACTTCGGCACCTTCCAGACGAAGTCGGTGTCCCAGCCGCAGTCGTAGAGATCGTCGGCGTGGAAGTGGATCGCGCCGTACTGCCCGGGTGCATGGCGCCAGCACATCTCGGTACCGTCCCAGCTCGAGCCGGTCATGGCGCGGGTCGGCAGATTGACGAGGCGGCCGTCGCAGTCGCCGGGTCCGGTGTCGATGATGCGGGTCGAGCCGGTCTTGCGCGCGAAGTCCCAGTGCACGAGTGCGCCCTTCACCTTCCGGCCCGCCGCAAGGCGCGCAATCCCGTCGTCGTCGAGCACGCGATCGAAGATGGCCGGGCTCTCGATCTTGCCGTTGAAGTGGCCGCTGACCGGCTCGCCGCCGAGCGCCGCGATGAACAGTGCGCGCGATTTCGCCGGCGCCATGGCGTGGGGCAGGATGATGGTCGCGGCGTCCTCGGCCGCGCCCGCCGGCATCGCGGCGACGGTCAGCGTGCGCGCGTCGCCGTCGTAGCTCGCGCGCACGCGATGCCACGTGCGCTCCACGAGCGGGTTGCGCGTCGCGACACGCGCGATGCTGCCGCTGCCGAGCCCGACCAGCGCCGTCACGCGGCCGTCACCGCCGAGCGCGAGGGCCGCACCCGCCCCGCCCGCCGCATCGAGCCACGACACGATGCCCTGCTCGCGGCCGTCGACCAGCGTCGGCCAGATCGCCGCGACGATGGTGAAGCTCTCGAGCCGTGCAAGCCTCTTCGGTCCCTCGGCGACACCATACGAGCCCCGGTGCACGGGCTGGACGCGTGAGGCGTGCTCCCCCTCGAATGCCGCGGAGACGGGCTCCTCGATGAGGCCGGGGCCGGCGGGGTTCGGGTCGGCCGAGATCACCCGGACGAGCCGCGCCGAGAACGGACCCGGGCCACGGCTCGACACCTTGAACGCGATCGTCTCGCCTGGCCGCACGGACAGGCGATCGGCATAGCCGGCGAGGTCGAGCATCGGGCAGGCTCCGCGTGGAGGGAGGGCGCGGGTCAATCCGCGCCGATCCAGGGTCGCTCGTCAAGGCGCTGCCGCCGCGCCGGGATCTGCTCCATGGGCATCGCGGCTCGATTAACCGTCGCCCGGCAATCGCCGTATAGTTCGATCGGCAACCCGCGGGACGCGCCCGGAACCTGATATACTCTGTCCACGGCACCGTGCGGTGCCGATGACTGCAAATCGGGGAGACACGCATGCCCATCGACCTCATCATCCAGCTGATCAGCGGCGCGCTCGGCGGCAATCTCGCGGGCTCGCTCCTGAAGAATCTCAGTCTCGGACTGCTCGGCAACTCGATCGCCGGCGTCGTCGGCGGCGGCATCGGCGGCAAGCTGCTCGGCGGCCTGCTCGGCGTCGCAGCGGCGAAGAGTGGCGGCCTCGACATCGGCTCGATCCTCGGCAGCGTGCTGTCGGGCGGCATCGGCGGCGGCGGGCTGATGGCTATCGCCGGCATCGTCAAGTCGATGCTGGGCAAGTAGCTTCAGCGCCCCGCAATTCCCGTGCAGGCGTAAGCATCGGGCACGATTAGGCGGAGGTGCGGACCGCCCGCGGTGATCTCGAGCGGCGTCGTGCCATGCACGTCGCCGTCGATCTCGACGGCCGAGGCCGCAGCTGAACGCACGGTGACCCGCTCGCAGGCGACGTGCACGACGCCCGCGGCCCCGTCGATGCGGCCGGCGGCGAGCGCCAGCATCTGGCGCACGAGCGCGACGCGGCTCCCCGGCTTGAACAGAACTGCGATCAGGTCGCCCCGCGCGAGGCTCGCGTGCCGGGCGATGACGAACGCTCCACCGTAGCGCCGGGCGCGGGTCACCACCACCCACGCCGCGGTGTGCTTGTGACCGTCGACCTCCACCTCGAGCGCCGGCAGCGGTCGCGCCAGCACCTGCAGGGTCGGGACCGAATAGGCCGCGCGGCCCACTAGGCGCTTCAGCGGCGCCGACAGCCACTTGACGATCTCGGCGTCGAAACCCGCTCCCGCCATGAGAAAAAAGGGCGCGCCATTGGCGCGTGCGCCCTCGATGTCGAGTACCGGTCCCGAGGTGAGCGTCGCGGCGATCGCGTCGGCGTCGAAGCCGAGGCCGATCTCGCGCGCCATGACGTTGCCGGTGCCGATCGGGATGATGCCGAGCGGCGTTGCGGCCGCCTCGACCTCGGCGGCGAGCGCGCGGATCGTGCCATCGCCGCCGGCGGCGACCACCGCATCGACCCGTTCGGTGCGCGCAATCGCCTGACGCATTTCAGCAATCGTCGCGGTTTCAGAGATCTCGACGACGGCGCCGCGCCGGGCCATCGCCTCGGCAACCCTGGTGACGATCGTGCGGCCCTTGCTGCCGGCGGTCGGGTTGGCGACGACGAGGAAGCGCCGGCGGGGTGCTCCCGCCGCTTCGCTGGCGCGCGCCTGGCTGCGTGTCATGGTGCAATCCCGCGTGCCGGCGCATTCTGGTCGCCGTGTTGGCGCATCTCCGAGAAAGTGGAGACCGGTTTGCCGCATGCAACAGGAAAAGCCAAGGCTCGCAGCTCACGCGGAAGCGAGCGGCAGGCTCGTCTCGGTGCTCTTCGTCGGCATCCAGCCACGCGCACATCGTGGCGCGACTTGCCCCGCCGTTCACCATTCCGATCGATAGGACTTGCAATCTTGTCCTCCCCGCTCCCGGCGCGGGCATGATGGTGTGATCCCGTCGCATCCGAGGGGCGCTTTCTAGAGGCGTCTCGAAAGCGCGCGGCGGGATGCAGGTCGGGGACGCGAGCGTCACGCGCGCAGTCTCCTCGAGGCTCGTAAGCCCGTCCGTCGCCCAGGGTCGCGGATCGTCATCGCGCGGGGCGGAGCGGAACCGGCAGGAGCGCGCCAAAAAGCGTAGCGCGATGCTACGGTTGAGGCGCGGGCCGGGCCCGGCGCCGGGCTCGGCGCTGCGCGGACGCCGGCGCGAGCGACAACCTCCAGAAAAGGACCTCTTGACCGCCATGACCGAGACCGATCCCATCGAAGCACACGACGCGCTGGCCACCGCGCTGGCACTGAGACTGCGCGCGGCCGCGCCTGCTGCCGCATCAAAGCCGCCGCGCCGCGACAACCGCCCGCGGCGCATGCAGCGGCGCATGCGCCGGCTCGTTGCGATAGACTTGATCATCCGCGAGGCGGTCGCCACCGCGCAACGCCGCCAGTTGCGTCGTAGCAAGCACCTGCGCATCGCGCGCCAGCTCGCAGTCGAGCTCGATGCGGCGGAGCTCCGGCCCGGCGTCAGAGCTCGGCGACGCTCCGAGTGCTCCCGACCTCGTGCATTGGACCGAAGCCCGCGGTGAGACTATCGAGCGGCGGGAGGTGGGCGCTCATCGGATCGAGCAGGCGGCGGCCACCGCGGCATCGGTTCAGTGCCTCGCGTGTCCTCTTGTGCCCGCCCGGCCGGGCGCGCATGCTGGCGGAATGTCGCGGCTACGCGGAGGACCGGTCCGATGCTCACGATCACCGACTACGCGAGCCGCGATGCGACCGCCCTTGCCGAACTCGTGCAGAAGAAGGAAGTCTCGCCGAAGGAGCTCGCGCTCGCCGCCGCCGCCGCGATCGCCAAGGGCGACAAGCGCATCAATTCCGTGGTCGAGCTCTACCCCGACCGCATCGACGGCCTCGATCCGGCGACGCTCGGCAAGGGGCCGTTCCACGGCGTGCCGTTCCTGATCAAGGACGTGTTCGGTCACGAGGCCGGTCGCACGATCGAGTTCGGCTCGCGGCTCTGCCGCGGCATGAAGGTCGAGACCAGCACGGCGTTCGTCAATGGCATCAAGGCGGCAGGCTTCAACATCCTCGGCCGCTCGGCAGCGCCCGAGTACTCGATGGCCGCGACCACCGAAAGCGCGCTCCATGGCAACTGCTCCAACCCGTGGAAGGCGGGCTATTCGGCCGGCGGCTCGTCCGGCGGCGCGCAGGCGGCGGTGACGGCGGGCCTCGTGCCGGTCGCGCACGGCTCCGACATCGGCGGCTCGATCCGCATCCCGGCGAGCTGGTGCGGCGGGGTCGGCCTGAAGCCCTCGCGCGGCCGCGTCTCGCTCGCCCCCGTCGTCGACGAGCCGGGTTTCGGCTACTCGAAGAACCTCGTGCAGGCCAGGTCGGTGCGGGACGTCGCGGCGATCCTCGACTGGGTGTCGGCGCCGCAGCCGGGCGATCCATTTCTCATCCCGAAGCCGGCGGAGCCCTACGCCGAGCTCGCCCGGCGCAAGGCCGGCAGGCTGCGCATCGGCCTAGTGCTCGACGAGCTTGCGGGCGTCGCGGTCGACCCGGAGGTCGCGCGCGCCATCGAGGCTGCCGGCAGGGCGCTCGCGGCGATGGGCCACGACGTGCGACCCGCGCACGCCGACATGGGCGGGCTCGCCACGCTCGAGGCCACGACCGACCTGTTCTTCTTCGGCTTCGACGTGCGGCTCGAAGGCTACGCGCGGCGCGCCGGCACACGGATCGGGCCCGATACGCTCGAGCCGGTGATCCTCTCGGTCTACGAGCAGTCGAAGTCGATCACGCCGGCGCGGTTCATGAAGGCGCTCGCCGACCTCAACGTCGCGCGACGCAAGCTCGGCGACTTCTATGTGGACCACGACATCTGGCTGTCGCCGACGACCGCGCGGGTCGCCGAGCCGCACGGCCGCTACAATCTCTCGCGGCCGGGCGTCGGCTGGGAGACGCTGATCGAGACGCTCTACCGCGCGCCGATCCAGTACACGATCCCGCACAATATCATGGGCACGCCGGCGATGTCGCTGCCGCTGGCGATGCATTCATCCAGCCTGCCGATCGGCGTGCAGATCGCGGCGAGGCCGGCGGAAGAGCACGTCGTGCTGCAGCTCGCCACCGCACTCGAGGAGGCCATGCCCTGGCGCGATCGCATCCCGCCGCTGCACGTCTCGCGCGCCTGAGCGGCTCACCGCCAGCGGCGATGGCCGTTGCTGAGCGCCGCGCCGAGGATCGCAATGCCGACGCCGATCGCGACCGCCTTGGCGATATCGTTGCGCCGCTTGCGCCGGCGATCACGCTCATAGTCGTAGTAGGAATGATAGCCGTAGTACGACGGCGCGTAACCGTAGTGCGAGCGGTAGCCGTGCCCGCCGTAGTAATAGCCGCCATTGTAATGGCGGCTATAGTCGCCGGCCGAAGCCGCCGGAACGAGCGTGCCGATCGCCAGCGCGGCAACCAGCGCTCCGGTCGTGATGCTGCGAAGCGAAGCCATGGCCTTCTCCTCCACCCAACGCGCAGAAGCGTGCTCGCCGTGCGCTACCGGAGGGAAGCTGAACGGGACATGAATTCGGTGATCGACCGGCATCCGCCGCCCGGGATCGGCGCCCGCAGCGTCGATCAGCTCGGAAATTCCGAAGTCGGATCGACGCGCCGGGATCGTGCGGACTGCGCGAAGCTCCTCGGTCGTCGCCGAGAAGCGATCAGAGCCTCACATCCCTGCGTAGTTCGGGCCGCCGCCACCTTCGGGGCAGGCCCAGGTGATGTTCTGGCTCGGATCCTTGATGTCGCACGTCTTGCAGTGCACGCAGTTCTGCGCATTGATCTGGAACCGCGCGCTCCCGTCGCTCTCGGTGACGATCTCGTAGACGCCGGCCGGGCAGTACCGCTGCGCCGGCTCCGCCCATTCGGGCAGGTTCCTCTCCACCGGCAGCCTCGGATCGGCGAGCCTGAGGTGCACCGGCTGGTCCTCCTCGTGGTTGGTCGCGGAGAACGAGACGCTGGTCAGCTTGTCGAACGTCAGCACGCCGTCGGGTTTCGGGTAGTCGATCGGCTTCGATGCGCGCGCCGGCTTCAGCGTCGCGTGATCGCCCTTGCCGTGCTTCAGCGTGTAGCCGAGTCCGATCCCGGGCAGGATGGTATTGAGCCACATGTCGATCCCGCCGAGCGGAATGCCGAGCTTGGTGCCGAAGCGCGACCACAGCGGCTTAACGTTGCGGACCCGCTTCAGCTCCTTGCCGATCGGACCTTTGATCACGGCATCTCTGTAGGCTACCAGCAGATCATGCGCGCGATCGGCGGCGATGGCCTCAAAGGCCGCCTCTGCCGCGTGGATGCCCGACAGGATCGCGTTGTGGCTGCCCTTGATGCGCGGCACATTGACGAAGCCGGCCGCGCAGCCGAGCAGCGCGCCGCCTGGAAAGACCAGCTCGGGGATCGACTGCCAGCCGCCCTCGGTGATCGCGCGCGCGCCGTAGGCGAGGCGCTTGCCGCCCTCGAACACGCCGCGGATCGCGGGATGCGTCTTGAAGCGCTGGAACTCGTCGAACGGCGAGAGGTAGGGATTGGCGTAGTTCAGGTGGACGACGAATCCGACCGAGACCAGGTTCCTGCCGTAGTGATAGAGGAACGAGCCGCCTCCGGTTCGGTTGTCGAGCGGCCAGCCGAAGGAGTGCTGCACGAGGCCCGGGCGATGCTGCTCGGGCTTCACCTCCCACAGCTCCTTGAGGCCAATGCCGAACTTCTGCGGCTCGCGCCCGGCGTCGAGATCGAAGGCTTGGATCAGCTGCTTGGCGAGCGAGCCGCGCGCGCCCTCGGCGATCAGCGTGTAGCGGCCCTTGAGCTCCATGCCGCGAGTAAAACCGTCCTTCGGCGCTCCGTCCTTGCCGAGGCCCATGTCGCCGGTCGCGACGCCGATGAAGGCGCCGGTCGGTCCGCGCAGGACCTCGGACGCCGCAAAGCCCGGATAGATCTCGACGCCGAGTGCCACCGCCTGCTCGCCGAGCCAGCGCACGAGCGCGCCGAGGCTGACGATGTAGTTGCCGTGGTTGTTCATCAGCGTCGGCATCAGCGCGTTCGGCAGGCGCATGTCGCCGGCCGGGCCAAGCATGAGGAAGACGTCCTCCTTGACCGGTGTGTCGACCGGCGCGCCCTTGCTGCGCCAGTCGGGGATCAGCCGGTCGAGGCCGATGGGGTCGATGACCGCTCCCGACAAGATGTGTGCGCCGACCTCCGAGCCCTTCTCGAGCACGACGACGGAGACCTCCCGGCCGGATTCTGCCGCGCGCTGCTTCAGACGGATCGCAGCGGCGAGGCCCGCCGGTCCCGCGCCGACGATCACCACGTCGAACTCCATCGCCTCCCGAGGGGGCAGCTCCGCCTCTGTGCGCGACATGCCGGTATCGACCCTTCCAAGCGTTCCAATGTGCGCGGTTGTGGTCGAACCCGCGCTTTCCAGTCAAGGCCCGTCAACCGGCGGCAGCGATACCTGCCCGAGGGGCGGCGGCGGCCGGTTGCTTGCGCCGGAATGCGGCCTCGGCCATGGTCGCAGCATGATGGCAGCCGACGATCGCCGGACCCTGCTGCGTCTGCTCGAATGGCATCGTGCCGCGGGCATCGATACCGTTGTTGCAGATCAGGCCGTCGATTGGGTCGCCCGTGGCGATCGCCCGCCCGGCGCCGACTTCCCATGGCCGGATGGTCCCGCTGCCTCTCGGGGCTCTGCCGAGGCGAGCGGGGGGAGGGGGCCGCGCATAGAGCGGGCCATCATCCGGCCAGCAGCCCACCAGGAGCCCCCGCCGCCTGCCCGGCAGTTTCCGACGGCGACGCCCGACGAGGCGGAGAGCTCGGCTCTCGCCGCGGCGCGCGAGGCCGGCGATCTCGCCGCCCTCGGGTCGGCGCTCGCCGCTTTCGATGGCTGCGCGCTCAAGGCCACCGCCAAGAGCCTCTGCTTCTACCGCGGCTCGCCGAAGGCCCGCCTCATGCTGATCGGCGAGGCGCCGGGCGCGGACGAGGACCGCGAGGGCCGGCCGTTCGTCGGCCGCGCCGGGCAACTGCTCGACCGCATGCTCGCCGCGATCGCGCTCACCGAGGCGGACGTGCACATCACCAACGTCGTCTACTGGCGTCCGCCCGGCAACCGCACGCCGACGCCGCAGGAGACGCGGGTATGCCGGCCGTTCCTCGAGCGGCAAGTTGCGCTGGTCGCGCCACAGGTCGTGGTGCTGCTCGGCGGCTCGGCGGCGAAAGAGGTGCTCGGGGTCACCGAGGGCATCATGCGGCTGCGGGGCAAATGGCGCGACATCGAGCTCGGCGGTCATCGTGCGCGCTGCCTGCCGACGCTGCACCCGGCCTACCTGTTGCGCACGCCGGCCGCAAAACGCCAAGCGTGGCGCGACCTGCTTGCGATCCGCGCGGCGCTCGCCAGCGCTGCTTGAGCCCTCACCTACTCCAGCACATTGATCCCGCTGCCGCGGAAGCCGCCGTCGACGGCGATGACCTCGCCGGTGAGGAAACTCGAGCGCTTCTCGTCGAGCAGGAAGGCGATGACGCTGGCGATCTCCTCGGGCCTGCCGTAGCGGCGCATGGGGATGAAGCGGCGCCAGAGCTCGCGGTCGGCGTCGGCGTGAACCGCCTTGACCATCGGCGTCTCGACCGGGCCGGGCGCGACGGCATTGACGCGGATGCCGTGCCGCGCGAGGTCGTTCGCCATCACCTGGCTCATCACGACCACGGCGCCCTTCGACGCTCCGTAGGCCGAGCGGCCTTTCGAGCCGCGCACACCCGAAACCGAGGCGATGTTGACGATCGCGCCGCGCTCGCGCTTCGCCATGCAGCGTGCCGCCGCGCGGCCGACGATGAACGAGCCGACAACATTGACGTCGAGGATCTTGCGGAAGAGATCGATCGGCGTGTCGAACACGTGCCGATCGGCGGCGATGCCGGCGGAGTTGACCACGCCTGCGATCGGGCCGAGCTCGCGCTCGATCGCGTCGACCAACCTCTCGGTCGCCGGCTCGTCGGTGACGTCGAGCGCATCGACGCGGACCGCGGCGCTGCCCTCATAGCGTTTTCGCGCGGCGGCGAGCGCCTTCGCATCGATGTCGGCGATGGCGACCGACCAGCCCTCGGCGAGAAGCTCCTCCACCGCCGCGGCACCGATGCCCGAGGCCCCGCCCGTCACCAGCGCGACGCGCTGCGCCTTGCCGTGTTTCCTCCCCGCCATCCCGACCACTCCCTATCGCAACATCTGCGTGACCGCGGCGACGATCTTGTCGGCGGTCACGCGCACCTCGGTCTCGAGCCGTGGCGCGAACGGGATCGGGACCCGCGGCGCTCCAAGCCGGCGCGCGCCCTTGATGTTGGCGGTGCCGAGCCGATCGACGACTCGCGCCACGATCTCCGCGCCGAAGCCCGCGACCTCGACCGCCTCGTGGGCGACCAGCAGGCGTTGCGTCTTGCGCACCGATTTGATCACGCCGTCCTCGTCCCACGGCCAGATGGTGCGCAGGTCGAGCAGGTCGACATCGATGCCCTGCCTGGCGAGCGCATCCGCCGCCTCGATCGCCTTCGACACCATCGCCGACCAGGTGACGAGCGTAACGGCATCGCCGGTTCTGAGCAGGCGCGCCCGGCCGAAGGGAATCGGTGCGATGGTCTCGGCGACCTCGCCCTGGACCTGCCAGAGATCCTTCGGGTCGAAAAACAGCACCGGATCGTCGGATTGGATGGCGGCGACGAGCAATCCCGCCTCGTCCTCAGCGCTCGCCGGCGCGACGACGACCACGCCCGGCAGATGCGCGAACCAGGCTTCCAGCATCTGGCTGTGCTGGGCGGCGGAGTTGCGCCACATGCCGTGCGGCATGCGCACAACGAGCGCGGGGCTCGCCTGGCCGCCGAACATGTAACGCACCTTGGCGATCTGGTTGACGAGCTCGTCCATCGCGCACATCACGAAATCGAAGATGCGCATCTCGATGATCGGCCGTGTTCCGACGAGTGCGGCGCCGAGCCCTGCGCCCATGATGGTCGCCTCGGAAATCGGCGTGGAGACGACCCGCTCAGCCCCGAACTCCTCGAGAAAGCCCTTGTATTGCCCCCAAAGGCCGCCGCGCGCCACGTCCTCGCCGAGCACCCACACGCGCGGATCCCGTCGCATCTCCTGCTGCACGGCGAGGCGACCGGCCTCGATCAGGCTCACCGTTGCCATGTGACGGCCCCTGCGTCCTGCACGTCCTCGAAGGCGGCGGCCGCCTTGGGCCACGGTGCAGCCTTGGCGGCGGCGCGCGCCTCCTCCATCTCGTGCTGGGCGTGCGTCGCGATTGCCGCGAATTCGGGCGCGCCCATATCGCGCTCGCCAAGCACCGCTTCGAGGCGCTGGATCGGGCATCTGGCCTTCCACGCCTCCACCTCCTTCGGGTCGCGCCATTGTGCGGCGTCGGTCGAGGTATGGCCGGTCCAGCGGTATGTCTTGGCATGAAGCAGGCGCGGGCCACGGCCGCTGCGGATCTCGGCGATGAGCCGCTGCGCCTGCTCGCCGACGGCAATCGCATCGTTGCCGTCGACCGAGGCCCCGGGAACGCCGATCGCCTCGGCGCGCGCGATCGGCCCGGCGCCGGCAGTGACGCTGTCGGCCCGCGTGAACGCGGCGACGCCATTGTCCTCGCACACGAACAGCACGGGAAGCTTATAGAGCATCGCCCAGTTGAGACCCTCGAGAAACGGCCCGCGATTGACCGCGCCGTCGCCGAACATGCAAACCGCGATCGCCTCCGACTTGAGCATTTTGAGGCCCTGCGCCGCGCCGACCGCGATCGGAATGCCGCCTGCTACGACGCCGTTGGCACCGAGCATGCCGACCGAGAAATCCGCGATGTGCATCGAGCCGCCCTTGCCACGGCAATAGCCGCCATCGCGGCCGTAGAGCTCGAGCATCATGCGCGCCGGCTCGGCACCCTTGGCGATGGCGTGCCCGTGTCCACGGTGGTTGGAGGTCAGCCGATCCTCCTTGCGCAGCGCCGCGCACACGCCGGCCGCCACAGCCTCCTGTCCGACCGAGACATGGAGGGGGCCTGGAATCTCACCGGCCTTATGCGCGGCGAGCGCCGTTTCCTCGAAGGCACGGATCCGCACCATCGTTCGATAGAGTGCGGTCAGTTGCCTGATATTGTCACCCGCGTCAGGGCTTCGTTTCGACTTGGCGGCCATCCGGGCTCCTCTCAGGGGGCTGCACAGCAGATGGTCGGTGGAGCGCGACCAAAAATCAAGTCGCCGAACCGGCGATCGGGGCGGGGGCGGGGCGGACGTGCGTGCCTTGCAGCTCCGGATAGAGCAGCATCTCGTTGTCGCGCCGGCTTAGCATCGTCAGATATACGCAAGGATGAGGTAGGCGCCGAGCATCACCGTCGTCCAGAACGCCATGGTGCCGGTCGGCCAACTGCGGCCGAAGATGCCATCCTGACCGTGGTGGCGGTTGGCGTAGCCTGCTAACCAAGAGGCCATCGCAGTGGTCCCACGCGCCAGGCCCGTCCAAGCCTGATCGCCGAAGGCGTAGAATGCATCCACGAGCCTGCGGCCAACGGAGCGATACAACCAGTCGACATCGAGGTTCGTGGACTTGAGCTCGGGCGGGTAGATGCCCGTCCGCATGAGAAGCGTGAAGGCGAGCGCCGACCAGAACAGCAGCTGCGCCTGCGCGACCACGTGATCGAGCGAATACGGGCGATAGCCGGTCTTGAATGGCAGCAGCTTGTAGAAGAGGTCCGGAAACGTGCCGATGGCGATGCATAGTGCGGCCGATACGGCCATGGCCAGCAGCATGTGCCTTGGGGCCTCCTCGCAGCGCTTGCCGGAATCGTGCGCGAAGAACGCGAAATAGGGGATCTTGATGCCGGCATGATGGAAGACGCCGGCACTCGCAAACAACAGGATGAGCCATACCCAGAAATGCCCCTGCTCCATGGCCGCAGTCATGACCATCGACTTGGTGACAAACCCGCTGAACAGCGGGAATGCCGAGATCGATGCGGCACCGACCATGCAGAAGCCGGTCGTCAGCGGCATGGACTTATAAAGCCCTCCCAGCTCCGACCCCTTGACGGTGCCGACGCGGTAAAGCACCGCGCCCATCGACATGAACAACAGACCCTTAAACAGAATGTCGGCAAACGCGTGGGCGACTGCGCCGTTCACGGCAAGCTCCGTCCCGATGCCGATGCCGACCACCATGAAGCCGAGCTGGTTGTTCAGGCTGTAGGCCAGCACGCGCCTGAGGTCGTTCTCGATCACGGCGTAGAAGATCGGGAAAGCTGTCATCGCGGCCCCGATCGGAATCAGGATTTCCGTACCCGCGAATGCGCGCGCCAGCGCGTACACCGCGACCTTGGTCGTGAAGGCGGACAGGAATACGGTGCCGGTGACCGTAGACTCAGGATAGGCGTCCTTCAGCCAGCCATGCAGCATCGGAAACGCGCACTTGATGCCGAAGGCCAGGAGGATCAGCACGCCGCCCGGTGATTTGATATCGAGCGCCCCGAAAGCGAGCGAGCCGGTGTGGCGGTAGTGCAGCAGTATTCCCGCCAGCAACAATAGGCCTGATCCCACGTGCATGATCAGATAGCGCATGCCCGCACCGAAGGATCGATCGGTGCGTGCGGCCCAGATCAGAAATACCGATGCGATCGCAATGATCTCCCAACAAATGAAAAGGCTGACGAGATCACCGGCGAATACAGCGCCGAGCGCCCCGCCGGCATAGATCAGTCCGGCGACGTGCTGCAGCGTGTCGCGGACATGCAGGGAATAGACAACGCAGAGCGCGGTGGCGATCAGAAAGACATACCCGAACAACAGACTCAGTCGATCAACACGCAAAGTCACCAGCGTGAGATCGAAGGCCCGCACCGCGCCAAGCTGTCCCATCGGCAGCGCGATGAGCTGCCAGAAAGCCACAACTGGCAAGGCGAGCATGAGCACTGCCCGCACGTGGCCGCGAACGAGCGGCACGACAATGGCGCCGAGGACCAGGACAAGGCCAGGTGACAGCTCACCGATCATAGTAGTCCTCTGAGCGCATCAACACCCTGCGCAGCTCTTTCGCGATCAGCACCAGGGCTACGCAGGCTATGAAGCCGAAGATTCCGTAGAACCCCCAATAGTGCTCGATCCGGAAAGGGCTGTGCTTGGGAACCAGAAAGTCGATCGCCAGAAGCACGGCGCAGACCGCGTAGAACCTCTTTACCAACCGGTCGACGTTGGACGGCTTGTCCAGCCAATAGTCGCGCTCGCCTTCCGGCTTGGAGTGCGGCTGTTCGTGATCCGCTTGCGTCATTTTGCCAGTCCCCGGGGTCGTCATCTCGTAGCGAGGGCCGCGATCATAAGGCGCTCAGCAATTCCTGCGCTGAAAAACAAGGCCACGCACATGAGCGCAGTCAGCCCGATCGCGATCAGACACGCCAGTGGCGCTTCCTGCAAGGTCGAGCCTGCCGAAGGGGACGACGCTTCGGGCGGCATGAAGAACGCGCGTGCAACGATCGGCATGAGGTAGGCCACGCTCAGCAGCGAGCTCAGCATCAGGACCGAGAATGCGGCCCTGTGGCCGGCATCCAGCGCGCCCATGGCGAGAAACCATTTGCTCCACGAGCCACCGAGCGGCGGCATGCCGATGATGCTGAGCGACCCGACGAGAAAGGCGAACATGGTCACAGGCATTGCGCGGCCTATGCCGTTCAACTCGCTGACTTCCGTCTTGTGCGCGGCGACGTAGACGGCACCGGCGCAGAAGAACAGCGTGATCTTGCCTGCGGCATGCGTCGCGATCTGCATCCCTGCGCCGACGCTGCTCATCTTCGTCGCCAGCAGGGCACCGAGGACGACGTAGGCGAGCTGGCTCACTGTCGAGTATGCCAGCCGCGCCTTGAGGTTGTCCTGAGCGAGCGCCGTCAGTGCGGCCAGCAACAGCGTCGCAGCGGCTGCATAGATGAGCCACGTCGTGGCGGGCGTGCCGGATACGACATCCAGCCCGAACACGAGAACGACGACCTTCAGCACCGTGAATACGCCCGCCTTGACGACGGCGACGGCGTGCAGCAGCGCGCTGACCGGGGTCGGCGCCACCATGGCGGCGGGCAGCCAGAAGTGGAACGGCATCAGCGCCGCCTTGCCGATCCCGAACACGTAGAGCGCCAGCAGGAGACCGAGCACGCCGGCGCCGGCCTTGCCGGCCAGGATACCGCCCGGTTTGAAGTCGAGCGTTCCGGCCAGAACGCCGGTCGCAACGATCGCCGGGAGCAAGAGCACCATCGAGGTGCCGAGCAGCAGCACTAGATACACGCGCCCCGCCCGCATCGCCTCGGGCGTCGCCTTGTGCGTGACGAGCGGATAAGTCGAGAGCGTCAACGCCTCGTAGAACACGAACAGCGTGAACAGGTTCTTCGCGAACGCGATACCCATGGTGGCGGAGAGCGCGACTGCAAAGCAGACGTAGAATGTCGTCTGCCGCGGCTCGCCGTTGCCGCGCATGTAGCCGATCGAGTAGATCGAGTTGACGATCCACAGCGACCCGGCGACCAGTGCGAACAGCATGCCCAGCGGCTCGACCTTGAACGCCAACTCGAGTCCGGGCGCGACCTCGAAGACGTTGACCTCCGGGCGAGCACCGGCGAGGACATTCGCCAGCAGGCTCCAGACGACAAACGCCAGCTTGGCGGCGGTCGCAAGCGTGACGATCTCGCGAAAATTGGGTGTGCGGTGAAAAAACGGCAGCAGGAGTCCTCCCACCAGAGGCACGATCACGGCGCCGATCACGAGCAACTCGGGTGTGAGCTTCGGGATCATTTCAGGCCCCCGAGCAACATCTTTGCGGCAGAGGCTGCAATTTCGGCACTGACTCGCGTGTCGATGCCGAGATAGATCGTCAGCGCTGCGAGCGCGAGAATCGGCACCAGCATCGACAAGGGCGGTTCCTTTGTCTTCGCATTACTTTCGGTTGGCTCGCGGAAGTAAGCCGCCTCAACCACCCGCCCGATGTAGATGACGGCCAGCAGCGAGCTGACGACGATCAGGAACACCAGCGGCCAGTAGCCTTTCTCCAGGGCACCAAGCGCCAGGTACCATTTCGAAATAAATCCGGCCGTGCCCGGTACGCCGATGATGCCAAGGCCCGTAAGAACGAACGCGGCCATGGTCAGCGGCATTCTGCGCCCGAGCCCTGCCATGTCGCTGATCCTCGCCGCGCCCAGTCGATACACGACCGCGCCGAGTGCCATGAACAGTGCGGCCTTCATCACCGCATGATTGAGAAGGTGCACGATGCTGCCGGTCAGGCCGCTCTGGTTGGCGAGTGCGATGCCGAGCGTGATGTAGCCGATCTGCGCGACCGATGAATAAGCCAGCATGCGCTCGGCATTTTCTTCGAAAACGGCGCTGAGTGACGCAATGAGCATCGCCGCGACCGAGAGGACGAGCAGGAGCTGAGCTACCGGCAATGTCTTGAAGCTGATGGCGACGCCGAACACCGAGAAGAACAGGCGAAGCAACAGATACACCGCCACCTTGGTCGCCGTGCCGGCCAGGAATACCGTCGCCACGGAGGGTGCATAGGCGTAGGCATTCGGCAGCCACACGTGCAGCGGGAACAGCGCCAGCTTGAGACAGACCCCGACGGTCAGGAATGCCAGCGCCGCCAGGATCGGTCGCGAGAATTCCGGAGGCGCACTGCCGAGCCGGCTCGCAATATCCGCGATGTTGAGACTGCCGGTGACCAGATAGAGCAGCCCGATCCCGATCACATAGAAGGTCGCGCCGATCGTGCCGACGATCAGATACTGGTAGGCCGCCAGCACCGCCCGCCGGTGCCGGCCCATGGCGATCAGCACGTAGGTCGAAAGCGAGGAGATTTCGAGGAAGACGAACACATTGAAGGCATCGCCCGTCACCGTGATGCCGAGCAGGCCCGTCAGGCTCAGCAGGTACATCGAGTAGAACCAGGCCTGCACGTGCTGGTCGATCTCGTGGGCCACGCTCTTTCTGGCATACGGCATCAGGATCGCGCCGACCAATGTGACCAGCATCAGCACGAAGGCATTGAGCACATCGACGCGGTACTCGATGCCCCACGGCACCGCCCAGCCGCCCATGAGGTAGGAGATCGGCTGGCCCGTCGCCAGGACCTTGGCGAGCAGCAACCAGGAGGCGGCCGCCGCGCCCCAGGTCGCAACCAGCGCCATACCCCAGGCCATGGTCCCGCGCCGGAAGAAGGCGGAGATCAGGGCACCAAAGAGCGGGATGAGCACGGGCAGGACGGGAAGATGCGGTTCGATCGCCTTCATATCTCCCCGTCCTTGGCGAAAATCTCGTCCTCCTCGATGGTGCCGTAGGCCTCGTGGATGCGCACGACGAGCGCGAGGCCGAGCGCGAGGGTGGCGACGCCGACCACGATGGCGGTCAGGATCAGTACGTGCGGCAGAGGATTCGAGTAGACCTTGAAGGCCGGGTCGATGATCGGCGCTGTGCCGCCAACAATCTTACCTGGCGCAATGTAGAGCAGGTAGACCGAGGTCTGGAACAGCGACAGACCCACGAGCTTCTTGATCATGTTGCCGCTGGCGATGACGATGTAGAGCCCCGCGATCATCAGGAAGATCGTGATCAGGTAATTGTAGTGACTGATGAATTCACGCACGAGCGTCATGCGCGCCCCCGCTCGGCGAAGGCGTAGAAAATCGCCGTCATGGTGGATGACACCGTGATCAGAACACCGGTCTCGACGATCAAGATGCCAAGCGCATGTCCGCTCGCCGGATCGTCGGCGAGCACGCCGTAGTCGAGGAATGTGCGACCCTTAAACATTGCCGGCACCCCGGCGCTCGCAAAGATCAGCACGCCCAGCGGGATGAGCTGCTCGACGAGCCCCTGCGGCACGACGCGCCGCGCGGCATCGGCACCGAAGATGATGGCATAGACGATCACCATCCCGGCAGTGATCACGCCGGCCTGGAAGCCGCCGCCGGGCCCAAATTCGCCGTGGAAATGGACATAGAGCGCGAACAGCAGAATGAACGGCAGGATCAGCTTGACGCCAATCCTCAGGATCAGATCGTGCCTCATGGCTGTTCCCCCCGTTCGCCGCTCTCTTGCCTGCGACGCCGCCCCCTGAGCAGCAACATGACGCCGATGCCGGCAGTGAAGATCACCGTGGTCTCGCCAAGTGTGTCGTAGCCTCGATAGTCGGCCAGCACCGAGGTGACGACGTTGGGCACGTGCGTCTCCTTGATCGTCTCGGACAGGTAGCGCGACACCGTGTGCTTGTGGATCGGAGCATCGGCCGCGCCGAAAGGCGGCAGGCTGAAGGTCCCCCAGACCAGCGCTGCGCCAACCACCGCCGACACGAACAGGGGCAGGACGACGTTGCGGGGCCGCGGATATTCGCGTGACTTGGTCAGGTATAACGTCGCCAGCAGCACGACCGTCGAGACACCCGCCCCGACCGATGCCTCGGTCATGGCGACATCGACTGCGTCGAGCACGATCAGAACGCTCGCCATCAGGAAGCTGTAGATGCCGGCGAGGATGACAACACCGAACAGACTGCGCTGCTTGACGATGGCGATCGTGACGACAGCGAGCAAGGTCAGCAGCACGGCGTTGACGAGGGCTTCCATCAGCCTGCTCCCTCGGTTCTGGCAATACCCTTATGCAACTCGACGTCATCCACGCGATTTCGGCGGTCCTCGTGCAGCACTGGCTCAACGCCTTCATGCAGAGCGGCCTGCGCCAGCGCATGCGTCACGACAGGTCCGGTGAAGAAAAACAATGCGAGCAGGAACACGAGCTTGAGTGTCACGAGTGTGAGCCCTGCCTGCAACATCAGGCCCCCTATTAGTAGGCATGCACCCAGCGTGTCGGTGACGCTCGCTGCGTGCATGCGCGTATAGAGATCCGGCATCCGCACGAGGCCGATGGCTCCGATAACGACGAAAGCGCTGCCCGCGAGGATCAAGACCCAGCTGAGGACGTTCAGTACGATCGCGCTCATCTGGCCTCCTCCTCAGCGTCGTAGGCGAGGTCGCCGTGGCGGAAGAACTTGAGCACCGCCAGCGTCGAGATGACGTTGAGCAGCCCGTAGGTGATGCCGATATCGAGCCACTCCGGCCGGCCAGTGAGGAAGCCGACAACCGCGAGCAGTAGGATCGCCAGCGTGCCCACGGAATTGCCAGCAAGCACGCGGTCGAACACCGTCGGGCCGCGAATGGCCCGGATGACGGCCAACCCGAGGGCGACCAGGATCGCCAGCGTGGCCGCAATGAACATCAGATGCCTCCCTCGAACTGCTTCACGCGCGCATCCATACCTCCGCCCTCGAGATCGAGCGCCCCCTCGCGCACGAGCGCGTGAACAATGAGGCTGTTGCCTCTCACGCCTGTCGTGATGGTGCCCGGAGTGAGGGTGATCGAGTTGGCGTACGTTGCAATGCCGGCAGATGTCCGCTGGCTCGCTGTAACGCCTGTCATCGTCGGTGAGATCGGCAGTTTGGGATGGACGATGATTTTGCTGACCGCCCAGGCCGATTTCACGATCTCCCAGGCCAGCCAAGGGAAGTAGGTCAGCGCACGCCCGAACAACTGCGCTGGATGCCCTTCCGCATCGACCACCTTCATGCGCACCCCGACCACTACGCAAAGCACCGAGCACACCGCACCGACCCCGATCAGGAACGGCGTGTAGTGCCCGGACAGGGCAAGCCAGAACGCGAACAGCAGCAGGCCGAGGCTGATGTGGCGCATGTCCCCTCCCACTAAGCCAAAGGCCACGCCGAAGACGTGGCCTTTGGAACGTATCCTCCATAGACCAGGGTGTGGGGTGCTTCTCCTCCGCCTCAGCAGTGGTTTGCTCCCCCTGCAATTCTCTATGCTACGAAGGAGACGAGGGCAACAGACCGTGGATCAGTTGCCACCCGCCGCCGCCGCCGCACCACTCGCCATGCACTGCCGTACGCGGAATCTAAC
>Ga0114938_1000259_pt1 | contig 42394 bp, 40 predicted proteins | sample AshMeaBigSpring_FD_88675 | JGI IMG/M metagenome (GOLD analysis project Ga0114938, IMG submission 88675) | Groundwater microbial communities from Big Spring, Nevada to study Microbial Dark Matter (Phase II) - Ash Meadows Big Spring | ecosystem: Environmental > Aquatic > Deep subsurface >... | reverse complement strand
GCCGAGCCGACCAGCATCAAGTCCTTCTTGCCGGTCACAGGGTTGGTGGCACAGGCGGCGATGACGGCGGCGGCCGCAACCGCCTGGAGCGTTCGATGGGCGGTGCGTTTCATCTCAGTACCTCCAGCTGTCCACGTCCGCGCCGGGCGGGGCCGTGTCGAGAATGCGCTCGACCACCCACGGTAGCACCATCTGCGGATAGCGCAGGCGCGAGTAGGCATTGGCGCGCGTGTGATCGCCATTCCAGCAATGCTCCTGGCGATCTCCGTAATCGACCACCGCATCCGCAGGCGGGTCCGCCGACTTCAGGAACTCCTCGACCGCGTACACGGCGTTGTTGAGGTAATAGTTGTCCATGTCTCCCGTGTAAATACGGAGTTTCCCGCGGAGCCTGGGCCCGAGCGTCGCCCAGTCGCGGCGCAGGATGTGGCCGAGGTCGTAGTGGTCGCGCCAGTACGCGGCCGTGACCGGGTCGATCTCGCCGCTCATGCGGTCCCAGATGCGCCGCGGATGGCCGTCGGGACCGACCGGCGAGTACACGGATTCCCAGGCGTCCCACTGGTCGCCCGAGCGCCCCTTCGTCCCGAGCGCCAGCTCGTACTGGTTCTGCTCACGCACGGTCGCATTCACGGCCCCGAGCCAGTTGCGGTGCGCCGGGCGCTCGGTGCGCTTGAACGCGTTCGGAACGTAGTAGGCATTGTTGTCCTGGTAGATGTTGACGAGCTCGTAATGGCGGAAGTCGATCGGGTCCGGGCAGGCGATCCAGGCGCCGTTGTAGTCATCCGGGTAGAACATCTGCACGGCCATCGCTTCCCAGCCGCCGGTCGAACCGCCATAGACGAAGCGCGACCAGCCGGTGCCGAGGCCGCGGAAGCGCCGCTCGATCTCGGGAATCAGCTCGTACTGGATCGCATCGCCGTACGGGCCGTTGTTCGCCGAGTTGACCCCGTAGGAGTCGTCGTAGAACGGAGTCGGGTGCTGGATCTCGACCAGCAGCACGCGCGGGAAGCCGGGCATGATCCAGTCCAGGTGCGACTGCCAGGCGTACTCCTGCTGGATCCGGTTATAGCCCTCGAGCCGGAAGCGCTTGCTGTACTCGGGCTTGAGGTCCGGATCCGGCGGAGTCTCGCGAAAGCCGGATGGCTCGGGCGGGAAGTGGCCATGCGCGATCACGAGCGGATAGCGCGCGTCGGGATGCTCGTCGAAGCCCCAGGGCAGGCGCACCCAGGCGCCGAGAAAGACGTCGCGACCCCAGAACCTGGACAGCCGCTCGCTGCGCAGGCGCAGGTAGCGGACGTACTTCGTCTCCTTCTTCTCGAAAGCCTCCACCGGCGGGATCTTCTGGTCGAGTGCGAGCGCCACGCGCCCATTCCGCTTCGCCTCGACGCGCACGGTCACTGGCTTCGAGTAGAGGTTGCCCGGCTTGCGGCTCCAGACCTGGCCCTCCCCCTGGTCCGGCGGCAGGCGGAGCGTCACGCCGTCGCTGCGCACGAAGGTCTCGTAGCGATTGAGCACCGCCTGGGCCTGGTACTCGCCGGGCGGCAGCTGGTCGAGCGAACGCAGCGGGAAACCGAAGGCCTCTCCGTCCACGAGGCGCGCCTCGCCCGGCTTCCAGTTCTCCACGTCGATCCCGAAGAACGGCACGGCGTCATGGTCCCAGCCGACCTGAATGCGCGGCTCCGGCTCACGGGCAGGCGCGAGCACGAGGATCAGGCGCCCGGTGAGCGGGGCTTCCGCGATGTCTGCGGGATACGTGATGCTGAAGCGCGGGGCGGCCAGTGCAGGCGTCGCCGCGGTCGCGAGTGCGGCGACGGCGAGCATCAGACGGAGGGCTTTCGGCATGGACGGGACCTCTGCGCACGGGCGCGCGCCTGCCCGCCGATGCTAGCGCAATGTCGGCCTTGCCTTCACGCAGGGACGCGGCCCGCCAGCACCTCGCAGAGGCACGCGGGGTCGATGTTGCCCCCGGAGACGCTACAGACAATCGCGGACATCACCAGGACCATCATCGCGGCGCACTGACCGCACGCCGCGAACGTCGCGATGGCCGCGCCAGCGGGAATCCGCCCGGAGCTACAGCCGGTCCGTCTCGCGGATGAAGCCGACCACGCTGTCCCGGAACCGCCGTCCGGCGCTGTCCTTCAGGTACATCATATGGCCCGCGTCGTAGTAGTTGACGCGGATGCGCTTGCGTGCATCCGGCGCCAGGCGCAGCCGGTCGAGGTTGTACCTGAGCGCCATCGCCGGGGTCGCGAGGTCATACAGCCCCTGCTCGACGAGCAGGTGCAGGCCCGGGTTCATGGTCATCGCGACCTCGAGATCGGGCAGCGTGTTGGTCATCGGGGTCTTGGTGCCGTCGTCATCGACCACTCCCGGCTGGTCGTGGCTCCAGTCCCATTTCCGGTAGAGCCCGCCGGACACGACGTAGTCGTCCGGCACGTCGAACTTCAACTCCGAGTGCAGGTACTGCCGGAACCCGGCCGTGAAGGCCGGGCCGACCGCGGGGAAGAACGGGTCGTAGTCCATGACGTCGTTCAGCGGGTTCAGCGACGGGCCCGCGAATCGCGAATCGATGCGTCCCGCGATCATGCCGCGGCCGCGCAGCAGTTCCTGCAGGTACTGCACGTGGCTCACCCGCAGGTCGGCGCGCAGCCAGAACTCGGCGCTCGTGCCCGTGTACCGTGCGAGCTTCTCCGCGATGGCCTGCTTCTCGGCGGCCGGAATCGCCTGGCCCTTGAGCAGCGCCGGCGCGTACTCGTCGTAGGCGAAGCGCTCGACCTCGGCGATCAGGTCATCGACCGAAGCCGGCTTGCCGGCGATCGCGTCGTAGTACCAGGCTGTTGCCGCGAAGGTCGACAGGTAGAGCACGTGCGGCAGGTCGATCCCGATCCCGTCGTTGCCCGAGGCCATGCTGAAGTAAGGCGACACCAGGATCAGGCCATTCAGGTTCATGCCGAGGTCCGACTGCAGGTGGCGCGCAAGGCCCGCGCCGCGCACGCCGCCATAGCTTTCGCCCAGCACGTACTTCGGCGAGCCCCAGCGGCCCTGCTCGGTGACGTAGCGCTTGATGAACGCGCCGACCGACTTGATGTCCTGGTCGACGCCCCAGAAATCCTCGCCCTTGGCCTCGCCGAGCGGCTTGCTGTAGCCGGTGCCGACCGGATCGATCATCACGAGGTCGGTCGCGTCGAGGATGCTCCACTCGTTGTCCACGAGCTGCGACGGTGGCGGCGGCGCGTAGCCGCCGTCATTGACCACCACGCGCCGCGGCCCAAGCACGCCCATGTGCAGCCAGATGGACGATGAGCCGGGCCCGCCGTTGAAGGCGAAGGTGACCGGCCGGCGCGAGCGGTCCTTCACTCCATCCAGCGCGTAGGCGGTGTAACCGAATCGCGCAACCGGCTGGTCCTTGTCGTCCTTCATGATCAGCCAGCCGACGGTCGCGGTGTAGCGCAGCAACTGGCCGCCCAGGCGCAGTTCGTGCTGGCTGCTCTGCGATCGAGGTTCGGGTGGGGTGGCGGCTTCCGCCTTCGGCGCCACGGCGGGCATGGGCTCGGCGGCGATCGCCGCGGCGGCGGCCAGGCTGGCGCCGAGTATCAGCCATGCCGTTACGGTCGTGGACAGTCTGCGGACTCTGATCATCAGGACCCCCGCGGCGGCCGGTGGCGCCGTAACGCCGCCAAGTCTGCCGCAGCGGTGCCGAAACGAAAACCCCGGCACCGGGCCGGGGCTTCCATGTTCAATTTGGTAGCGGGGGCAGGATTTGAACCTGCGACCTTCGGGTTATGAGCCCGACGAGCTGCCAGACTGCTCCACCCCGCAACAGGGGCGCGCATTATAGACAGCCGCTTGCGGCATTACAAACCGCTCACTGCGGCGCGCAGATCCCCGGATTTGAGCAGATCGACCGCGTGCGGTCGAAATCGCGGTTGTTCTGCTCCTGCGCCAGGATGTAGTCGCGCACCTGCGCTTCGTCGAGACACTTCTCGGTCTTGAAGCGCGTGCCGATGTCGCTGTCTTTCATGCAGTAGAGGATCTTGTCGCCGAACTTCTTGCGCTTGAAGCCGGGCGGCGGCACGAATTCCTTTTCCGGGGCCGCGGCCGTGGCCTCATCCGGCTCGGCGCTGTCCGCCGCCTGCTCTGCCTGCGCCGGAACCGGCGGGGTCGCGCTCGCGGTCTCCTCGGCCCCGGCGGCTGCCGACAACAGCAGGACCGCCAGCGCAACCGCAGTGCGGGTCATGGTCAGCCTCCAGCGCAGTAATCGGGATTCGAGCAGGTCAGCCGGCGCGCCTGGTCGAACGCCGTCTTGCCGAGCTCGCGCTCGCGCTCGATGGCGCGCAGCTGCTCTTCGTCATAGCAGCTCTCGGACGCGAACCGGGTGCCACTCTCGAGGTTGTTCCTGCAGTACACGGTCTTCTTGCCGCGCTTCTTCTCGCGGAAGCCCGGCGGCGGCGTGAACTTCTCGTCCAGCCTCGCCTCGGCCGCGGTCGGCGATTCCGCCTTGTCCTGGGCCGGCTCGGTGGTCACCGTCTCGTTGCTGATGGCGCTCGGGGCGGCCCAGCCGAGGGCTGGAACCATCGTGAGGGCGATCATCGTCGTCAGCAGCGTCTTTCGCATCTCGAAAACTCCATGCACGCGGGCGAAACGGAAACATAGCACACGGCGGCGCCTTTTCGGGCCCCGCCCCGGGGTAGACCACCGGTCCAGGAAAACGTTCTGTCGGGCTGAATCCCTGCACCTAACGTATCACGTGCGCGCAGAGGCCGAGCAGCAGGCCCGGGAACAGGCCGAGCGCCAGCACGGCGAGCCCGTTGACGCTCAGCGTCCAGCGGAATGCGCGGCCCGCGGCGAGCGTCGCCTCACCCGCGGGCTCGTCGAAGTACATCAGCTTCACGATGCGCAGGTAGTAGTAGGCACCGATCACGGAGAGCAGCACGGCGAGCGCCGCGAGCCACGTCATGCCGATGTCCAGCGCCGCCGAGATCACCTGCACCTTGGCCCAGAAGCCGACCGTCGGCGGCACGCCCGCCATGCCGAACATGACGAGCAGCATCACGAACGCGAACCAGGGATGGCGGCGGTTCAGGCCCTTGTAGTCGTCGAGCGCGTCGGCCTCGAAGCCCTGCCGCGACATCAGCAGCACCATGCCGAAGGCTGCGGTCGTCATGATCACGTAGGTCAGCGTGTAGAACATCGCCGCCTGGTAGCCGCCGGCGTTACCCGCGAGCACGCCGAGCAGGATGAAGCCGACATGCGAGATGGTCGAGTAGGCCAGCATGCGCTTGATGTTGGTCTGCGCGATCGCGACCACGTTGCCGATCACCATGGAGAGCGCCGCGAGCACGACCAGCATGTCCTGCCAGGCGCCGACGGCTCCGGGCAACCCCTCCGCGAGCAGGCGCATCGCGAGCGCGAACGAGGCGATCTTGGGCGCGGAGCCGACGAACAGCGTCACCGCGGTTGGCGCGCCGTGGTAAACGTCCGGCAGCCACATGTGGAACGGCACGGCGCCGAACTTGAAGGCGACGCCCACCACGATGAACGCGAGCCCGAACAGCAGCCCGATCGAGGACGTGTCGCCCGCGGCCACGGCCGCGGCCACGCCCTCGAGCAGGAAGGTGCCCGTGATGCCGTACAGGATGGAGATGCCGTAGAGCAGCGAGCCCGAGGCGATGGCGCCGAGCACGAAGTACTTCATCGCCGCCTCGGCGGCGACGCCGTCATCCCGGTCGAAGGCGACCATCGCATACAGCGACAGCGACATGATCTCGATGCCGAGGTAGAGCGACAGCAGGCTGCCGGCCGACACGATCACCTGGATGCCGAGCACGGCCGTGAGCGCGAGCACGAGGTACTCGCCACGCAGCAGCCCGCGCCGCACGAGGTATTTGTGCGAATACACGAGCGTCACGGCGGCCGCGCCGTACGCGAACAGCTTGAGCACCGTGCCCATCGGGTCCGCGACGTAATGGCCGTACAGGGCGACGGCCGGCTCGCCGGTGGCGACGACCGACGTGACCCAGGCGGCGCCCGCGAGCGCCGCAATCGTGAGCAGGAAGCTGATGTCGCGGGCCCGCCGCCCCGCCAGCGCGTCGAACAGCAGGATCAGGCAGGCCGCGGCCGCAACGAAGATCTCCGCCCCGGCGGGGGCGAGATCGGCGAGCGTCAGTGCCATGGGCATGCCTTCCATCCGCGGGACCTCAGAGCTTCGAGAGCATGAGCTGTTCGACCAGGCGCTCGAGCGTCGGCCGCATGACCTCGAGCAGCGGCGCGGGCCAGAGGCCGACCAGCAGCACGGCCAGCGCGAGCGTCGCGAGCACCACGAACTCGCGGGCGTTCAGGTCCTTGAGCGAGGCCACGCCGTCGTTGCCGACGTCTCCCCAGATCACGCGCTTGACCAGCCACAGCGTATAGGCTGCGCCCAGGATCAGCGTCAGCGCGGCGACGAACGCGTACCAGAAGTTGGCCTTGAAGCTCGCCACGATCACCAGGAACTCGCCGACGAAGCCCGAGGTGCCGGGCAGGCCTGCGTTCGCCATCGCGAACAGCACCGCGAAGAAGGCGAACACCGGCATCGTGTTCACCACGCCGCCGTAGGCCGAGATCTCGCGCGTGTGCAGGCGGTCGTAGAGCACGCCGACGCACAGGAACAGCGCGCCCGAGACCAGGCCGTGTGAAACCATCTGCACCATGGCGCCGTCGAGGCCCATGGCGGCGCCGCGCACCGAGCCGGTCGCCTGCCAGATGTCGTAGGCGATGAAGGCGCCGAGCGTCACGAACCCCATGTGCGCGATGGACGAGTACGCGATCAGTTTCTTCATGTCGCGCTGCACCAGGGCCACGAACCCGATGTAGGCGACCGCGATCAGTGACAGCGTGATCAGCAGCCAGTCCAGCTCGCGGCTGGCATCCGGCGTGATCGGCAGGCTGAAGCGCAGGAAACCGTAGCCGCCCATCTTCAGCATGATGGCGGCCAGCACCACGGACCCGCCGGTGGGGGCCTCGACGTGCGCGTCCGGCAGCCAGGTGTGCACCGGCCACATCGGCACCTTGACCGCGAACGCGGCGAAGAAGGCGAGGAAGATCAGCACCTGCGCGGTCATGCCGATCGGCAGGCGGTGCATGTCCGCGATCTCGTAGCTGCCGCCCTGCAGGTAGAGCCAGATCAGGGCCACCAGCATCAGCACCGAGCCCAGGAAGGTGTACAGGAAGAACTTGATGGTTGCGTACACGCGCCGCGCGCCGCCCCAGATGCCGATGATCAGGAACATCGGGATCAGCATCGCTTCCCAGAACACGTAGAACAGCAGCGCGTCGGCGGCCGCGAACACGCCGATCATCAGGCCCTCCATGACCAGGAACGCGGCGAAGTACTGGGCCGGCCGGTTCTCGATCGTCGACCAGGCGGCCACGATGACGAGCGGCGTCGTGAACGCGGTCAGCACGATCAGCGGCAGCGCGATGCCGTCGATGCCCAGGTAGTACCAGGCGTTCAGCGCGCCGATCCAGGGGCGCTGCTCGGTGAACTGCAGCGCCGGCGTGGTGACGTCGAACCCTGCCCACAGCGGCACGCACAGCGCGAGCGCCGCGAGCGAGGCCGCGAGCGCGACCCAGCGCCCGGCGGCGATGCGCCGGTCGCCGAGCACGAGCACGGCGAGTCCCGCCGCGATCGGCAGCCACACGAGCCAGCTCAGCAGGTTGGCGGGGATCGTCACGTCAGGGCCTCAGCAGCAGCCAGCCGAGCAGCAGCGACAGGCCGATGATCATGGCGAAGGCGTAGTGGTAGAGATATCCGGACTGCACATGCCGGACGACGGCTGCGAGCGATCCCACCGCCCGCGCGGTGCCGTTGACCAGCCAGCCGTCGATCGCGGTCTCGTCGCCGCGCTTCCACAGCCCGGTGCCGAATCCGCGCATGCCCGCCGCCACCACGTTCTCGTAGAACCAGTCGAAGTAGTACTTGTTGACCAGCAGGCGGTGGAGCCTCGCAAAGCGCGCCGCGATCAGGCCCGGCAGCTCCGGCCGGCGGAGGTACAGGTACCACGCGGTCGCGATGCCGGCGAGCGCGAGCCAGAGCGCCGGCGAGGCCGCGGCATGCCGCACAAAGGCGGCCGGTCCGTGCCATTCCTCGCCGAGCAGCACCAGTGGCCCGTCAGGCGCCTGCGCGATGGCACCGTCGAAGAAGCCGCCGAACAGGACCGGGCCGGCCGTGAGCCAGCCGATCGCGACCGACGGAATGGTGAGCGCAATGAGCGGCAGCGTGACGACCCACGGGCTCTCGTGCAGGTGCTCGCGCGTGTGCTCGTCCATGCGCTCGCGGCCGTGGAAAGTCATGAACAGCAGGCGGAAGCTGTACAGCGCGGTCACGAACACGCCGATCAGCAGGCACCAGTAGGCGTAGCCGGCGCCCTCGCGCTCCGACAGGTGCACGGCCTCGATGATGGCATCCTTGGAGAAGAAGCCCGACAGCCCCGGGAACCCAATCAGCGCCAGCGAGCCGATCAGGCAGGTCCAGTAGGTGACGGGCATGTACCGGCGCAGCCCGCCCATGCGGCGCATGTCCTGCTCGTGGTGCATCGCGATGATCACCGAGCCCGCCGCCAGGAACAGCAGCGCCTTGAAGAAGGCGTGCGTCATGAGATGGAAGATGCCCGCGCCGTAGGCCCCCGCCCCCAGCGCCGCGGTCATGTAGCCGAGCTGCGAGAGCGTCGAGTACGCGACCACGCGCTTGATGTCGTTGTTGACCAGGCCGAGCAGGCCCATGAAGAGCGCGGTGGTCGCGCCGATCACGATGACGAAATGCAGCGCGTCGGACGACATCTCGAACAGCGGCGACATGCGCGCCACCATGAAGATGCCCGCCGTCACCATGGTCGCGGCGTGGATCAGCGCCGAGATCGGGGTCGGGCCCTCCATCGAGTCGGGCAGCCACACGTGCAGCGGCACCTGCGCCGACTTGCCCATGGCGCCGAGGAACAGCGCCACGCAGATGACGGTGAAGACCTTGGACGGCTCGCCCGGCGTCAGGTAGAGATCGTGGCCGACCGCATTCGGGATGCGCGCGAACACCTCGGCGTAGTCGAGGCTGCCCATGTAGGCGACGATGATCGCGATGCCGACGATGAAACCGAAGTCGCCGATGCGGTTGACGACGAAGGCCTTCAGGTTCGCGAAGATCGCCGTCGGGCGCTTGTACCAGAACCCGATCAGCAGGTAGGAGCAGACCCCGACCGCCTCCCAGCCGAAGAACAGCTGCAGGAAGTTGTTGGACATCACGAGCATCAGCATCGAGAACGTGAACAGCGAGATGTAGGCGAAGAAGCGCGTGTACCCCGGGTCGTCCTTCATGTACCCGATCGTGTAGACGTGGACCGCGAGCGAGACGAAGCTGACGACCGTCATCATCAGCGCCGACAGCCGGTCGATCAGGAAGCCGACTTCCATGTGCAGCCCGTCGCTGACTCCCCAGGTGTAGACGCCCTCGTTGTAGACCGGCGCGCCGTCCAGCATCAGCTCCAGGATCCAGGCCGAGCCCGCGAACGAGACGGCGACCCCGGCTGTGCACAGCCAGTGTGCGCCGGTGCGGCCGACCCAGCGGCCGCCGAGCCCGGCCACGATGGCCGCCGCGAGGGGTGCGAGCACGATCAGCAGGCAGAGGTCGCCGAATGCCACGTTCAACCCTTCATGGCGTCGAGTTCCTCGACGTTGATGCTGCGGCGCTGGCGGAACAGCACGACCAGGATCGCGAGCCCGATCGCCGCCTCCGCCGCCGCGACCGTCAGGATGAAGAACACGAACACCTGCCCGTCGAGGATGCCGAGGAAGCGCGAGAAGGCGACGAAATTGAAGTTGACCGCGAGCAGCATCAGCTCGATGCACATCAGCAGCAGGATCACGTTCTTGCGGTTGATGAAGATGCCGGCGACCGCGATCGCGAACAGCACGCCGGCCAGCAGCAGGTAGTGCGCCAGGCCGATCATGGCTCGCGCTCCACCGGGATGTTCACGATGCGGATCCGCTCCGCCGGACGCGCCGCGACCTGGCCCGCGACGTCCTGCACCTTGAGCCCGGCGCGGTGGCGGAGCGTCAGGGCGATCGCCGCGATGATCGCGATCAGGAGCACCATGGCCGCGAGCTGGAAAGGCCAGACGTACTCGGTGTAGAGCACCGCGCCGATGTCCGCCGTGTTGCTGTAGCCCTCCGGGAGCGCGGCGGTCGCGCCGGGCAGGTCGATGCCGAGGCGGCGCACCCACAGCACGTACCAGAGCTCGACCACCATGATCAGCGCGATGACGGCGCCCAGGGGGGCGTTCCGCGCGAATCCCTCGCGCAGCTGCTCGAGGTTGATGTCGAGCATCATGACGACGAACAGGAACAGCACCATGACCGCGCCCACGTAGACGAGCACCAGCACGATCGCCAGGAATTCGGCCTCGATCAGCAGCCACAGAACCGCCGCATTGAAGAAGCAGAGCACCAGGAACAGCACCGAGTGCACCGGGTTGCGCGCCAGGATCACGCCGAGCGCGGCGCCTGTGAGCACCGCCGAGAACGTCCAGAAGAGGATCTCGACCAGCATGCCGGTCACCGGTAGCGCGCGTCGGCGGCCTTGTCGGCCGCGATCGTCGCTTCGTAGCGCTCGCCGACGGCGAGCAGCTTGTCCTTGGTCATGATGTTGTCGCCGCGCTTCTCCATGTGGTACTCGAGGATGCGGGTCTCGACGATGGCGTCCACCGGGCAGGCCTCCTCGCAGAAGCCGCAGTAGATGCACTTGAACAGGTCGATGTCGTAACGCGTCGTGCGACGCGTGCCGTCCGGGCCGACGTCGGACTCGATCGTGATCGCCTGGGCCGGGCAGACCGCCTCGCACAGCTTGCAGGCGATGCAGCGTTCCTGCCCGTTCGGGTAGCGCCTGAGCGCATGCAGTCCGCGGAAGCGCGGCGACTGCGGCGTCTTCTCCTCGGGGTAGTGCAGCGTGATCTTGCGCCGGAACAGGTTCAGGAGCGTCACGCGCAGCCCGATCAGCAGCTCCCAGAGCGTCAGCGTGCGGATGGCGGAGCGGAGGTTCTTCATGTGCGCCTCATGCCGCCCACGGCCCGACGCGCAGCCACGCGAGCACCGCCTCCACGCCGATCCAGACCAGCGTCACCGGGATCAGCACCTTCCAGCCGAGCCGCATGATCTGGTCGTAGCGGTAGCGCGGGAAGGTCGCGCGCACCCACAGGAACACGAACAGGAAGAAACAGATCTTCAGGAACAGCCAGAAGAATCCCGGCTGCGCGAGCAGCGCGCCGTCACCGAGGTAGCCCTGGAACGGCGACAGCCAGCCGCCGAAGAAGAAGACCGAGGTCAGCGCGGAGATCAGGATCATGTTCGCGTACTCGGGCAGCGCGAACAGCGTCGCGAACGCGGCGCCGGAGTACTCCACGTGGAAGCCCGCCACGATCTCCGACTCGCCCTCGGCGACGTCGAAGGGCGCCCGGTTGGTCTCCGCGAGCCCCGAGATGAAGTAGACGATGAATAGCGGAAACAGCCACAGCCAGTTCCAGCTGCCGGGCCCGCCCGCCTGCATGCGCACGATGTCGCCGAGATTCAGGCTGCCGGCCGCCATCAGCACGCCGACGAGCGCGAATCCCATCGCGATCTCGTAGGCGACCATCTGCGCCGCCGAGCGCATCGCCCCGAGGAAGGCGTACTTGGAGTTGCTCGCCCAGCCGGCGAGGATGATCCCGTAGATGCCGAGCGACGTGAGAGACAGCACGTACAGCAGGCCGGCGTCGATGTCCGCGAGGACGAACCCGGGCGAGAACGGGATCACCGCCCAGGTCGCGAGCGCGGGCACGAGGACGATCAGCGGCGCCAGCAGGAACAGCAGCTGCGAGGACTTGCCCGGGACGATGATTTCCTTCAGCAGCAGCTTGACCACGTCCGCGAAGGGCTGCGCCCAGCCGCGCAGCAGCCGCAGGCCGAAGAAGGTCACGCGGTTCGGGCCGAGCCGGAGCTGCATCCAGCCGATCACCTTGCGCTCGGCGAGCGTGAGCAGCGCCACCGCGATGATCACCGAGAGCATTACGCCGATGATCTGCGCCGTCACCTGCACGAAGTACGGCAGCCCGAGCCACAGGCCCACGATCGACTGCCATTGCGCGGCGATCCACTGCATCCGCCGGCCTCCCTATCCGCCGCCCGCGGCGCGGCGCGCCGCGCGGGTCTGCTGCAGCGACGGCGAGCGCCGCACGATCGCATCCACCGAGTAGATCGGGACTTCCGCCGCCGTGCCGCCCGCCTCCGCGGCGCCGTCGCCCGCGGCCTGCACGCGCCCGTCATGAACGATGCCGGCTGCGGCGGCCCGCGCCTCCGCGAGCACCTCCGCGGAACTCTCCTGGGCGAAACCCGGCAGCCCGAGCTGGTTGCCGAGCACGCGCAGGATCTTCCACCCCGGACGCGCCTCGCCCACCGGCTGCGCGCAGCCGCGGAATTCCTGCCACCGGCCCTCGACGTTCACGTAGCTGCCGGAGGTCTCCGCGAAGCTGCCCATCGGCAGCATCAGCTGCGCGAAACTCATGACCCCTGCATCGGCGTAAGGGGTGATCGCGATGACGCCGGGGCAGGCAGCCAGTGCCGCCGCCCCGCCCGCGCCGATGTCGTGCGCGGGCTCGATGCCGCCCAGGAGCACGCACGCCGCGAGGCCGGCGCCCTGCATGGCCGCGACGTCGAGGCCCGGCCGCGGGTCCGGCCTCGCGCCGGGCAGCCGGTGCGGCAGCACGCCCGCGAGCGCGAGGCCCGCCGCGTTCGCGCCGTCCGGCAGGTAGCCGAGCGTGGCGCCGGTTGCCGCCGCGAGCCGCGCCGCCGCCGCGCGCAGCGCCGCGTAGCGCGAATGGCGCATCGCGACGCCGCCCAGCACGATCGCCGTGCGGCCCGAAGACAGCGAGTCTCGGATCGCCTGCTGCGATCCCGACAGCCTGCTGCCCGCGGCCAGCGCCGCGAGCTCGGCAGGCAGTCCGGCGGCCGTGGTCGTGACTTCGGCGTGCACCGGGAAGTGACTCTGCTGCGCCGCGGTCGCGAGGAAGCTCACCTTGCATCCGGCGAGCGCCGCCTGGCGGACGCGGTGCGCGAAGATCGGCGACTCGCTGCGGGGATGGCAGCCCGCCAGCAGCAGGCCGGTGAGCGCACCCATCTCGCCGAGCGCGAATCCGAGGCCCGGGAACGGCGGGTCCTGCGCCTGCCCGGAGAAATCGAGCTGTCGCAGCCGCGAATCCACATTGCTCGTACCGAGGCCGCGCGCGAGGCGTTGCAGCAGGAAGCCCTCCTCCGTCGTCGATCCCGGCGCCGCCAGGAAGCCGACGCGGCCCGCGCCGTCGCGGCGCGCGGCGTCCTGCAGCATCTGCGCGGCCGCGGCGAGTGCCGCCTCCCACGTGACCTCGCGCCACCGCCCCTCTGCGCGTATCATCGGCGCCCGCAGGCGGTCGGGCGCGTAGATCCCTTCATAGGAAAAGCGGTCGCGGTCGGCAATCCAGGTCTCGTTGATCTCGTCGTTCGGGCGCGGCACCACGCGCAGCAGGCGCCCGCGCAGGACGTGGCCGTACAGGTTGGTGCCTACTGGGTCGTGCGGCGACACCAGCGCGTGCTCGGTCATCTCCCAGGAGCGCGCGCGGTGGCGGAAGGGCTTCGAGTTCAGCGCGCCGACCGGGCACAGGTCAATGACGTTGCCGGACAGCTCGTGGTCCACGCTCTTCTCGATCCAGGTGCCGATCTCCATGTTCTCGCCGCGCCCGGTCGCGCCGAGCTCCTGCAGGCCGGCGACTTCCGCCGTGAAGCGCACGCAGCGCGTGCAGTGGATGCAGCGTGTCATGTCGGTGGAGATGAGCGGCCCCAGATTCCTGTCCTTGACCACGCGCTTGCGCTCGTCGAAGCGCGAGGACGCGGAACCGAACCCGAGCGCGAGGTCCTGCAGCTCGCACTCGCCGCCCTGGTCGCAGATTGGGCAGTCGAGCGGGTGATTGATGAGCAGGAACTCCATCGTCGCTTTCTGCGCCGCCTGCGCGCGCGCGGAGCGCGTGAACACCTTCATGCCCTCGGTCACGGGCGTGGCGCAGGCCGGCATCGGCTTGGGCGACTTCTCGACCTCGACCAGGCACATGCGGCAGTTGGCGGCGATCGAGAGTTTCTCGTGGTAGCAGAAGCGCGGCACGTAGATGCCGGCCGCGTCCGTCACCTGGATGACCATCTGCCCCTTCTTCGCCTTCAGCGGCCGGCCATCCACCTCGATGTTGAGCAGTTCCTCGCTCATGCGATGGCCTTCGCCGGCGCATCCACGATGCTGCGACCGCCGTTTCGCACCATGTACTCGAACTCGTGCCGGAAGTGGCGCAGGAAGCTCTGCACCGGCCAGGCGGCGGCGTCGCCGAGCGCGCAGATCGTGTGTCCCTCGATCTGGTTCGCGACCTGCACCAGCAGGTCGAGGTCCGCCATGCGCCCCTCGCCCGCGAGGATCCGGCGCAGCATGCGCGTGAGCCAGCCGGTGCCCTCCCGGCAGGGCGTGCACTGGCCGCAGGACTCCGCCATGTAGAAGCGCGAGAGGCGCTCGAGCACGCGCACCATGCAGGTCGTCTCGTCCATCACGATCACGGCTGCGGAGCCCACTGCACTCCCTGCCTTGCGCAGCGCGTCGAAATCCATGGTGCAGTCCATGATGATGGAGGCCGGCAGCACGGGGACCGAGGAGCCTCCCGGGATGACCGCCTTCAGCCTGCGGCCCCCGCGCGTGCCGCCCGCGATCTCGAGCAGTTCCCGGAACGGAATGCCCATCGGCAGCTCGTAGTTGCCCGGCTTCGCCACGTGCCCGGACACGGAGAAGATGTTGGTGCCACCCGCGTTCGGCACGCCGAGCTCCGCGAACCACTTGGCGCCCTTGCGCATGATCGCGGGCACCGAGGCGAAGCTCTGGGTGTTGTTGATCGTGGTCGGCTTGCCGTAGAGGCCGTAGCTCGCCGGGAATGGCGGCTTGAAGCGCGGCTTGCCGGTCTTGCCCTCGAGCGACTCGAGCAGCGCCGTCTCCTCGCCGCAGATGTAGGCACCGGCGCCGGCGACCGCGTGCAGGTCGAAGTCCACTCCCGAGCCCAGCACGTTCCTGCCGAGCAGGCCCGCCGCATACGCTTCCTGCACGGCGGCCTCGAAGCGCGGGAACGGCTCAGCCAGGAACTCACCACGGATGTAGTTGTAACCGACGGTCGCGCCCATGGCGTAGCCGCCGATCGCCATGCCCTCGATGATCGAGTGCGGGTTGTAGCGCAGGATGTCGCGGTCGTGGCAGGTGCCCGGCTCGCTCTCGTCCGAGTTGCAGACGACGTATTTCTGGCCGGGCGCGTTCCTCGGCATGAAGCTCCACTTCACGCCGGTCGGGAATCCCGCGCCGCCGCGGCCCTTGAGCCCCGAGGCTTTCACCTCCTCGATGATCGCCTCGCGCGGCGTCTTCTCGCGCAGGATCCTCTCCCACGCCTGGTAGCCGCCGAACTTGCGGTACACGGGAAGCGTCCAGCTCCCGGGATGGCCGAGCGGCTCGAACACGACCTGGTTCATCGGGCGCGGCACGGTCACTTCACCGAATCCAGCACCTTGATCGCCGACTCCGGCGTCAGGTTCTCGTGGTACACGTGGTCCACCATCATCATCGGGGCGTTGTTGCAGGCGGCGAGGCATTCCTCCTCGCGCTTGAGGTAGAACTTGCCGTCCGGCGTGCTCTCGCCGGTCCGGATGCCGAGGTGCTTCTCGACGGCCTCGACGATGCGGTCCGCGCCGCACAGCATGCAGCTGATGTTGGTGCACACGGACACGTGGACCCGCCCGGCCGGCTTCGTCTCGAACATCGAATAGAAGCTCGCGACCTCGTAGACCTGGATCGCCGGCAGGCCGAGGTAGTCCGCGACCGCGTCCATCAGACCGGTCGTGAGCCAGCCGTGGTTCTGGTGCTGCGCGGCCCGGAGCGCCGCGAGCACGGCCGAACGCCTGCGGTCGGGCGGAAACTTCGCCACCCAGCGGTCGATCTCGCCGCGCGTCTCCGCGGAAAGGGCGCCGGGCTTCTCCGCGGCGCTCACCGGTCGATCTCCCCGAACACGATGTCCATGGTGCCGATGGTCGCCACGACGTCCGCGAGCATGTGGCCGCGCACCAGCTCGTCCATGGCCGAGAGGTGCGCGAAGCCCGGCGCGCGGCACTTCACGCGATAGGGCTTGTTGGCCCCGTCCGAGACCAGCCACACGCCGAACTCGCCCTTGGGCGCCTCGACCGCCGCGTAGGCCTCGCCCTCGGGCACGCAATAGCCCTCCGTGAACAGCTTGAAGTGGTGGATCAGCGATTCCATGTCATCCTTCATCTCGGAGCGCGAGGGCGGCGCGACCTTGTGGTCGTCCACCATGACCGGCCCTGGGTGCGCGGCCAGCCAGTCGACGCACTGGCGGACGATGCGGTTGGCCTGGCGCAGTTCCTCGACGCGGCACAGGTAGCGGTCGTAACAGTCGCCGTTGACGCCGACCGGCACGTCGAAGTCCATGCGGTCGTAGGCGGCATACGGCTGCTTGCGTCGAAGATCCCATTCGACGCCGGAGCCGCGCAGCATCGGCCCGGTGAACCCGAGCTGCAGCGCGCGCTCGGGCGTGACGACGCCGATGTTGACCGTGCGCTGCTTCCAGATCCGGTTCTCGGTCAGGAGCGTCTCGTACTCGTCGACGCAGGCCGGGAACCGCTCGGTGAAGTCGCGGATGAAGTCGAGCATGGTGCCGGATCGCGCCTCGTTGCGGCGCTTCGCATCGCGCTCGCTGCGGAAGCGCGAGGGCTGGTACCGCGGCATCGAGTCCGGCAGGTCGCGGTAGACGCCACCGGGGCGGTAGTAGGTGGCATGCATGCGCGTGCCCGAGACCGCCTCGTAGCAGTCCATCAGGTCCTCGCGCTCGCGGAACGCGTAGAGGAATACGGTCATGGCGCCGATGTCGAGGCCGTGCGAGCCGATCCACAGCAGGTGGTTCAGGATGCGCGTGATCTCGTCGAACATCGTGCGGATGTAGAGCGCGCGCGCGGGCGGCGTGATGCCGAGCAGCTTCTCGATCGCGAGCACGTAGGCATGCTCGTTGCACATCATGGACATGTAGTCGAGGCGGTCCATGTAGCCGATCGAGTGGTTGAAGGGCTTCGATTCCGCGAGCTTCTCGGTCGCGCGGTGCAGAAGCCCGATGTGCGGATCGGCCTTCTGGATCACCTCGCCGTCCATCTCGAGCACGAGGCGCAGCACGCCGTGCGCCGCCGGATGCTGCGGGCCGAAGTTCAGCGTGAAGTTCTGGATCTCAGCCATCGATCGTCCCCGGACCGCGCGCCCGGCGGATCACCTTGGGCACGACCGTGCGCGGCTCGATGCTGACCGGCTCGTACACGACGCGGCCCTTGCCCGGGTCGTAGCGCACCTCGACCCTGCCCGTGAGCGGAAAGTCCTTGCGGAACGGGTGGCCGATGAAGCCATAGTCGGTCAGGATCCGGCGCAGGTCCGGGTGGCCGCGAAACAGGATCCCGTACAGGTCGAAGGCCTCGCGCTCGTACCAGTTCGCGGAGGCCCAGATCCCGGTGACCGAATCGAGGACCGGCGGCTCGCCGGGCGCGCAGCGGCAGCGCAGGCGCAGCCGCGTGTTCCGCGCCACCGACAGCAAGTGGTACACCACGGCGAAGCGCCCGCCGCCGTCGCCGCCGCGATCGCCGCCGCGCTCCACGCCGCGGCTGAAGCCGGTCGACGTCGCCGACTCCGTCGCCCATTCCGAGCGGCCGTAGTCCAGGTAGTCGATGCCGGACAGGTCGGTCAGCTGCCCGAAGGCCAGCTCCGGCGCGTCGCGCAGCCCCTGGCAGACCTCGAGCAGGTGCTCCGGGGCCACCTCGATCGTGACCTCCGCGGGCAGCGAGGCGACGCGGCGCGCGCGCGCTCCGAACCGGGACTCGACCGCGGCGGCCGTGGATTCGACGCGGCTCATGCCGGACCGCGCGCGATGGTGCGGGTGCGGCGGATCTTGTCCTGCAGCTGGAGGATGCCGTAAACGAGCGCCTCCGCGGTCGGCGGGCAACCGGGCACGTAGACATCCACCGGCACGATGCGGTCACAGCCGCGCACGACCGAATAGGAGTAGTGATAGTAGCCGCCGCCGTTGGCGCAGGATCCCATCGAGATGACCCAGCGCGGCTCGGCCATCTGGTCGTACACCTTGCGCAGCGCCGGCGCCATCTTGTTGACCAGCGTGCCCGCCACGATCATGACGTCGGACTGGCGCGGGCTCGCGCGGAACACCACGCCGAAGCGGTCGAGGTCGTAGCGCGAGGCGCCCGCGTGCATCATCTCGACGGCGCAGCAGGCGAGCCCGAACGTCATCGGCCACATCGAGCCGGTGCGCGCCCAGTTGAAGACCGCGTCCACCGTCGTCGTGATGAAGCCGCGGCCCTGGAAGACGGGCGCCTCCGCGGTCAGTCCCATTCCAGCGCCCCCTTCTTCCACTCGTAGACGAAGCCGATCACGAGGATCGCCAGGAAGACCCCCATGGAGACCAGGCCGAAACCGCCGATGGAGTCGAGCGATACCGCCCACGGAAACAGGAAGGCAATCTCGAGGTCGAAGATGATGAAGAGGATGGCGACGAGGTAGTAGCGCACGTCGAACTTCATGCGCGTGTCCTCGAACGCCTCGAACCCGCACTCGTAGGGCGAGGCCTTCTCGGCGTCAGGGCGGCGCGGCCCCAGCACCCACCCGAGCGCCATCAGCACGACGCCGAAGCCGCCGGCGACAGCCAGGAAGATCAGGACCGGCAGGTAATTCTCTAGCAATGTCGCGACCGTCGCGGACTGCGGAAGGAGCCGCGCAAACCGGGCGCATTGTAACCGTCCGCAGGGTTCCCGTGGGACCCCCGGAAGACTACGTACTCGATCGAGATGGTGCCGACGGTGGGACTCGAACCCACACAGGTTTCCCCACTAACCCCTCAAGCTAGCGCGTCTACCAATTCCGCCACGTCGGCAAGGAAAACTGCTGCGATGCGATCATTCCCCGGCGGGTGCCGGGGGCGTCACGGGCGCCGGCGATTCCGCCGGCGCGGATTCCGGCAACGCCGGCACCGCGTCGGCGTCCACGCCGGCCTCGGGCACGCCCACGATCGAATCCGGCACCGCCGGCTGCGGTCGCGTCGCGAACCAGGCAAGCGACATGCTGGTCAGGAAGAAGAGCGTGGCCAGCACGGCCGTCAGCTTCGAGAAGAAGGTCGCCGAGCCGCGCGCGCCGAACACCGTGCCGGAAGCGCCCGCGCCGAATCCCGCTCCCGCGTCCGCGCCCTTGCCCCGCTGCAGCAGCACGAGTGCGACGATCGCGAAGCACAGCAACCCGTGGACGAAAGTGATCACATTCTGCAGCATGCCGCCCGCCCGTCCGGACCGCCGGGTCAGCCCTCGGCCGCCCGGCAGATCGCCGTGAACTCCTCGGCCTTCAGCGAAGCGCCGCCGATCAGGCCCCCGTCCACATCGGGCATCGCGAACAGCAGCCCGGCGTTGTCCGCCTTGACGCTGCCCCCGTAGAGCACCCGAAGGGAAGCCGCAATTCTAGCATCCTTTTCCGCCATCCGGACCCGGATCAGCGCGTGCACTTCCTGCGCCTGCCCGGGCGTCGCCGTCCGGCCCGTGCCGATCGCCCACACCGGCTCGTAGGCGACGACGGCCGCCGCGAACGCGTCGGCGCCCGCGTTCGAGAGCACGGCGTCGAGCTGGCGCAGGACCACCTCGCGGGTGGCGCCACGCTCGCGTTCCGCCAGGGTCTCGCCGACGCAGAGGACCGGCACCAGGCCGTGGCGCTGCGCGGCCTGGAACTTGCGCGCCACCAGCGCGTCGCCTTCGCCGTACAGCGCACGCCGCTCCGAATGCCCCACGATCACGTAGCGACAGCCGAGGTCCGCGAGCATCGAGGCGGCGATCTCGCCGGTGTGCGCGCCGGGCTCCTCGGCGCAGACGTCCTGGGCGCCGAGCGTGATGCGGCTGCCGGCCAGCTGGCGGCCCACGTCCGCGAGGTGCACGAAAGGCGGGCACAGCACCACTTCCGCCGTGCCCGCGGCCGCGCCGCGCGCGATCAGCGCGCCGACGAGGCGTTCCGCCTCGGCGCGGTTGCCGTGCATCTTCCAGTTCCCGGCGACCAGCGGCCGGCGCAGCTTCAGGTTCATGCGCCGGGCGCCGCGGCCGCCACGGCCTCGGCGAGCGCCGCCGCGTGGCGCGCGACCGCCTGCTCGTCCTCCCCCTCGACCATCACGCGGATCACGGGCTCGGTTCCCGACGCTCGCAGCACGACGCGCCCGCGCCCGCCTAGCGATTGCTCGACCGCGGCGACGGCCGCGGCGACCTTGGGGTCGCCCGCCGCGTCGAAGCGCGCCGCGACGCGCACGTTGACGAGCTTCTGCGGGTAGTGCCGCATGCCGGCCGCGAGCTCCGCGAGCGGCTTGCCGGTCGACTGCATGACGGCGAGCACCTGCAGGGCGGCGACCAGACCGTCGCCGGTCGTGGCCTTGTCGAGGCACAGCAGGTGGCCGGAGGTCTCGCCGCCCAGCATGCCGTTGTGGCTGCGCAGGAGCTGCAGCACGTGGCGGTCCCCGACGGCTGCACGCAGGAACGGCACTCCGAGCCCGGCGAGCGCCAGCTCGAGTCCGAGATTGCTCATCACGGTGCCTACCACGGGGCCGCGCAGCTCGCCGGCGGCGAGGCGCGCCCGCGCGAGCAGGTACAGGAGCTGGTCACCATCCACGCCGCGCCCCTCGTGGTCCACCATGACGACGCGGTCGCCGTCGCCGTCGAGCGCGATGCCGGCATCCGCGCGCACGCCGGACACCGTCAGCTTGAGGAGTGCGGTGTCCGTGGAACCGCAGCCCTGGTTGATGTTGCGGCCATTCGGCGAGCAACCGATCGCGACGATGTCCGCGCCGAGCCCGGCGAGCACGCGCGGCGCCACCTTGTAGGCCGCGCCGTTCGCACAATCGATGACGAGCTTGAGACCCTCGAGCCGCACCCCGGCCGGCAGGGTCGCCGCGCAGAACTCCTGGTAGAGCGCGCGCTCGCTGTCCACGCGCGTGGCGCGCCCGAGCGCCGCGGACTCCCGCGTCGGCGCGGGCCCGTCCAGGTGCGACTCGATCGCCTCCTCGAGCGCGTCCGCGAACTTGCCGCCCGCGTGGTCGAAGAACTTGATGCCGTTGTCGTCGAAGCGGTTGTGCGAGGCGCTGATCACGGCGCCGAAATCGCAGCCGAGCCGCTGCACGAGGAACGCGATCCCGGGCGTCGGCAGCGGCCCGACCAGCAGCACGTCCACGCCGGCCGCGACGAAGCCCGCCTCCAGCGCGGCCTCGAACATGTAGCCCGACAGGCGCGTGTCCTTGCCGACCAGCACCCTGCCGCCCCGCGGCGCGAGCACGCGGGCCGCCGCGCCCGCGAGCCGCAGCGCGAACTCCGCGGTCATGGGATGGGTACCCACGCGGCCGCGCACGCCGTCAGTGCCGAAATAGCGCCTGCTCATGCCTCCACGTCCCTGCCTGCGCCCGCCGCCGCGGCGACCCTGAGCGCATCGACCGTCGCGCCCACGTCGTGAGCGCGCACGATGCGGGCGCCGCCCATGACCGCCAGTACCGCGAGCGCGACGCTCCCGGCCAGCCGGTCCCCCGACGCACGGCCGGTCAGCTGACCGACCAAGCTCTTGCGCGACAGCCCGACCAGCACCGGGCTGCCGTCCGCCGCGATCGCCGGCAACGCCCGCAGCAGCTCGAGATTATGCGCGAGCGTCTTGCCAAAGCCGAATCCGGGGTCCACGGCGATGCGGTCACGGCCGATCCCCGCCGCGAGGCAGGCTTCGACGCGGCCGCGCAGGTAGGCGCGCACTTCGCCGACGACGTCACCATAGTGCGGCGCGCGCTGCATCGTGCGCGGCTCGCCCTGCATGTGCATCAGGCAGACCGCAGCCTGAGTCTGCGCAACCGCCTCCAGGGCGCCCGCGGCGGCGAGCGCGGCGACGTCGTTGACCATGGCGGCGCCCGCTCCGAGCGCCGCGCGCATGACCTTCGGCTTGCTCGTGTCCACCGACACGGGCACCGGCAGTTCGGCGGCCAGGCGCTCGACGACGGGGATCACGCGCCGCAGCTCCTCGTCCGCGGCCACGGGCTCCGCGCCCGGCCGCGTCGACTCGCCGCCGACGTCGATGATGGCGGCGCCCTCCTCGACCATCACGCGCGCGCGCTCGAGCGCGCGGGGCAGCTCGACGTAATGGCCGCCGTCGGAGAAGGAATCGGGGGTGACATTGAGCACGCCCATCACGACGGGCGCCGACAGCTCGAGCCGGTGGCAGGCGCAGGTCAGTCCTGCCGCGGCGGGTACCTGCCCGCCCGTGCCCGCCGCGGCTGGCATGGCGCTCACGCGCCGCGGCCGGCTCAGGTCTGGCTGGCCGGCGGGCCGATGACGGGCGCGGGCGCCGTCTTGCCGGCGCCGACACCGGGCGTGCCGGTCTCGTCCCAGTCCGCCGGCGGCCGCGGCTGGCGCCCGGCCATGATGTCCTTGATCTGCTCCTCGTCGATGGTCTCGAACTTGATGAGCGCCGCGGCCATCGTGTCGAGCTTGTCGCGGTTGTCCACGAGGATCTTCTTCGCGAACCCGTAGGCGTCGTCAATGACGCGGCGGATCTCCTCGTCGATCACGTGGGCCGTCACGTCGGACACCTGCTTGTGCTGCGTGACGGAGCGGCCGAGGAACACCTCGCCCTCGTCCTCCATGTACGACAGCGGCCCGAGGCGCGGCGACAGGCCCCACTTCGTGACCATGTTGCGCGCGAGGTTGGTCGCGCGCTCGATGTCATTCGAGGCGCCGGTCGTGACTGCCTCCGGACCGAACCGCAGTTCCTCCGCGATGCGGCCGCCGAACAGGCTCGCGATCTGGCTCTCAAGGCGGCGCTTGCTGTAGCTGTAGCGGTCCTCCTCCGGCAGGAACATGGTGACACCGAGCGCCCGACCGCGCGGGATGATCGTCACCTTGTACACCGGGTCGTGCTCCGGCAGGCTCATGCCGACGATCGCGTGGCCCGCCTCGTGGTAGGCGGTCGTGAGCTTCTCCTGCTCGCTCATGACCATCGAGCGCCGCTCCGCGCCCATCATGATCTTGTCCTTGGCGCGCTCGAACTCGTCCATGGTCACGAGCCGCTTGTTGGCGCGCGCGGCGAAGAGCGCCGCCTCGTTGACGAGATTCATGAGGTCCGCGCCCGAGAACCCCGGCGTGCCGCGCGCGATCAGGGACGGCTTCACGTCGTCGGAGACCGGCACCTTGCGCATGTGGACCTTGAGGATCTGCTCGCGACCGCGCACGTCCGGCAGCGGCACCACCACCTGGCGGTCGAACCGGCCCGGGCGCAGCAGCGCCGGGTCGAGCACGTCCGGGCGGTTGGTCGCCGCGATGACGATGACGCCCTCGTTGCCCTCGAAGCCGTCCATCTCGACCAGCAGCTGGTTCAGCGTCTGCTCGCGCTCGTCGTGGCCGCCGCCGAGGCCGGCGCCGCGGTGGCGCCCGACGGCGTCGATCTCGTCGATGAAGACGATGCAGGGCGCGTGCTTCTTGGCCTGCTCGAACATGTCGCGCACGCGCGAGGCGCCCACGCCGACGAACATCTCGACGAAGTCGGAGCCGGAGATCGTGAAGAACGGCACCTTGGCCTCGCCTGCGATCGCGCGCGCGAGCAGCGTCTTGCCGGTGCCGGGACTGCCGACCATCAACACGCCCTTCGGGATCTTGCCGCCGAGCTTCTGGAACTTGGACGGGTCCTTCAGGAAGTCGACGATCTCGGCGACCTCCTCCTTGGCCTCGTCGACGCCGGCGACGTCGGCAAAGGTCACCGTGACCTGGTCCTCGGACAGCAGCCGCGCGCGGCTCTTGCCGAACGACATCGCGCCACGGCCGCCTGCGCCGCCCTGCATCTGGCGCATGAAGTAGATCCAGACGCCGATCAGCAGCAGGATCGGGAACGAGGAGAAGAAGAGCTGCGCCAGCAGGTTTGGACCTTCCGGCGGCTCGGCGTCGATCGCCACCTTCTGCTTGTCGAGCAGCCCGATCAGCACCGAGTTGTCGGTCTCGGGGTTCTGCACGACGTACTGGCCACCGCCGGCGCGCTGCCCGACGATCGATTCGCCCTTGAAGGTGGCGCTCTGGATGCTGCCACTGCGCACCTCGGCGAGGAACTGCGAATAGGCGATCTGCTCCGGCGCCGCGGCGCGCTGGCCGAAGTTGGAGAACACCGCGAGCAATACGATCGCGATGACCACCCACAGCACGATATTCCTGGTCAAGTCGTTCAAGCGGCCGCTCCTGGCTGGCTGGCGCCCCGTCCTGTCCTGGGACAACGGCGCCGAAGGGATCGTTTCACATTACACCGGAAGGGGGTTCCTGGCCACCAAGTAGGTCTCGGAACTCCGCTGGCGCGAGGCCTCGGGCTTGCGCATGCGCACGGTCCGGAACCGGCGGCGCGCCTCCTCCAGGAGCTCGCGGAATCCAGCCCCCTGAAAGACCTTCATGACCAGCACGCCCTCCGGCCCCAGCACGCGGACGGCGAAATCGAGCGCAAGCGCTTCCAGGTCGGCCGCCCGCGCCTGATCCACGACGTCCACGCCGGTGATGTTGGGGGCCATGTCCGACATCACAAGGTCCACGCGCCGCCCGCCGAGTCGCGCCAGCAGCCCATCGAGGACGGCCTGTTCGCGGAAGTCGCCCTGCAGGAACTCCACGCCGGGAATCTCGTCCATCGGCAGCAGGTCGAGGGCGTACACCTCGCCCTTGCCGCCCAGCTTCCTTGCCGCGTACTGGCTCCAGCCACCCGGCGCCGCGCCGAGGTCGACGACCACGGCGCCCGGCAGGAGCAGCCTCTCCGCGCGGTCGAGCTGCTCCAGCTTGAAGGCGGCGCGGCTGCGCTTGCCCTCGGCGTGCGCCCGGCGCACGAAAGGATCGGAGAAATGCTCGCGCAGCCAGCGCCCGCTCGACTTGCCGCGACGGCTCACGATCGCGCCCCGCACCGCGCCCCTATAATCCCGGCATGGCGCTCACCGACCACCAGAAGAAACACCTGCGTCGACTCGGGCATGCGCTCCACCCCGTCGTGCTGGTCGGTCAGCGCGGCCTCACGCCCGGCGTCACAGCGGAGCTCGCGCGCGCGCTCGACGATCATGAGCTGGTCAAGGTCCGCGCCCGGGTCGGGGACCGGCAGGCGCGCGACGCGGTGCTCGCGGCACTGGCGAGCGCAACCGGTTCGGAACTGGCTTTCCAGATTGGCAACGTCGGATTATTCTACAAGAAAAACATCAAGTTAAATAAATTACTTATACCTGATTCTTAATTCAGGCGAGGCGCACCGCGAGCACCTCGAAGCTGCGCGCGCCGCCGGGCGTCGCGACTTCCACCTCGTCGCCGATCGCCTTGCCGATCAGCGCGCGCGCGATCGGCGAATTGATGGAGATGAGCCCGCGGCGGATATCCGCCTCATCGTCGCCGACGATCTGGTAGGTCACCTCCGCCCCGCCGTCCACCGGGGCAAGCGCCACGGTGGCGCCGAACACGACCTTGCCCGTGTCCGGCAACGCCGTCGGGTCGATCACCTGCGCGTGCGCGAGGCGCCACTCGATCTCCTTGATGCGGCCCTCGATGAATCCCTGCTGTTCGCGCGCGGCGTGGTACTCGGCGTTCTCCGACAGGTCGCCGTGCGAGCGCGCCTCCGCGATCGCGCGGATGAGCGCCGGCCGGTCCTCCGACTTCAGCCTGCGCAGCTCCGCGCGCAGGAGCTCGGCACCCTTCAGCGTGATCGGCGTCCTCATGCGGCGGGCAGCTCCCGGTGCAGGTCCTGCAGGCGGTTGACGTCGTGGTCCTCGAGGTGGTCGAGCGCGTCGCAGGTCGCGAAAGCCGCGGCGACCGTCGTGTAGTAGGTCACCCTGCGCAGTTCCGCCTCGCGCCGGATCGAGCGCGACTCCTGGATGGCGCGCTTGCCCTCGGTCGTGTTGACGATGAGGTCGATCTCCTCGTTCTTGATCATGTCCACGATGTGCGGGCGGCCCTCGCGCACCTTGAACGCGCGGCGGCACGGTACGCCCGCGGCCTCGAGCGCGGCGGCCGTGCCCTGCGTGGCGATGATCTCGAAGCCGCGACCGTGCAGCCGGCGCGCGATCTCGACGGCGCCCGGCTTGTCGCGGTCGCGCACGGACAGCAGGCAGGTGCCGCGGGTCGGCAGGCGCACGCCGCTCGCGGCCTGCGATTTCGCGTAGGCCTCGCCGAAGGTGCGCCCCGTGCCCATGACTTCGCCGGTGGATTTCATCTCGGGCCCGAGGATCGGGTCGGACTCCGGGAACTTGCTGAACGGGAAAACCGCTTCCTTCACCGAATAATAGGGCGGCACGCGCTCCGCGAGCGCGTCCTGCTCCGCCAGTGACTTGCCGGACATCACGCGGGCGGCGATCTTCGCGAGCGGCCGGCCGGTCGCCTTGGACACGAACGGCACGGTGCGCGAGGCGCGCGGATTCACCTCGAGCACGTACACGACCCCGCTCTGGATCGCGAACTGCACATTCATGAGTCCCACGACGTTCAGGGCCCGGGCCATGCGCCGGGTCTGGTCGCGCAACTCCTCCTGGATCGCCGGCGTCAGGCTGGCGGGCGGCAACGAGCAGCTCGAATCCCCCGAGTGCACTCCAGCCTGCTCGACGTGCTCCATGATCCCGCCGATCAGCACGTCCTGGCCGTCGCAGACGGCGTCCACGTCCACCTCGATCGCGAGATCGAGGAAGCGGTCGAGCAGCACCGGGCTCTCGTTCGACACCTGCACGGCCTCGCGCATGTACTGGCGCAGGTCGTCCTCCTCGTACACGATCTCCATCGCGCGCCCGCCCAGCACGTAGGACGGCCGGACAATCAGCGGGAAGCCAACCTCGCGCGCGAGCTCGATGGCGCGCGCCTCGTCGCGCGCGGTCGCGTTCGCCGGCTGGCGCAGGCCGAGCTTGACCAGCAGCTGCTGGAAGCGCTCGCGGTCCTCGGCGACGTCGATCGAGTCCGGGCTCGTGCCGATGATCGGCGCGCCCGCGGCCGCGAGCGCGCGCGACAGCTTGAGCGGCGTCTGCCCGCCGAACTGGACGATCACGCCCTGCGGCTTCTCGCGGGCGATGACCTCCATCACGTCCTCGAACGTCAGCGGCTCGAAGTACAGGCGGTCGGAGACGTCGTAGTCGGTCGAGACCGTCTCCGGGTTGCAGTTGACCATGATGGTCTCGAAGCCGTCCTCGCGCAGCGCGAGCGCGGCGTGCACGCAGCAGTAGTCGAACTCGATGCCCTGGCCGATGCGGTTTGGGCCGCCGCCCAGGATCATGATCTTGGGCCGCGCGGTCGGCTCCGACTCGCATTCCTGCTCGTAGGTCGAGTAGAGGTAGGCGGTCGCGGTCGCGAACTCGGCCGCGCAGGTGTCCACGCGCTTGTAGACGGGGTGCACGCCGGCGGTCAGCCGGCGCGAACGCACGCGGGCCTCCGGCGCGCCCAGCGCGCGCGCGAGCGCGGCGTCGGAGAAACCCTTGCGCTTGAGGACCAGCAGGCGCTCGTGGGTAAGCGCCGCCATGCCGCCCTCCCGCACGGCGGCCTCCTCGCGCACCAGGTCCTCGATCTGCGCCAGGAACCACGGGTCGATCGACGTCAGCTCGCGGATGCGTGCGGCGGGCCAGCCGGCGCGGAATGCGTCCGCGACGTAGCGGATGCGGTCGGCGCCCGGGTGGCGCAGTTCCTCGGCGAGCCGCAGCTCGCCGTCGGCGTCCAGCGGCAAAGTCACTACGGGCGTCAGCCCGTCGCAGCCGGTCTCGAGGCTGCGCAGCGCCTTCTGCAGCGACTCCTGGAAGGTCCGCCCGATCGCCATCGCCTCGCCCACCGATTTCATCTGCGTGGTCAGGCGGTCATTGGAGCCCGGGAACTTCTCGAAGGTGAAGCGCGGGATCTTGGTGACGACGTAGTCGACCGCGGGCTCGAAGGACGCGGGCGTCGCCCCGCCCGTGATCTCGTTCCGGAGCTCGTCGAGCGTGTAGCCGACGGCGAGCTTGGCCGCCACCTTGGCGATCGGGAACCCGGTCGCCTTGGAAGCGAGCGCCGAGGAGCGCGACACGCGCGGGTTCATCTCGATGACCAGCATGCGCCCGTCCGCCGGGTTGACCGCGAACTGCACATTCGAGCCGCCGCACTCGACGCCGATCTGGCGCAGCACGGCGATCGAGGCGTCGCGCATGCGCTGGTATTCCTTGTCGGTCAGCGTCAGGGCCGGCGCCACCGTGATGGAATCGCCGGTGTGCACGCCCATCGGGTCGAGGTTCTCGATCGAGCAGATGACGATGCAGTTGTCCTTGCGGTCGCGCACCACCTCCATCTCGAATTCCTTCCAGCCGAGCACGGATTCCTCGATCAGCACCTCGCCGGTCGGCGAGGCGTCGAGCCCGCGCGTGACGATGGCCTCGAACTCCTCGCGGTTGAAGGCAATGCCGCCGCCGGTGCCGCCGAGCGTGAACGACGGCCGGATCACGGTCGGGTACCCGACCTCGCCCTGCACCGCGAGCGCCTCGTCCAGGCTGTGGGCGATGGTGGAGCGCGGGCACTCGAGCCCGATGCCGCGCATGGCGTTGCGGAACAGCTCCCGGTCCTCGGCCATGTCGATCGCCTCGCGCGAGGCGGCGATCAGCTCGACGCCGAAGCGGTCGAGCACGCCCTCGCGCACCAGGTCGAGCGCCGTGTTGAGCGCGGTCTGCCCTCCCATGGTCGGCAGCAGCGCGTGCGGGCGCTCCTTCTCGATGATGCGCGCGACCGTGCGCCATTCCACCGGCTCGATGTAGATGGCATCCGCCATCTCCGGGTCGGTCATGATCGTCGCCGGGTTCGAGTTCACGAGGATGACGCGGTAGCCCTCCTCGCGCAGCGCCCGGCAGGCCTGCGCCCCCGAGTAGTCGAACTCGCAGGCCTGGCCGATGACGATCGGGCCGGCGCCGATGATCAGGATGCTCTCGATGTCGGTGCGCTTGCCCATCACTGCGCGCCGCCGGCCGCGGCCTGCGCCTGGATCAACCGCTGCAGGCGCCGCACCATGAGGAACACGAAGTGCTCGAACAGCGGGCGCAGGTCGTGCGGGCCGGGGCTCGCCTCGGGATGGCCCTGGAAGCCGAAGGCCGGACAGTCGGTGCGCGCGACGCCCTGCAGCGAGCCGTCGAACAGCGAGCGGTGCGTGGCCTTCAGGTTCGCGGGCAGCGTCGACTCGTCCACCGCGAAGCCGTGGTTCTGGCTCGTGATCGCGACGTGGCCGCTGGCCAGTTCCTGCACCGGATGGTTGGCGCCGTGGTGGCCGAACTTCATCTTGACCGTGCGCGCGCCGCTCGCGAGCGCGAGCAGCTGGTGGCCCAGGCAGATGCCGAACACCGGGATGTCGGTGGCGAGGAACTCGCGGATGGCGGCGATGGCGTAGTCGCAGGGCTCCGGGTCGCCCGGGCCATTCGACAGGAATATGCCGTCGGGATGCAGCGCCAGCACGTCCTTCGCGCCCGTCTGGGCCGGCACGACCGTCATGCGGCAACCGTGGTCGGCGAGCAGGCGCAGGATGTTGCGCTTGATTCCGAAGTCGTAGGCGACCACGTGCAGGCGGGCGCCGGGCCGCGCCAACCGGTCATCCTGCCAGATGCTGCCCTCGTTCCACTGGTAGGGCGCGCTCGCCGAGACGACCTTGGCGAGGTCCATGCCCTTGAGGCCCGGGAACGCTCGCGCGGCCCGCAGCGCGACGTCGGCGTCGGCCTTGTCCGCGGTCGCGATGCAGCCACCCTGGGCGCCGCGCTCGCGCAGGATGCGCGTCAGCATGCGCGTATCGATGCCGGCGATCGCGACCGTCTCGCCCTCGATGAGGAACTGCGACAGGGAATGGCTGGCGCGCCAGCTGGAATGCGCGAGCGGCAGGTCGCGGATCACGAGGCCGGCGGCGTGTATCGCATCCGATTCGAGGTCCTCGGGCGTGACCCCGGTGTTGCCGATGTGCGGGCAGGTGAGCGTGACGAGCTGCCGGCTGTAGGACGGGTCGGTGAGGATTTCCTGGTAACCTGTCATCGCCGTGTTGAACACGACCTCGCCGGTCGTGACGCCGGGAGCCCCGATGGAAACGCCCCGGAACACCGTGCCGTCCTCGAGCGCGAGCACTGCAGGCGTCGGTGTCAACGGTGCGTTCTCCCTGTGCGAGGCGCAGCCCGTGGACGGGTGGAGCCGCCAGGGACTCCACCAGCCGTCAACTCGTATGCATGGGGGCGCGCGACCCGGGAGCCGATTCTACAAGATTCAGAGGCCCAGCACGTCCGCCATGCCGTAGAGCCCGGGCGGCCTCCCCACCAGCCAGCGCGCGGCCGCGAGCGCGCCATGCGCGAAGGTCATGCGGTCGGTCGCCCGGTGGACCAGTTCGAGGGATTCTCCGGTGCCAGCGAACAGCACATGGTGCTCGCCGACGATGTCGCCCGCCCGCAGGCTGGAGAAGCCGATCGACCCGGGCGCCCGGGCGGCCGCCTTGCCGAGCCGGCCGTAGACCGCGAGGTCCGCCAGCCGGCCGTCGCGGGCGCCGGCCACGATTTCGCCGAGACGCAGCGCCGTGCCCGACGGCGCGTCCGCCTTGTGGCGGTGGTGGGCCTCGAGGATCTCGACGTCGTAATCGGGGGGCAACGAAGCCGCGGCGCGACCGGCGAGCCCGAACAGCAGGTTGACGGCGAGCGACATGTTGGGCGCGACCAGTACGGGCAGCGTCGCGCTCACCTTGCGGATCGCGGCATGGCGCGCGGCGTCGAGCCCGGTGATGCCGATCACGACGGGGATGCCCGCCCGGCCGGCTGCGGCCAGGTTGTCCTCGACCGCTTCCGGCAGCGTGAAGTCGATCGCGACCGCCGCCTTCGCCAGCGCCAGGGTGCGGTCTGCGGTGACCTCCACGGCGACGGGCCCGGCCTGGGCGACCTCGCCCGCGTCGCGGCCGAGCGCCGCGCTCGTGGGCGATGCGAGCGCGCCGGTGAGGACGAGGTCCTCGCAATCGCGCAGCGCCTTGACCAGGCAGCGCCCCATTCGCCCGCTCACGCCCAGCACCGCGACATTGGTCATGGCTGGCCCCTAGCCGCCCATCCGGCCGAAGAAATCGCGTACGCCCTCGAGCCACGAGCGTTCGCGCGGATTGTGACGCTTGCCGTCCGCGGTGAGTGACTTTTCGAACTGCCGTAGCAGCTCCCTCTGGTCGGCGGTCAGTTCCACGGGCGTCTCGACCATGACCCGGCAGAACAGGTCGCCGGTCGAACCGCCGCGCACCGGCCGGACGCCCTTCTCGCGCAACCGGAACACGCGCCCGGACTGCGTGCCGGCCGGCACCTTGATGACGGCCTGGCCGTCGAGCGTCGGCACCTCGACGCTGCCGCCGAGCGCTGCCGTGACGAAGCTGACCGGCACCTCGCAGGACAGGTGCGCGCCATCGCGCTCGAAGATCGGGTGCTCGCGCACCACGATCTCCACGTACAGGTCGCCGGGCGGACCGCCGTTCCTGCCCGCTTCGCCCTCGCCCGCGAGCCGGATGCGGTCGCCGGTGTCGACGCCCGCCGGCACCTTGACCGACAGGCGCCTGCCGCTCCTCACCCGGCCCTGGCCCGCGCACTTGGTGCAGGGCTCGCGGATGATGGTGCCGCGGCCCTTGCAGCGCGGGCAGGTCTGCTGCACGGCGAAGAAACCCTGGCTGATGCGCACCTGCCCGTTGCCGCCGCAGGTGTCGCAGGTGACCGGCGAATGGCCCCGCGCGGCGCCCGACCCGCCGCACTCGCCGCAATCGACCACGGTCTGGAAGTCGATTTCGGTGGTCGTGCCGGCCACCGCCTGCTCGAGGTCGAGCGCGAGTTCGTAGCGCAGGTCCGCGCCGCGGTAGACGGCGCTGCGCCCTCCGCGGCGACCGCCGCCGAAGATGTCACCGAAGACGTCGCCAAAGATGTCACCGAAGGCGTCCGACGGGCTGAAGCCCTGACCCGCGCCCCGCGCGGCGTCGAGGCCCGCGTGCCCGTACTGGTCGTAGGCCGCGCGCTTCTGCGAGTCGGTCAGGATCTCGTACGCTTCCTTCGCTTCCTTGAAACGCTCCTCGGCTTCCTTGTCGTCGGGGTTGCGGTCCGGGTGGTACTTCATCGCGAGCCGCCGGTACGCCTTCTTGACGGCATCCTCGGTGGCGTTTCGCGGCACGCCCAGCACCTGGTAGTAGTCACGCTTCGACATGGCGCTCCGCATGGGCATGCGCCGGGTGACCGACGGTCACCCGGCGCACGCGGACCCGGTGGACGCGGGTGAAGCCGGCGTCAGTTCGGCTTCGGCCCCTTGTCCTTGATTTCCTCGAACTCGGCGTCGAGCACGTCTTCCTTGCCGCCGCCGGGGGCGCCGGCGCCCGCCTGCGCGCCCGCGCCCGGCTGCTGCTGCGCCTCGGCACCCTGGTACGCGCGCTGCACCACCGGCGCGCTCGCCCTGGCGAGCGCCTCGGCCTTGTGCTCGATCGCGGCCTTGTCCTCGCCCTTCAGCGCCCCGCGCAGATCCGAGATCGCCGCCTCGATCGAGGCGCGCTCCTCGCCGGTGACCTTGTCACCCAGGTCCTTCAGCGACTTCTCGGTCGCGTGCAGCAGGGCATCCGCGCGGTTCCGCGTCTCGACCAGCTCGCGGAAGCGCTTGTCTTCGGCGGCGTGCGCCTCGGCGTCGCGGACCATCTTCCTGATCTCGTCCTCGGACAGGCCCGAAGACGCCTTGATGACGATCTTCTGCTCCTTGCCAGTGGCCTTGTCCTTCGCCGAGACGTTCAGGATGCCGTTCGCGTCGATGTCGAACGTGACCTCGATCTGCGGCATGCCGCGCGGCGCCGGCGGGATTTCGGACAGGTCGAACTTGCCGAGCGACTTGTTGTCGCCTGCGCGGTCACGCTCGCCTTGCAGCACGTGGATGGTCACGCCGCTCTGGTTGTCCTCGGCGGTCGAGAACACCTGCGTCGCCTTGGTCGGGATCGTGGTGTTCTTCTCGATCAGGCGCGTCATCACGCCGCCCAGGGTCTCGATGCCGAGCGACAGCGGCGTCACGTCGAGCAGCAGCACGTCCTTGACGTCGCCCGCGAGTACGCCGCCCTGGATGGCCGCGCCGATCGCGACCGCCTCGTCCGGGTTGACGTCCTTGCGCGGCTCCTTGCCGAACAGGTCCTTGACCGCCTTCTGCACCAGCGGCATGCGCGTCTGGCCGCCGACGAGGATCACCTCGTCCACTTCGCTGATGGAGAGGCCGGCGTCCTTGAGCGCGACGCGGCACGGCTCGACGGTGCGGGTCACGAGATCCTCGACCAGCGACTCCAGCTTGGCGCGCGTGAGCTTGAGCGTCAGGTGCTTGGGGCCCGAGGCGTCCGCCGTGATGTACGGCAGGTTGATCTCGGTCTGCTGGCCGGACGACAGCTCGATCTTGGCCTTCTCCGCGGCCTCCTTCAGGCGCTGCACCGCGAGCGGGTCCTTGCGGACGTCGACGCCGCTCTCCTTCTGGAACTCGGCGGCGACGTAATCGATGATCCGGCGGTCGAAGTCCTCGCCGCCGAGGAAGGTGTCGCCATTCGTGGAGAGCACCTCGAACTGGCGCTCGCCGTCCACGTCCGCGATCTCGATGATCGAGATGTCGAAGGTGCCGCCGCCCAGGTCATAGACCGCGATCTTGCGGTCCTTGCCCTTCTTGTCCATGCCGTAGGCGAGCGCCGCGGCGGTGGGCTCGTTGATGATGCGGCGCACGTTGAGGCCGGCGATGCGGCCCGCGTCCTTGGTCGCCTGGCGCTGCGCGTCGTTGAAGTAGGCCGGCACCGTGATCACGGCGTCGGTGACCGGTTCGCCGAGGTAATCCTCGGCCGTCTTCTTCATCTTCATGAGCACGCGCGCGGAGATCTCCGGCGGCGCCATCTTCCTGCCCTGGCACTCGAGCCAGGCGTCGCCATTGTCGGCGCGAACGATCCTGTAGGTCTCGAGCGGGATGTCCCGCTGCACGACCGCGTCCTCGAAGCGGCGCCCGACGAGGCGCTTCACCGCGTGGAAGGTGTGCTGCGGGTTCGTGACCGCCTGCCGCTTGGCCGGCTGGCCGACCAGGATCTCGTTGTCCTTGGTGAAGGCGACGACCGACGGCGTCGTGCGGTCGCCCTCGCTGTTCTCGATGACCTTGGGCGTGCTGCCCTCCATGACCGCGACGCAGGAGTTGGTCGTGCCCAGGTCGATGCCGATGATCTTGGCCATGAATGGCTCCGAAGTGACTGACTGCCCTCGGTGTGGGGACTTTGCCTGCCGGTTTCAACCGCCGGCGGCCGGTTCCAACGGCGCTTCCGCGGCGGTGGAGACGATGACCCGCGCCGGCCGCAACAGGCGCCCGTTCAGGACATAACCGCGCTGGACCACCTGCAGCACGGTATGGGGCGGGTGCTCGGCGGAGGGCCGGGTCGCCATCGCCTCGTGCAGGGACGGGTTGAACGGCTGCCCCGCGGGATCCACCTCGGTGACCCCGGCGCGCTCGAGGGCCTTGCCGAGCAGGCGCAGGGTGGCCTTCTGGCCCTCGATCTGGGTGGCCGGGTCCGCTTCCGCCGCCTCGATGCCCGCCGCCAGGCTGTCGGCCACGGGCAGGAGCTCCGCCGCCAGGCGCTCGACGCCGAACTGGCGGGCCGACTCGATCTCGCGCGCCGCACGCTTGCGGAAGTTCTCGAGCTCGGCGATGGCGCGCAGGAAATCCGCGCGGTGCTGCCCGGCCCTCGCTTCCGCCTCCTCGATGCGGGACTCGGGCGTGGCGTCGGTGGCGGCCGGCGCGGTCTCCGCGGGGGCGGCGGGCTCGGTCGGGTCGGGGGAGTTCATGGCCGCAGGGGTTGGGCTCAGTCGCGTGATTTCAAGGCGGAGCCGAGCATGCGTGCGGCGAGGTCCACCACCGGGATGACGCGCTCGTAGGCCATGCGGGTCGGGCCGATGACGCCCACCACGCCGACGACGCGGTCATCCTGCGCATAGGGCGCGGCGACCACGCTGCAGTCGTCGAGGATCGTGAAACCGGACTCGTGACCGATGAAGATCTGCACGCCTTCCCCATGCAGGCTCTGGTCCAGCAGGTGCAGGATGTCGCGCTTCTCGTTGAACGCCTCGAACAGCCGCCGCAGCCGGTCCACGTTCGAGAGCTCGGCGAACCCCATCAGGTTGGTCTCGCCCGCAACCACCATGTCGGCGCCGGGTTCGCCCGGCGGTTCGGCGAACGCGCGCTGCGCGAGCGTGATGGCATCCACCATGAGCCGGTTGACCTGCTCGCGGGTCTCCTGCAGCTGCGCCACCAGGCTCGCGCGCACGTCGGCGAGCTCGCGCCCGCGGAACTGCTCGTTGAGGAAGCCGGCCGCGCGATGCAGCTCGTCCGGGGAATAGCGGCGATCGAGCTGCACGACGCGGTTCTGCACCTCGCGCGAGTTGACCACGAGGATCGCGAGCACGCGATTGCCGGAGAGACCGACGAACTCGATCTGCGACAATGCGGCGTGCGACTCGCGCGGCACCGTCACGACGCCCGCCAGCTGCGTCAGGCTGGACACCAGCTGCGAGGCGGCCGTCACCAGCGCCTTCGGGTCGCCGGCCTGCCTCTCGAGGTGGCGCCTGAGTTCCGCGACCTCGCTCTCGCCCGGCGGCTGGTAGCGCAGCAGCGCATTGACGAAATAGCGATAGCCCTTGTCCGTCGGCACGCGGCCCGCGGACGTGTGCGGCGAACTGACGAAACCGTGCTCCTCGAGGTCAGCCATCACGTTCCTGATGGTCGCTGAGGAGAGGTTGAGCCCCGATTCCCGGGACAGCGTGCGCGATCCGACCGGCTGGCCGTCGCGGACGTAGCATTCGATCAGGGTGCGCAGCAGCAGCTGCGCGCGGTCGCTCGGCGCCTCGCCCACGGCAGCGGTCGTGTCCCCCACAAGTGCCTGTTACAGAAGGAAAATGAAATGCGTGTCCGCCATGGCATCGAAACTAGCAATCGCCCTTGCCGAGTGTCAAGACAGCGAGCGAACGCTTAAGTTGTGCGGATGGCCCGCCTGCGGTGCCCGTGCTAAAAAGCCCCGCAACCCCATGAACAAGCCCTTTTCCCGGATCGCGCTCGTCGGCAAGGTCGAGGACCTGCGCGTGGCCGATTCCATGGCGGCGCTCGCACGGCACCTGCGCGGGCGCGGGCTCGCGGTGCTCATCGACTGCGAGGCCGCGGTCGCCGGCCTGCCGGATGGCGTCGAGCGGCGGCCGGTCGCCGGGCTCGGCGCCGGCGCCGACCTCGTCGTCGCGATCGGCGGTGACGGGACCATGCTGTTCGCCGCGCAACTCGTGATCGGACGCGGCATCCCGCTGCTCGGGATCAACCGCGGCAGGCTCGGGTTCCTGACCGACATCTCGCCGGAGGACATGGTGGCGGCGTTCGACGCCGTGCTCGACGGGCGCTACGAGACGGACGTGCGCGGCATGCTGGCGGCGGCGCTCACTCGCCCGGGCGCCAGGCCCGCGTCCTGCCGCGCGCTCAACGACGTGGTCGTGCAGCGCCACGAGTCCGGGCGCATGGTGGAGCTCGAGACCTGGATCGGCGGCCGTTTCGTCAACAACCACGGCGGCGACGGTCTCGTCATCGCGAGCTCCACCGGCTCGACCGCTTATGCGCTCTCCTGCGGCGGGCCGATCATCCACCCGTCGCTCGGCGCCGTCGTGATCGCGCCGATCTCGCCGCACACGCTGTCCGACCGGCCGATCGTGGTCGGCCGGGACAGCCGCATCGAAGTGCGCCTGGTGACCCGCTCTGCCACGCGCGCGCAGGTCACCTGTGACGGCGTCATGCTGGGCGACCTCGAGCCTGACTCGACGCTCACGGTCGAGCCGGCGGCGGAACAGATCACGTTCCTGCACCCGCCCGGCCACGATTACTTCCGGCTGCTGCGCTCCAAGCTGCACTGGGGCCGCAGCGGGCGCACCGGCGCGTCGGAAGTCTGAGCGTGCTGGTCCACCTGCAGATCCGCGACTTCGCGATCATCGACGCCGTGGAGCTTGAGCTCGAGGGCGGCCTGACCGCGCTCACCGGTGAAACGGGCGCCGGCAAGTCCATCGTGGTCGACGCTGTCATGCTCGCGCTCGGCGTGCGCGCGAGCGCGGATGCCATCCGCCACGGCGCGGAGCGCGCCGAGATCACGGCGACCTTCGAGGCCGGCGACGACCCGGCCGTGCGCCGCTGGCACGAGGAACAGTCGATCGCCGCGGATGGCGGCGAGATCGTGCTGCGGCGCGTGATCGGGCGCGACGGCCGCTCGCGCCAGTACGTCAACGGACAGGCGCTGCCCGCGCAGCCGGTGCGCGAGCTCGGCGAACTCCTGATCGACATCCACGGGCAGCAGGAATTCCAGTCGCTGGTGCGTCGCGACGCCCAGCGCGCGCTGCTGGACGAGCACGGCGGGCACGACCGGCTGCTGGCCCCGGTCGCGGAGTCCGCCGCCGAGTGGCGCCGCCTGCGCGACGAGCGCGAAGCGCTCGCGGCGGCGGCGCGCGACCGCGGCGCGCAGCTCGAGCTTCTCCGCTACCAGGTGGGCGAACTCGAGGCCCTCGGCCTGGCGGCGGACGAAGTGCCCGCGCTTGCCGGGGAACGGGCGCGGCTGGCGAACCGCGGCCGCCTGGCCGAGGCGGCGCGCACTGCGCTTGCGCTCGCCTACGACGGCGACCGCGCCGACGCCCACGCGTCCGCCGCGCGCGCCGCATCGCAGCTGCGCGCGGTCGTCGCGGTCGATGCGCGACTCGCGGAGCCGCTCTCGATCCTGGAGGAGAGCCTCATCGGCCTGCGCGAGGCTGGTGCGCGGCTCTCGGCCTATCTCGAGACGCTGGATGCGGACCCGGCGCGCCAGGAGCAGGTGGAGCGCAGGCTGGCGGCGATTGAGGACCTCGCGCGCAAGCACCGCGTGCCCGCGGCGGAACTGCCGTCGCAGCTCGCGCGGCTGCGGGAGGAACTCGCGGCACTCGAGCATTCGGAGTTCGCACTCGGCGCCCTCGACGGGCGCATCGCGGAGGCGCTCGCGCGCTATCGCCTCGCCGCCGCGGCGCTGTCCACGGCCCGGCGCGCGGCGGCGAAGAAACTCGCCACCGCGGTGACCGGCCTCATGCGCCAGCTCGGCATGCCGGGCGGCCGCTTCGAGGTCGCGCTCGAGAACGACGCCGGCGCGGAGCCGTCCGCGAACGGTGATGACCGGCCCGAGTTCCTGGTGAGCGCCAACCCGGGCCAGCCGGTCAAGGCCGTGGCGAAAGTCGCCTCCGGCGGCGAACTGTCGCGCATCAGCCTCGCGGTGCAGGTCGCGAGCGCGGCCCGCCACGCCAGGAGCTGCATGATCTTCGACGAGGTGGATGCCGGCATCGGCGGCGGCGTCGCCGAGATCGTCGGGCGGGAGCTGCGCGAGCTGGGCGGGCGCGGACAGGTGCTGTGCGTGACGCACCTGGCGCAGGTCGCGAGCCAGGCCCACCACCAGCTGCGCGTCACGAAGCTGACCGACGGGCGCACGAGCCGGACCGCCGTCGCCGCGCTGTCCGCGGACGAGCGCGTCGAGGAGCTGGCGCGCATGCTGGGCGGCGTCGAGGTCACGCGCAAGGCGCGCGAGCACGCGCGCGAAATGCTGCGCGCGGCCGGGGGCCTCGGCCGCTGATCAGCCGCGCCTGCGGCGATGCGGGCAGTGCTCGCGGCGGCAGCGACCGTAGAGGATCAGGTTGTGCTCCTCGATCTCGAAGCCGAGCCGTCCGGCGACGCTCGTCTGGCGCTGCTCGATGCCGCTGTCCATGAACTCCTCGACGTGTCCGCAGTCCAGGCAGATGATGTGGTCGTGGTGCTCCCCTTCGTTGAGCTCGAACACGGCGGTGCCGCCCTCGAAGTGGTGGCGCTTCACGAGCGCCGCGGCCTCGAACTGGGTGAGCACGCGGTAGACCGTCGCGAGCCCGATGTCCTCGCTCTGGTCCTGCAGCGCCCGGTAGATGTCCTCCGCCGACAGGTGGCGGCCGTGGTGGCCGGCCAGGATCTCGAGGATCTTGACGCGCGGCAGTGTGACCTTGAGCCCTGCCTTGCGCAGGTCGCTGGTTTCCACGATGGTGCTCCGTCGCCGCGGCGGGCGGCGATTCCGCTATGATGCGCGCCATTATCCTCCAGGGCCCCCGCCGATGCGACCCGCTCCCGCCCTCGCCGCCATCATGCTCGCCGCCGTCGCCGCCACCGGCTGCGTCTACCGCATGGACATCCAGCAGGGAAACCTGCTCGACGCCGAGCAGGTGGAGCAGGTCGAGGTCGGGATGACGCGCAGCCAGGTGCGCTTCCTGCTCGGCACGCCGATGGTGATCGACAGCTTCGATACCGAGCGCTGGGACTACGTGTACAGCCTGCGCCGCGGTCATTCGCGCAAGGTCGAGCGCCGCCACCTCGTCGTCTGGTTCGAGGGCGACAAGGTCGCCCGCATCGAGGAGCCGTTGCCGGTCCCGCGCAAGCCCTCACCGGCCGCGGGCTGATCCTTTCCCGGTGCCGCCGGCCCGCGCCAGCCTGCGGCGGCGCTCGCGCGGATCCTCTGCCAGCGGGCGCAGCACCTCGACGCGATCGCCCTCGCGCAGCACGTGGCCGCGCGCCACCTCCCGCCCGTAGATGCCGATCGTGCAGGCCGCGGGGTCGAGCCCGGGGTGCCGCGCGAAGATCCCGGAGCGATCGAGTGCCTCGCCGGCCGTCGCCCCCGCAGGAAGCTCGAGCGGCAGCACCGTCTGGCGGCCGGCCTCGGCGCAGGCGATCGTCACGGCGATCCGCTCATGCGCCACGGTAAACCTGCCGGGCGCGGCGCGCGAAGGCGTCCACCAGCTGGTTGCAGATCTGCTCGAAAGCCGGGCCGAGCGCGACGCCGCCGAGCAGACCGCGGGTCTCGAAGCGCACCAGCAGGTCCGCGCGCGTGCCGGCCTCCGCGATCGGGGCGAAGTCCCAGCGGCCATCCAGCATCGCGAACGGTCCCTCGACCAGGCGCATCTCCATGGAGCGTTCCGGCACCAGCCGGTTGCGCGTGGTGAAGCTGCCGCGCGCGATGCCGCGCTGGAGGCCGAGCGTGACGGTCACGAACTCGCCCTCCGCCGCGAGCACCTGCGCGCCGGTGCACCAGGGCAGGAACTCCGGATAGCGCAGGACATCGGCCACCAGGGCGTACATCTGGCCGGCGCTGTAGGGCAGGAGCGCGCTGCGGCGGACTTCACGCATGGGACGATTGTCGCCGCCGCGATGCGCCCGGACAACCGCGCGCGGTCGCTACAATGCGGCATGGCGGCAAAGGACGACAAGGAAGCGCCGGGGCGGATTGCGGTCAATCGCCGGGCGCGCCACGACTACTTCATCGACGAGCGCCTGGAAGCGGGCGTTGCGCTGCTGGGCTGGGAGGTCAAGGCGCTGCGCGCCGGGCGGCTGCAGCTGCAGGAGTCCTACGTGCTGCTGAAGGACGGCGAGGCGTACCTGTTCGGCGCGCACGTCTCGCCGCTGCCGACCGCCTCCACGCACGTGGCGCCGGACCCGACGCGCAGCCGCAAGCTGCTGCTGCACCGCAGTCAGATCGACTCGCTCATCGGCTCGGTCGAGCGCAAGGGCCGGGCCCTGATCCCGCTCTCGATGTACTGGAAGAACGGCCGCGCCAAGCTCGAGATCGCCGTCGCGCGCGGCAAGAAGCAGCACGACAAGCGCGCCGACACGCGCGAGCGCGACTGGCAGCGCGAAAAGGCGCGGGTGATGAAGGCGCGCCGCTAGCGCGCATGGCGTCCGGCCGGCGCCATATCTGCTACAATCTTCCGGTCCTTTGGGGGCGATCGGTTTCGACGTGGGTCGCGAAACCCCAGGGGCGTGCCGAGGTGCAGGCCTCCTCGTTAATCAGCTTGCAAACCTATAGTTGCCAACGACGACAACTACGCTCTGGCGGCCTAATCCCGCCTAACCTCCGACTGGCATGTGCCTGTGCATCCAGATCCGGGGGACGCGCTCACAGGATCGCGGGACCGGCGTGCTCCGGGCCGGTACCGCTAAAACGTTCCGTAGCTGGCCTCGTGTTTTCCCCGCCTGCCGGGTAGCACGGGGCGAGGTCAATAGGCATGACACGCACGTAGATCCTGTGGCGTAGGGCTTGCGGACGCGAGTTCGATTCTCGCCGCCTCCACCAATCCGGATCCCCGGCCGCCTGGCCGGGGATTTCTTCTAGGTGGCTTCGCTCCAGTCCCTTGCGCGATCGACAGCGCGCTCCCAGCGACGCATGAGTTCCGCGGCCTGGTCGCGGCCGATTCCCGGCTCGAAGCAGCGATCGATCCGCCAGCCCGCCTCGAGTTCCTTTTCCGATTTCCAGAATCCGACTGCCAATCCGGCGAGATAGGCGGCTCCGAGCGCCGTCGTCTCGGTCACACTCGGCCGTACGACCGGCACGCCCAGCAAGTCCGCCTGGAACTGCATCAGCAGGTTGTTTGCCGTGGCGCCCCCGTCGACCCGCAGCTCGATGAGAGGCTGCCCGGCATCCTGCTGCATCGCGGCCAGCACCTCGGCGCTTTGAAACGCGATGGATTCGAGTGCTGCGCGCGCGACGTGGCCACGTGTCGTACCACGCGTGAGCCCGACGATCGTCCCTCGCGCATAAGGATCCCAGTGCGGGCTGCCGAGGCCGGTGAACGCCGGTACCATCAGCACACCGTCGCTGTCCTGCACGCTGGTCGCGAGCGCCTCGACGTCGGCCGATCGCTCGATGAATCCGAGACCGTCGCGCAGCCACTGCACGACGGCGCCAGCGACGAACACACTGCCTTCCAGCGCATAGCGCCTGCCGCGCCGATCCCAGGCGATCGTCGTCAGCAGCCGGTTTGCGGAGACCTGTGGGTGGTCCCCCGAATTCATCAGCATGAAGCAGCCGGTACCGTAGGTATTCTTCGCCATTCCGGGCCGGAAGCAGGTCTGGCCGAACAGGGCGTGGTGAGGGTCGCCCTCCATGCCCGCTAGCGGCAAGTCGCAGCCGTCCACCTGTATGATCAAGGGGCCGCCCGCCTCCGGGCCGAGCGACGAGGGCACGACCTGCGGCAGGCAGGCGCGCGGGATCCGGAAAAGCTCCAGCATCTCCGGGTCCCACTGGCCGCTATGCAGATCAAGCAGGAGCGTCCGGCTCGCATTGGTCACGTCGGTCACGTGCAGCCGGTGCCCTGACAGTTTCCACACCAGCCAGCTATCCACCGTTCCGAAGCACAACTCGCCACGCTCGGCGCGGCGTCGCGCCCCG